>Ga0209594_1000109_pt1 | contig 63427 bp, 39 predicted proteins | sample AshMeaCrysSpring_FD_184126 | JGI IMG/M metagenome (GOLD analysis project Ga0209594, IMG submission 184126) | Groundwater microbial communities from Big Spring, Nevada to study Microbial Dark Matter (Phase II) - Ash Meadows Crystal Spring... | ecosystem: Environmental > Aquatic > Deep subsurface...
TAGAGATTTTTGGACAGCCAACACAGTCGGTCGATTTCACAGAAAAACCGATGTCGGGGTGGGATAATATGTCTTTCTACTAATCTCATGGGTTCAGCTAAATTTCAGAGCAATCATTTAACCTATTAGCTACTCTAATAGTCTCAGAGTTTCCACCCAATTTTTCTTGATGCTTATTGTACCATTAAACTTGAGAGCGAAGTCACTAAGTTTTAACGGAATTTTCCAGCAAAGTTTGCTACAGAAACTCATGACAGATTTGACGGCATTTGACTACATTTGACTACATTTGCGTACAACGTTTATGATACAATCAGACAGGAAAATTGATGTCACTCAAATGAGGGATTGACACTGAAACTTTTATGTATTATGCTTGTAATATATAGAAAAATTTCAGTGATGAATACGCTATTAATGCGCTCTTATCAGGGCGAAACCGATTTAGAAGCGATCGCGAAGCTTTATGAGGATTGTGAACGGGTTGATCAATCCAGTTATTGGACGAGCGTCGAAGATTTACGACAATTTTACAGTTCTCCAGGATTTGATCCAGCGCTAGACTTGCGTTTGTGGGAAAACGATCAAGGTCAACTGATTGCTGTAGGGGGTTTACGCCAATCTAAACCGGGTGAACCACCGGAAGGCTTTTTAGGATTTCGGGTTCATCCTCAATTTCGCGGTCAAAGCCTCGAACAGGATATTATTGCCTGGGGAACTCAACGACTTCAAGATGCTTATCAACACCAACCGGGAGAAATTAAATTGCGTTCAGGTTGTCGGACTGAGCAACATGATCGGGTTAAACTGCTAGAAGAATGGGGTTTCGTGGCGGATCGTTATTTCTTTCAGATGCAACGGGATTTGAATCAACCGATACCACAACCCCAACTGCCAGCGGGTTTTGTAGTACGAACCCTCAACGCAGAACAGGAAGCTAAAGCCTGGGTGGAGATGTTCAATCAAACCTTTATCGATCATTGGAACCATCATGATCTAACAATGGAAGAGTATCACCATTATTTGAAAAACCCAAACTATTGCCCCAATTTAGACTTAGTAGCAACGGCAGCAGATGGCACCTTGGCTGGCTTTTGTGAGGGTCAGATTTATCCCTATGATAATCAACGTAATGGTCGTAACGAAGGCTGGATTAATCTCTTAGGGACTCGCCGGGGATTTCGTCAACTTGGGTTAGGACGGGCAATGTTACTCACCGGAATGCAGCGGTTAAAAGAGGAAGGAATGGATATTGCTCTGTTAGGGGTGGATTCTCAAAATCCATCTGGTGCATTACGATTGTATGAATCTATCGGTTTTCAAAAGCGTCACACATCTATTTCTTATGTGAAATGCTTAGGATAAGCAGATCAGGAGATTGAGAAGCTTGCTTTGCTATTCTATTGCCTATTCCCCACTCCCCACTCCCCACTCCCCATCACTTAGCAGTTTGGTACTTTTGCTAATGCCTGCTGTAGGACTTCAATGCCTGCCCCAGGATGACATACATTTTCACTGAGGTGTCGTTTCCAAGCTTTAGTTCCCGGTTGTCCAGCAAACAGTTGCAGTAAATGACGGGTAATACTATTGAGACGAATTCCTTGAGTGAGGCAGTTTTCGATATAAGGAAACATCGCCTCCACCACTTGATGGCGAGTTAGGGGAATAGTTTCTTCTCCAAAAATCTCTTGATCGGCGATCGCAAACAAATAAGGATGATCATAAGCAGCTCGTCCAATCATCACTGCATCGACCTGCTGAAGCTGTTGCTGGACTTGGGATAAGCTGGTAAAACCGCCATTAATTTCAATGAATAGATGAGGAAAATCTTGTTTTAACCGATGCACATCGGCGTAACGTAAGGGGGGAATGGTGCGATTTTCCTTCGGACTTAACCCTTTTAACCAAGCCTTGCGGGCATGAATAGTAAACCGTTGACACCCCCCCTGTTCAGAGACAATTTGCACAAAATTGACTAAATCTTCGTAGCGATCGCGATCATCAATCCCAATCCGATGTTTAACTGTAACAGGAATTTTAACCGCTTGTTGCATCGTGGCGATCGCCTCTGCCACCCGTTCAGGCTGAGCCATTAAACAAGCCCCAAAGTGACCGTCTTGCACCCGACTACTAGGACATCCAACATTTAAATTAATTTCATCATAGCCCCAATCCTGAGCAATTTGAGCGACTGTTGCTAATTCTTGAGGTTGATCACCTCCGACTTGTAAAACCAGAGGTTTTTCGACAGCACAAAATCCTAACAGCTTGTTGCGATCGCCGTGTAAAATTGCTGCTGAGGTGACCATTTCTGTATACAGTAACGTTCGGCGGGTGAGCTGACGTATAAAGTAGCGAAAATGACGGTCTGTATGATCCATCATCGGCGCAACACTCAAGGGATAACCTGAGTGAGTAGCAGTTTGATTGATAGTAGTTAAGTGATTCATTCCCTCCTATTATTCAATGCGTGTCGTACAATCTGCAACGGTTTCATCATCAAAACTGTTCATATCATCAAGCTGTGGTAAGGAAATTGGCTTTCCATTTAGGGGTTGATGAATATTCTCAGATTCAGAGCCGGTTAATTTGATTAAGAGTCGCGGCCCGGAATGACCCAAGCGAATCACCATGCCCTCAGAGACTGGTGCTTTGGTCAAGGGTTTTCCACCAGAATAAGTGCCATTTGCTCCAAAATTGACAATTTCCCATCCGGAGGACGATTTCCATAATTCGATATGATGACGGGAAACTACGGCATTGTAAATCACAACATCGTTATCTTTTGCACGACCTATTCGTAAAATCGATTCATCTTTAAACATCCAGCGGTTGACTGGAATCGGCTGAGTTGGGTGGATTAAAATGATGGTAATCACAAAGCAATTATCACACAACAATATAAGGTTTTATTTAGGTTTCAGGTTTTGTTCTTATCTGTTGAATCAATCACAAGTTAGGCTTATACCTATTTTAAACGCTTTTCCAGATGCTCCTGAATTCCTTTCAGTTTGCTGAAAACCTTTAGTTCGATTTTAACTCTAAGATTAAGTGGCTTCGGAAATCTTTAATTTCTGAAGTCCTTGAAAATTATAGTCTGTTTTAACTTGAGTCAAGATTCTTTAGGAAGGATCATGGGAATCAACTTCTGTAATCTCTTCATGGGTTTCCGGTGAATTCAGAGGGTTGGGATGGGATGGAGAAATCGTAGTAATTTGAGTTTGAACTTCCTCAGGATGTAGAACCTGTATAGGATCTTCTCCCTGATGTCGATGACGAGGGTTAGGCGGAAGATTGAGTGGATATGGATCAATATTCAGTTGAATTTTCGGCCCGGAAATGGCAAGATGAATCACTTGTCCATTCTCAACCCAAGACTCAGAGATGGGTACACCTTCAATATAAGTTCCATTCGTTCCCAGATTGACAACTTTCCAGCCTTGATCAACTTGTCGGAGTTCAGCATGATGGCGAGAAACCACGGCACTATACAATACCACATGATTTTTCATTGAGCGTCCAATCCGGATAATGGCTTCTTGGTGAAAAGCCCAGCTCCGAACCGGAATGGATTGGAAAGGATGTAACAAGGTTAGCTTAATCACATTGGCAGTCGTTAATTTCAACACAACACCCTGAAGGAATTACAGAGTGCAACCTTTTACCCTTCAACCGAGCAGTCAGAACAGGTTAAGAAATCACTGCTCAAAATCTGGATTCAGGCTGAACTCTTACCATCCTCATTGTACCCATTCAACTGATGGATTAAACCCCTCAGATTCAGAACTTTACTAATGGGGACAGTTGCAACGCTTCAACAGCTTAAGCCATTTGGAAGATAAAAGAAACTAAATCTCCTTTCCCGAAAGAAATGCGATCGCCCGGTCTTAAGCGGTGTCGATTACCTTGAGACAGGGGGATATTATTAATATAAGTTCCGTTAGAACTGCCTACATCTTCGATATAAAATGCATCTGCTTCGACTCGAATATCGGCGTGTTTGCGAGAAACAATTTCAGAATTGGGAAAGCCAGAGACATCCACATCTGGAGGAACTAAATCATTGGGCTTACCGATATGAATCACGGATAGATTTTGTGGTAATTCTACAACCGTATTGGTTTGAACATGAACCAACTGAGCCGACTGTTGTTGAAGTTGGGTCGCGGGGGTAACAGAGAAAATACTAACAGGTGGAGGAGGAGCAGGGGGTGTGGTTGTTTCTGGGAACGGCAGGGGAGGCGGACTAGATTTTTCTAAATCCGGGGCTGAAGTGGTGGCTGGGAGGGGTTCAGCTTCCCCTGCAGGGGCTGGTATCCCATCCGGTGCAGGGGAAGTCACAATTGTGGGCAACACATCTGGAGAGGGCTGTTCTGTGGCGCTAACAGATGGTTGCAAGCTAGAGCCACATTGACCACAGAAGGTGGCATCACTTTGAACACTAGCGCCACAACTCGGACAAGCAATGGTGGTGGGTAAGGGGGTGTAACAAGCCTCACACTGAGTCGCCCCCTCAGGATTTTGATGGTTGCAATTCGGACAGACAATCATTGGTTTTTCCTCATGGTTGTAAGTTAGTTATTGGTTGTTTGTCATTTGTTGTTTGTAGGGGAAAGGGAAATCGGCAATCGGGATTTGATTGTTGCCGACTCTCAGTCGTACCTTTGCAGTCAGTCACGCTACAGTCCCGCCACAGACCTTATTCCCTCCCAAGGACAAATGACGAATGACGAATAACGAAGTTACTATGATGTTGTAGCGATTTCTGCTCCTGCGGCTTGATCCAATAACCAGTACAATTCTCCTTGGGGTTGAATCAGTCGGGAAGGATACATCCTGTCATCGGCAGTGTCAGCAAAGACTTGAGCTAAAGCGGGGCGTTTATTTTCTCCGGCTACCACAAACATCACACAACGGGCATGGTTGATGGTGGGAACCGTTAAGGTGATCCGAGGTTCACCGGATTTATCCCCCACAGTGACCAGGTGATCCCGTTCTGTTAACGCGGCAGTATTAGGAAATAAAGAAGCCGTATGAGCGTCATCTCCCATCCCCAATAAAACGACATCAAACTGAGGAAATTCTCCCGGTTTAACCTGAAAAAACTGCTGTAATTCTGCTTCATACTGTTGAGCATCTGCGGCCGGATCGTTGCCTGCAGTCGGCATGGGATGAATATTTTCTGCGGGGAAAGGGACTTGATCTAACCAAGCCTGACGGGCCATCAATTGATTACTCTCAGCATGATCGGGGGCAACATAACGTTCATCCCCCCAAAAAATATGAATTTTCTCCCACGGTAATTCCTGTGCTGCCAGTTTTTCATAAAGGGGTTTGGGAGTACTCCCCCCTGATAAGGCGAGGGTAAATTGATCCCGTTGGGCAATAGCGGTTTTGATTTGAGCCAGAATGATGTTTAGCGATCGCTCAATCAGCTTTTCTTTATCGGCTAAGACTTCAACACTTTTCTTCATCACAATTTATTTTAAAGATTTTGTCTGCTTTCAACCGTCTAGAACAGATAATAATGAGAAAAGTCTAGTGGTTCTATTCTGCTTAAGGATAAAATAATAATATCTTTAGCTGAAGTGCTTGAAAATCTAAGTTCATACAGGTCACAATACTGAGGGTATCATCGTTGAGTTAAATCGATCTCAAAAGCAGCTACTCTGTATTTGCCCAGTCCAAACTTTTATCATCGGTTGGGGTTAATCTAATGTCTAAACTGAAGCCTACCTCTGAGTCTAATCGTTCTCTGGCAGCCCGTGTCCGCTCCTTAACTCAACTCAGAGTTGTTGGGCCAATTGGAATTCTCACATTGTTGGGCATTTTTGTGTGGCAATTGTCCGATCATCCAGAATGGTTTCAAGTTAACACAGAACAACCGAATCGGCTGGATACTGACCTCAGCAATCAACTCTCAGATGAAGAACGCGCCATTGCTGCTGAGATTGACAGTTCTAATCTGTTGTTGAAGGAATTAGATGCCAACGCCCCTGTTCTCAATCCCTTCAATGATCCCACCTCAGCCGGGGAAGATTTACTAGAAGCAGCTCGGCAATCTCGTCAGAATTCTAACGCCTCTGAGGCTGCCAATGTCTTTTTACCAGAATTCTCAACTTCACAACAATCGGGTTCAACCCCTCCACCCCCCAATTTTAACTTTTCCCAAACGCCTCAAAGCTCCCAGACTTCACCCACTTTCGGCACTTTATTGAACTTAGATTCCCCCTTTAATTCCCATCTGAATACCTCAGACACTCAAACCTCACAGGATACAGAATCAGAATCTACTGCAAAAACCCCATTACAAGCGGCAATGGAGCAATATAACTTAGATTCATCTGAGATGAATGCTAATAAGGGGGAGGAAAACCCGATAAGCGCAACGGAAACCTCTGATTCTGAAGCGTCGGAAATAGACTCTGCTGAGATCTCCTCGGATAATCCCATTGAAGGTTCTGATTCTGCTCTTCAACTCAACCTGGGTGTCAATTCCATGCAGATGGTTCCCACACCCACGACCCCAAATATGCCTCAACCCAGTTGGGTTGTTCCCAGAACTCCTACACAAAGCGTCACATCAACCCCTACGGTTGAATCAGTTCCGATTCAAAATCCCTATCAAACCAATTTATCAATTCCCCGGAATTTACCCTATACCTCACCCACCATTCCTACTACTTCATCCTCAACCAATCCTTATGGACAACTGCCTTCGACGGTGAACCCCAACCCGACTGATGGTTACAGCAATAATCCCAGTTCAGTACCAAATTATGGGGTTGTTCAACCGAATGTTCAAAATACCACCATCAATCCTATCCCATTAGTTCCCCAAACTTCCACCAATCTCACCCCTTCCACTCAACCCTTTACAGTCCCGCGTCGGGTTCCTGGACGGACAATTGGAGGGGGCAAAATTAACACGTTTGCCAATCCTTAACTCCTGGTTAATCAGAATGGGGCGACATCCTAAAATCACGGAACAGGTTACTTACCAACTCAATCAAACACAGGGTGTATGCTCCCATTAATGAGGTGCATTTTCTATGAAACTCAGATCGGCTGTTGCCAAAGATATTCACTTTATTCTCAATCAAGAAACCCGTGAAGACTTCCAGAATTTCATCGGACGTTGGAGTCCAGAGGAACATCTTACTAACCTGAAAAACTCCAATAAAGGTTATTGGATGATAGAAAATCACCAGAATAAAACGTTAGGGTATGCCATTTTATCAGATTTAAAATCAATTCATCACTGTATTTGTTTACAACGATTTGTGATGGCTCAACCGGGACAGGGACAGGGTAAAATTGCCTTAAAGTTAATTATGGAAAAAGTCTTTGAAGACTATAAAGCCCATCGATTGTGGTTAGATGTTTTTGAGGATAATCATCGGGCTAGACACGTTTATCAATCTCTAGGTTTTACAGAAGAAGGTACATTAAGAGAAGTCTGTAAACGGGGAGATACTTATTGCTCTATGCTGATTATGTCAATCCTGGAACAGGAATATAGTGCCTTGCAGGAAAATCAGCAATCGTGAAGTGTGCTAACCTCTCTACGGGTGCGATCAAATAAAAGCAGACTTGATATTTTTGACGAACCTAAGCAGGGGCGAAAACCTGGGGGGTTACGTGCTACGCACAGGCTACGCCAACGGCAAAAATGCTCTCAGGATTACGGTATAATCAGGGTTACAGAGGACGGAGTGGCAAAACCTTAAATCCCGTTTTCGGGACTCAATAGGAACTATTGTATACTGTGAGGATCTAGGGCATCTCGTAAGCCATCTCCTAATAAATTAAACGCTAAAACCGTTAAAATAATCAGAACTGCTGGCGGCCAAATTAACCAAGGTTGTAGGACTAAGATTGAGGCATTTGTAGCAGAAGAAAGTAAATTTCCCCAAGAGGGGTCAGGTTGTTGAATGCCTAACCCAATTAAACTTAATACCGATTCAGAGACAATAAAACTGGGAATCGCTAACGTTGCAGAGATAATCACATAAGTTGCGGTTTGGGGCAAAACATGACGCACAATAATATAAAAAGGATTTGCCCCCATCACCTGAGTGGCTTGCACAAACTCTCGTTCTTTAATCGATAAAACTTGTCCGCGAATTACCCGCGCTAAACCTGCCCAACTGATGAATGAGATAATCACGACAATTAATAAAAACCGTTGGGCGCTGGTTAATTGTGGGGGTAAAATAGCCGCTAAAGCCACTAATAAATAAAGGCCTGGAATCGTCATCAAGACTTCAGAAATCCGCATAATAAAGCTATCTAACCAGCCGCCAAAGTAACCTGAAATTCCGCCTACTAGCATTCCTAAAGGGAAAGAAACGGCAATACCGACTAAACCAATACTTAAGCTAATTCGCCCCCCATAAACAATCCGACTAAATTGATCACGGGCTTGTTCATCCGTACCTAAGAGGTTAAATCTAGCCTCCCCAATTGCGCCAAATAAGTGACGGTTTCCAGGGATAATACCCAGCCAACGATAAGGTCTTTCCTTAACAAACAAACGTAAGGGTGCAGGATTATCAAAATCGACGATAAGTTGACGTTTACCTGTTTCAATATCCACTGGCCCCTGAGTCGTGGGGTAAATATGAGGGCCGATAAATTTGCCTGCGGGTGTCCGCCAATAGATTGTAGTGGGGGGTAGCAACGAACCATCTAATTGAGATTCATAGGGGCTATAAGGTGCGATAAAATCCGCTGCAATTACAGTGAGATAAAAGATAATTAAAATCGTTGCACCCAATCGCGCTAAAGGATTTTTTTTCAGTCGTTGCCACCACTTCATAACTTAATTGATCAAATTTTTCAAGATTACTTTAGATTACTATTCTAACTCGTACATTCAAATTTAGACACTGACACGGTCTTGTTCAGGCAGGGCTTCAATTTCTGAGGATTTTTCTAAGGGGTTAGAAAAGAAAGAACCGGTTTGAGGGGGAGAGGTGGGATCAAGAATCACTTCGACAATGCTTTTAATCACACCGGTTAAGGGAATTGCTAAAATTACTCCGAGTAGTCCTCCAATTTTGCCACCTAATAGTAAAGCCGTCAAGATAATCACCGGGCTGAGTCCGGTTAGATTGCCCATAATTCGTGGTGCAACCAAGTTATCTTTAATTTGTTGCAGTAAAATGGCGATTCCAAAGGCTTGTAATGCCAACCACCAGTTAATACAAGCAATAATTAAGGTGACGGTTCCAATCCCAATACTTGCCCCTATTAAAGGAATAATTTCCATTAAACCCACAAAGACTGCAAATACTAGGAAAAACGGCACTTTTAACAGCCAAAATGCCACTGATAATGTTACTGCCATATACAGTCCTAACAGAAATTGACCCAGAACAAACTGTTGTAAATTTTTCGCTAAAGACTCTGTTAAAATCCGTCTGACTTTAGGGGTGACAATACTGGTTAATCCTTGCCAAAGTCGTTCCCCATCGAGCAACATATAGAAAGAAATCACCAAAATTAGGATAATGTCAATCACCCAGTTAAATGTTCCGACGACAACCCCAAAGCTGGTAGTAGCAATCGTTTGGATTTGGGCTTGTAATTTGGTTAAAAGTTGTTGTTGTAATAATCCTACTTCAAAGGGAAGATTGTTATTAGAACTCCAGTCTTGAAAGGTTGCCAGTTGCTGCCGTCCTGATTCAATTAACTCGGGGAATTTGACAATAAATTGACCGCCTTGAGTGAATACAGGGGGAACAATGGTTAAGCCAATGAGAACAACAAATAAGGCAGCCGTTAGATAGACAAGGGCTGCCGCAATTCCCCGAGGAATGAATTTTTGCAGTTTACTGACGGCATAATTGAGAACAAAGGCAATTAACCCGGCTGTCACTAAAATACTCACTAATTCACCAATATATTCAAAGGCACTGATGGTTAACCAACCGGTGACTAAAATCAATAGCCAAGTAATTAAAAATTGTTGAATTGGAGAAAATAAATTATTCATCATTAAACCAATTATAATGCCTCAATTTTTAAGGAATCTGATTAAAATGTCAATCGACTCAGCGGTTGAGAAACATCAGATGTTGTTACAGCTATACACAAAGGCAAGGAAGTTTAACAGATATGGTCTCAGTCAAAAATAGCTTGACTCTATCATTTAAGCTGGCTCTCAGCCTGTTAGCATATTTTTTTACTTTTGTCAACCCCACCAGAAGCAGACCCTTCAAGATATGTTCAATTCCTATCGTTTTGAAGTCACTTAAACGGGGCTTTGTGGCGATCGCGGAGCTTGGCTTTAGCCGTATCGCTATGGGATAAAATCAGGGTTTGAAGAAGATATCTATACAAAAATTGAGTCTTCAGGGAGTTTTTAGGTATACGTACACCTAATTTTACTCTATAATTTTACTTTACAAGATCGCGATTTAATCTGTCAACCCTAATAAATGCGTAGGATTGATAGCCATAATTTTTTGTTACAATGTCATCAGAATTTGATAAATATATAAATTTTCAATCATTTTACTCAAAAAAGTTAAACAGAAGTTATTAAAGCTTAGACTCAATCTATATTTTTAATTGATTATACTCTCCCATCAAGATCTCATCTCAATATGTCACTATATAAATTTAGGATAATTTTCAATCTGCCTATGGAAATAGGCGATATCTTCTCAACAATGATGGAGTTAATCTGATGCTAAAAGTTAAACCTCGATTTGAAAGTTTTGAAGAATATCTCTCATACCATGAGAATTCAGAGAAACTCTATGAATTATTCAATGGAGAATTAATCGAAATGCCGCCAGAATCGGGTTTAAATGTTCAAATTGCGAATCGTCTTTTTCTGGTGTTTGCAATGATATTAGGAACAGATAGAGTCAGAGGACAAGGATTAGAATTAGAAGTCAATGGCGAACCCAAAAACCGTTATCCAGATTTAACGATTATTCGAGAAGAACATATTCAACAACTCTCAAAACGCAACACCATTCGTCTTTCCATGTCACCCCCTTTATTAGTCATTGAAGTAGTGAGTCCGGGAGAATTACAACGAGAACGAGATTATATCGCTAAAAGAATTCAATACCAAAATTGCGGGATTCCGGAATATTGGATTGTTGACCCAGAAACCCAAAGTATTTTAGTTTTAGAATTAAAAGAAAATAATTATACAGAAGTTAGTGATTTTGCCAATGATGATTTAATTCTATCTCCAGGATTTAAAGAATTAAATTTAAAAGTGTCTGAGGTGTTTAATCCCAAAAATTAAACTGAAGTGACGGGACGGGGGACAGGTAAATCAGTCTTTAGGAAGAGATATCAGATGAATTCTGGAATTGACCGATTGTAAGTTGTTGTATCAGGTAAGCACTCTCTATCGGGGGAATTTACCATGTTTTGGCAAAGCGTTGTTCAACCGTTTACCCTGATCTCAGTCTTGATCTCTACCTTGAGTGGATTTACAATGGCTGCCGTTTCTCAACCTTTACCCTCAAAAACCCCTGAAACCAGTGAATTGAGTTTCCGAGGGATGGTTCCTCATGTTGGAGAAACGGGGAAAGAGTATATTATTTTTCAAACCGACAAAAATAATCAAACATACGGTTTAGTTTATCTATCCAACTCTGATATTGGGGCTTGTTTTCAAGGGTCTTATGAGTCTTCAAGCAATCAAATTCAAAATTTAACCTATGCCTATCCGGTTTTAGGGGAACAGTCCCCAGTAGGTTGGGAGATGAACGTTTCTAATCAGGCTTTAAATTTAACAGAGTTTCCCCATCAATTAAATGAAGCAGATATTAACCCGTCTGCCAAAGAATGGTTTAATCAATGTAAAAGTGTCTTTCAAAATCAATAAATCATTGAAGAATTCATTCTTTTAATCTTCTATAAAGATGATACAATTTTGAGATTCAGTTTAATCATCAGGAATTTTGTATGCCGTTAGGAATGTTAGTGGAGGGAGAATGGACAACCGAATGGACAGAACAAGATAATAAAGGTGAATTTAACCGGATGCCGACTCGCTTTCGCAATTGGATTACAGCCGATGGCGAAAGCGGGTATCCAGCAGAACCTAATCGCTATCATCTCTATGTTAGCTTAGCTTGTCCTTGGGCACATCGCACATTAATTATGCGAAGTTTAAAGGGACTGCAAGAGATAATTAGTCTTTCAATTGTTGATCCGGAAATGGGTGAGAATGGCTGGAAGTTTTCCGATTATCCCGGCTGTATTCCCGATAAGGTTAATCATACTGAATATCTTCGAGACGTTTATATTAAAGCAAATTCTGAATATACTGGCAGAGTCACAGTTCCGATTTTATGGGATAAAAAAAATCAAACGATAGTAAATAATGAATCCCGCGAAATAATTCGGATGTTAGATAGGGAATTTGCAGCCTATTCTCAATCTGACTTAAATTTATGTCCGGATGATATTAAAGATACCGTTGATCAAACTATAGATGCCATTTATCAACCCATTAATAATGGCGTTTATCGATCAGGCTTTGCCTCCACTCAGTCGGCTTATGAAGCCGCAGTCACCGAGTTATTTGAACACTTAGACCATTGGGAAAATGTACTAGGAAAACAGCGTTATCTGTGTGAAAATTGCCTCACAGAAGCAGATATTTGTATGTTCACAACTTTAATTCGGTTTGATGCCGTTTATTACGGACATTTCAAGTGTAATTTACGGCGAATGATTGATTATCCCAATTTATGGAATTATCTCAAAGATATTTATCAATATCCCGGTGTTGCCGAAACTTGTAATTTAGATCATATTAAACGGCATTATTATGTGAGTCATCCTCATATTAACCCCACACAAATCATTCCTAAAGGGCCGATTTTAAACCTGGAAGAATCTCATGATCGGGGGAGATTTTGAGATTTTGTAGAGATTTTGTAGGGTGGGTTAGGCATAAAATCACTTTAAACAAACTGACCTGTTTTCATTGATGCCGTAACCCACCCTCCTAGACTATTATAAGGTCAAGAGATTTTATTCAGGGAGTTTATATTGCCCAACAATTTTTTTAGCGAATTCTGGGACGTGTTCTTCTAACTTTTCCGGATAATTTCGTTTCACATAAAGGTAATTGCGGGTAAAGTGAGAATCAATCGAAAAACGGGCATATTCTAATCCTTTGGGGCCGATTTTTTCAATAAATACCCCCATCAGTTTAGCCGCCCACATTGGCAGTGTTACCCCTTTATCATAAGCAGGAATACTTTGTTGAACCGCTTGATGGCGATCGCCACTAGAAGTGACAGGTTGAGTATCTAGTTGATCCCTAACTAACTCTAGCATTTCTTGACCCGTTTGATTACGAACGACGAGCCATTGCCAGCCAAAAGATGCCCCCATATATCCCACGACTAAATCAGCTAAGGAGTTAACATAATCAAAACAACTTAAACAAGACGGGGCAAAAATATCCTTTAATTCTTTAGTATTTAAACCAAAAAACGGTACAGTTTCTGTTGAACCATCTTCATGTTTAAAATGAACCCGGAAGTCCTGCATAAATTCATAATAAACAACAGTTTCAGGAGACTTACTGGTAGTTTCTAAAAACTTTTGTAAGCCTGCCCGTGTTACATTATCTACACAAGGCGTGCCTAAAACATATAGTTTTTCTAATCCTAATTCTTTCTCAACAGCCCGTAGCGCCTGAATTTGACAGCCTACCCCAATCACTAACAACCGCTTCATTCCCGATTGTTCGATTTGTTCTAAAACAGAAAGATTGGGAGATAAAGTGGGTTTATTCACCCGCGCCGCCAATACTTCCTCAGGAGTACGGGCAATCACAGGCATTGGTTGAAATCGATCTTCTTTAGTATTTTGAACGCAGACAACCCCTTCTACCTTGCCCTGGTTCAACATTTCACAGGCGATGGTACTGACAATACCCGTCCATTGCGCCCCCTCAATGGGTTGTTTTTTCCGCGCTGCCATCATCTCCCGATGCACGCCAAAATACAGGTCATGGGGATGATCTAAATCTCGACTGCGTCCGTGGGTTTGTTTCTCCAGTGGGGTAAACTGCTGATTAATAAAGGCGCAAGCTTTCTTCACATAGTGAATATAATAGGTGTCGCACAGTCCACACTCGCTACATAGTTCCTTAGCAGGGCGGCGACTGCCCGGTTTTAAGGCTTTGGCTTTTTGATGCTTGGGCGTTTCCTGTACTGAGGTCATAGAATCTTGATTGTGTAGTACCCAGTTTTTATGTTTAACACGATATTTTAGCAAGTTGTGAGTTTGTCATAATTTGTAAGGGTTTCAAGTTAAGAGTATAGAAAATAGAATTAAATCTTTTATTGTAGCTTGGCATCAATCTATCTGTTTGCCATTGAACGAGAGACCCTGTTATAATCTTAAAAGAATGACAGAGAAGCAATAATGAATCATTAGAATATTTTTTTAACAGGGATCGCATCAGTTGTAGGAAAAAATATTGCTTCCAAGTATTATCACTGCTCTTCTCTAAAAATATACAGTGGAAACAGTCTTTCATTCAATATTTTGAGTTTATTTGTGTATTTTAGAGTTATCGTAAAAATTATCAAAATATAGTCTTATGGGATTATTTGATCGGATCAGCCGCCTGATGAGAGCCAACCTGAATGATATGCTCAGCAAAGCTGAAGACCCAGAAAAAATTCTAGAAAAAGCCATTATTGATATGCAAGAAGATTTGGTGCAATTGCGCCAAGCCGTAGCCAGCGCGATCGCCAGCCAAAAACGCTCTCAGCAGCAATATAATCAAAATCAGTCACAGGCTAACCAATGGCAGTCTCGTGCTCAATTGGCGCTGCAAAAAGGAGATGAAAACCTCGCTCGCGAAGCCTTACAACGGAAGAAAAGTTATCTAGAAACCGCCAATACCATTAAAGCTACCCTAGATCAACAAACGGGTCAAGTGGATACGTTATCACCCCATTCCTCTGATCATGGCTTCAAGCGCCATGAATGGGGATTTCAATCACAAATTCAGTCCCTTTTCTCGCCTCGGAAATACATTGAATTGTGCCCCCATGTTGTTCAACAATAATTTGATAACTGATAGAGAGTCCTAAACCTGTTCCTTTACCTACCGGTTTAGTTGTAAAAAAGGGATCAAAGATTTTCGAGCGATTTTCTGCATTTATCCCTAAGCCATTATCAGCAATATGAATTGCAATGCGATGATTGTTTAATTTTTTTGTTTTAATCCAAATTGTGGGTTGTTCTAATTCAAATGGATCAGCATAAAATTTTGACTCTAGAACATCAATTGCATTATTCAGAATATTCATGAAAGCTTGGTTTAATAAACTGGCATAGCAATAAACTCCAGGTAAATCACCATAGTCTGTTTTCAGTTTAATTGGAAAAGGTTGATTGTTTAAACGGGCTTGAAGCATCAGGATTGTACTGTCAAGACCTGCATGAATATCAACACATTTCATTTGGGCTTCATCTAAGCGAGAGAAAGTTCGCAAAGATTTAATAATTTGACTGATGCGATCAACTCCACTTTGCATCGATCCTAATATATTCGGTAAGTCTTCTTCAAGATAATCTAAATCAATCTCTTCAATATAGGATTGAATTTCATCCGGTAGCGCAGGACAATGTTTTTGAAACAGTTGAATTAAGCCTAATAAATCTTGTGTGTAATCTCTCACATGATTTAAGTTGCCATAAATAAAGGTTACGGGATTATTAATTTCATGAGCTACTCCCGCCACCATTTGCCCCAAACTGGACATTTTTTCAACTTGAATGAGTTGAGCTTGAGTGCTTTTTAACTGCTTAAGAGTATCTTGCAGGTAGATATTTTGCTGTTTTAAAGCTTTTTCAGCTAACTGACGCTCAATTTCTGCTGCAGATCGAGCCGCAAATATTTTTAAGATTGCTTCCTGGTGTTCATAACTGTGTTGTAAAGGTTGTGTATGTAAACCAGCAATATGACCAATATTTTTTCCATGACTATCTATAATCGCAATTCCTAAATAGCTTTCCGCTTCCATCGTTACTAAATCTTTATCTTCCGGAAAAAATTGTTGAATAGAACTCTGATAAATTTGTAATCCTGTTTGATACACAATACCACAAGGTGTTCCGGCTAAATTATATTCAAAATTAGAGCCAAATTCTTCTCCTGCCCAAAATGCTAAAACTTTACCTTGAGGTTGCTCACCGTCTATAAATTCTGCAATGAGTGCATATTTAATTTGTAAAAGTTCTGCTAAATAATGAACACAGGCTTGGAAAAAATCTTCACCAATCTTCGATGCAATACCCGCAACAATTAACTTTAAATTACTTTCCCAGTCAAAATCATGGCTAATTTTATGGGAATTGGATTGCTTAGAGTGCTGATGGTTTCCTTGATTAAATTGACTGTGATCAAAACACTGAATTGTCATTGTATAATATATAATTTTATATATAAATCATGAGATAATGCATCTTCCTTTCAATAAAATTCACTGATGAACCTTTCACGTTTCACAAGTTTAAAAAATTTTACAAATCAATGTATTTAAAATAAAAATGACTCAGTATTTTTTCGTAAGATCATAATCATGTTTATAATCCCGTGATGTAAAATTACGGTAACAACTTGGATAATTGTCTTAATTGTTACCAAAAGATTAAAGGTTTAAAGCCCTGCCGTTTACGGCATTAGTGATGTATAATATTTTTCAGAGGAAAGCTTTTTAAGGTAAAATCTTTGAGCAACAAGCACAGAGAAACCAAAGTTTTAATAGTTTTTCGGATAGGGTAGGGCATACCCGAACCACTCTGGGAATAGAGTATACGTGCAGGCATAATCAGCCCATCTAGATTAATTAAAGTGATTGGTTTGATGTAGAGTAGAGGATTATCAAAAAATAATTTTGAATAGTAGGTGATGGCAACAACAAGCCTGATGAGTTTGTGTCTTTCACCTGCTTTTGCGCCTAACCAGCCCTGCAAAATAGAGACTTTGATTATTGCCGTTAATAACCAGTTAAAATCTCAAGGGTGAACTGTCCCTTGAGATTCAATCATGCCATAAAAATCACTCACTCACATTTGCAGCCGCCCTGTCAGTCGAGAACCGAGCAATGGAACCACCAAAATTAATAAAACCAACCAAGGTGCACAAGCAATGCCCAAAAACACAAAAAGCAGTGCTAAGCCTCTGCTGATAATTTTAGCAATTTCATCCGGCAGCAACACACTGACGCCAAAGGCAAGCATCGAGAGAGAGAGATAGATTAAATCTGGTAATAACATAGAAGCTATGCCCTCATGAAACGTAGAAGTTCATGCGCGTTCCTTCGGGAGAAATCCCCCTACTTCCGTCTTCCTCTTCGCCGCTAAGCCTGAGAATAACGGTTCAGCGTGTGGGGCAGATGAACGATTTATTCTATATAACCTAATGATAATATCACATTATAAAAAATGCACAACTCCCCCCGTGCAAAAGCCACAATCCTTATATTTTCATTCCTGATGACGGCAAATCCCCCCTTCGTTTACGGTTTGCTACCCTGTCAAACCGTGGGAGAACTGCCTACAGTAATAGATGTACATTAACGTGAATCACATTCAGTCTGAGAGTTATGAGTCCAACCGCCTGGTAAAGGTTCGGTAAACCCACCTTCAAAGAATGGAGTAACCGCCCTCAGTATAGAAAAAGGGAATTTACCTTAATAAAGTGTATTCAAATTTTGGACTCATCCCTTACTTGAACCGTTAGGTTTAATCAAACAGTCCGAGTTAGGGAACTGAACTGACCGGGCGAAATAACATTTAAATTTTGTTGTCATAGGAGCAAAGGAATCCCGATGGGAAAAGTAGTTGGAATTGACTTAGGTACTACAAACTCTTGCGTTGCAGTTATGGAAGGGGGTAAACCCACAGTCATCGCAAATGCAGAAGGTTTACGCACAACCCCCTCTGTGGTTGCTTATGCCAAGAAAGATAACGGCGAACAATTGGTTGGGCAAATTGCCAAGCGTCAAGCCGTGATGAACCCGGAAAATACGTTTTACTCCGTTAAGCGGTTCATTGGTCGTAAGTTTGATGAAGTCACCAATGAGTCGAAGGAAGTCTCCTACAAAGTTGTTCGGGATGGCAGCGGTAACGTGAAATTAGATTGTCCAGCCCGCAATAAGCAGTTTGCCCCAGAAGAGATTGCCGCCCAGGTTCTGCGTAAACTGGTTGAAGATGCCAGTAAGTATCTTGACTCCCCTATCACTGAAGCCGTAATTACGGTTCCCGCTTACTTCAACGACTCTCAACGTCAAGCGACCAAAGATGCGGGTAGAATTGCGGGGATTGAAGTTAAACGGATTATTAACGAACCCACGGCGGCTTCTCTAGCCTACGGTTTAGACAAGAAAAGCAACGAAACCATTCTTGTCTTTGACTTAGGGGGCGGTACATTTGACGTATCTATCCTGGAAGTGGGCGACGGTGTCTTTGAAGTCCTCGCCACTTCTGGAGATACTCACCTGGGTGGAGACGATTTCGATAAGAAAATCGTGGACTATCTCGCAGAAAACTTCATGAAAGCTGAAGGGGTTGACCTACGGAAAGATAAGCAGTCCCTGCAACGGTTGACCGAAGCCGCAGAAAAAGCGAAGAAAGAACTGTCTAGCTTAACCCAAACTGATATTAACCTGCCCTTCATTACGGCAACGGCAGATGGCCCCAAACACCTTGATACAACCCTAACACGGGCGAAGTTTGAGGAAATTTGTTCAGACTTAATTGACCGCTGCCGGATTCCGGTGGAAAATGCCCTGCGGGATGCTAAACTCAACAAATCTAACATTGATGAAATCGTTTTGGTTGGGGGTTCAACTCGGATTCCAGCAGTTCAAGAGTTAGTCAAGCGGGTTCTGGGTAAAGATCCGAACCAAACGGTTAACCCCGATGAAGTGGTAGCTGTAGGGGCCGCTATTCAAGCGGGTGTGTTAGCGGGTGAAGTTAAAGATATCCTACTGTTAGACGTAACCCCGTTATCCTTGGGTGTAGAAACCCTCGGTGGCGTGATGACCAAGATTATTCCCCGTAACACTACCATTCCTACCAAAAAATCTGAAGTCTTCTCCACGGCTGTAGATGGACAAACCAACGTTGAAATCCACGTTCTGCAAGGGGAACGGGAAATGTCTAACGATAACAAGAGTCTGGGAACCTTCCGCCTGGATGGTATTCCCCCTGCACCCCGTGGCGTACCTCAAATCGAAGTGACATTTGATATTGATGCCAACGGTATCCTAAACGTAACTGCGAAGGATAAAGGAACCGGTAAAGAACAGTCCATCAGTATTACTGGGGCTTCCACGTTGCCTGATACTGAGGTAGACCGGATGGTTCGAGAAGCGGAACAAAATGCTTCTGCTGATAAAGAACGTCGCGAGAAAATCGACCGTAAGAACCAAGCTGATTCTTTAGCATATCAGGCTGAGAAACAAATCAGCGAACTGGGTGATAAGGTTCCGGCTGACGAGAAAACTAAAATTGAAGGGTTAATTAAAGATCTGCGGGATGCCATTGCCCAAGATGATGATGGCAAAATTCAAACCCTGACCACAGACTTACAGCAAGCCCTGTATACCCTTAGCAGTAACCTCTATCAACAAGCAGATGGGGCTGCACCTAATGCCGGGACTGGCGCAACCAACGGCGCTTCTGCAGAGGCTGACAGCAGCGGTTCTGATGACGTGATTGACGCTGACTTTACTGAAGCGGAAGCGAAGTAATCCCCTGATCTGGTTAAAAGACGTTGGTTGAGTCAACGTCTTCCTCAAAATTTAGTTGAAAAGATAACGCCTATTGTTCTCAATTTTCATGAGCAATAGGCACTTTTTTTAATTTCCAGTTGTTGAGAGAATGCAGCTTGCTACTGGAAGTGGAGCGCTCGCCACCAGAGTTGATGATGTTACAGTTAGGACATATTACTATTGCTGTTGGGGTACCCCAACAGACGGAAGTATGCTTATAGCAGGAGTCCCTGTTAAACGTTCCCTCTAATAACCCTACACTCTATACTCTAAACCCCTTAGAGAAAATCCGCGAGGTTCTCACTGAATAATGTAGCTGCTATAGAGCCATCTATCCGAAGAAATGATAGTGTTGGAGTTGGTCCGCTTGAATGCCGTCTAACACAGCTAAACGTTCACCACTGTTAAGGATGTCAATGAAGGTTTGGTTGGTTTGTTCCCCGCCTTGAACAATTGCAATTTCCTCAAACGTTAGACCCGATAATCCCAGGATATCCTGTTCCAGTTGGAAGTTGAGAATCAAATCTGTTCCGCCTTCTGGCTGTAAAATAAATGTATCTGTATCCTCACCTCCTGTTAAAGTATCATCTCCAATACCGCCATTGAGGATATTGTCTCCGTTACCACCATCGAGTTGATCGTTACCGTCACCCCCCATCAAGTTGTCATTACCCTCGCCGCCATCAAGAGAGTCATCTCCCGCGCCACCGATGAGGTCGTCATTACCCGCTTCAGCCAATAGCAGATCATCCCCATCACCGCCATTGAGTTGGTCATTGCCAGACCCTGCATTGAGGGTATCGTTGCCGGCATCACCATAAATTTGGTCAACCCCTTCTCCGGCAGTTACTCCATCATCCCTGTCTCCGGCTTCAATATAGTCATTGCCAGACCCTGCATTAATTTGGTCATCCCCATCACCCCCATAAACCTGGTCATTGTCTTCTCCTGCGTTAAGCGTGTCATCCCCAATGCCGCCATCAAGTTGATCCTCTCCAGCATTACCTGCTAACAGGTCATCGCCGTCGTTGCCTTCTAACAGGTCATTGCCTTCACCGCCGGTGAGTTGGTCGTTGTCTTCGCCGCCATAAAGGTTGTCATTGCCTTCGCCGCCATTGAGGTTATCTTCTCCTGTTTCACCATAGAGGAAGTCATTGCCGGCGTTGCCGTCGAGTTCGTCATCCCCTTCATTGCCATAGAGGAAGTCATTACCCTCGCCGCCAGATAAGGAGTCATCCCCAGCGTTGCCGTAGAGTTGGTCATTATCGTCTCCACCGTCAAGTTTATCGTTGCCTGTATCCCCCTCCAAAAGGTCGGTTCCAGACCCGCCCAATAGCCAGTCATCGTCCGCTCCGCCCTCAAGTTGGTCTTCACCGTCTCCCCCTTGCAGGAAGTCTCGACCCTCACCACCCAACAGTTGGTCATCCCCTGCGTTACCTTCTAAGCGGTCATCACCGACATCGCCATCGAGGTAGTCTTCTCCTTCTCGACCGTAGAGGCGATCGCTTCCTTCGTTACCATAGATAAAGTCATCATCTTCGCCACCATCGAGGATGTCATTGCCTTCACCGCCTTCTAAGATATCGAAACCAGCGTTACCATAAAGACGGTCATCGCCATCATTACCCTGAATAGAGTCTTCGCCGCTTCCTCCCTCAATATAGTCATTGCCGTCATCTCCCATCAACTCATCATCACCCTCTTGACCATAAAGGTCATCATCTCCGGCGTTACCATTTAACCAGTCATTGCCTTTTCCACCTTCGAGGTAGTCATCATCGCCTTGTCCGGCGAGGGTATCAGAATTATTGCCTCCGAAGAGTTGATCATTACCGCTGCCACCAGTTAACAGGTCATTTCCATTTTGACCATAAAGCTGGTCATTCCCCTCATTACCATCGAGTTGGTCGTTACCGCTGCCGCCATCGAGTTCATCGTTACCGCTGCCACCAGTTAACAGGTCATTGCCGTTTTGACCAAACAGACGGTCATTGCCTTCGTCCCCTGAGAGTTGGTCATTGCCTGCGCCTCCTTCAAGATAATCATTTCCGCCATTCCCTTCGAGGGTATCGACTCCAGCTTGACCGTAAAGTTGATCATCACCATTACCACCGGTTAAGAAGTCGTTTTGGTTGCCTCCTTCTAACTGGTCATCACCGTTGCCCCCGTCAAGAGAGTCGTCTCCTTGTTGACCTAAGAGTTGGTCATTGCCTTCACCGCCCAACAGTAGGTCATTTTCAGAACCGCCATCCAGGACATCATTACCGTCATTGCCTTCTAAGGTATCCACTCCGGCTTGACCAAACAACTGATCGTTACCATCATCACCACCGAGGATATCGTTACCTGTACCTCCTTTCAGCAGATCGTCACCGGTTTGACCATCAAGGGTGTCATCTCCAGCCTGTCCAAACAAGCGGTCATCATCTTCACCGCCATCTAACCAGTCGTCTCCGCCTTTGGCTTTAATTAAGTCATTTCCCGCTAAACCGCTGATAATATTTTCGCCATCATCCCCGGTTAAGAGATCTTCAAACTCTGAACCTTCCAGGTTTTCAATATTGCTGAGTTCGTCTCCTTTGGCATCTCCTGCCCAACCTTTACCGGTGGCGAGGCTAACGGCAACTCGTTCAGCAGAGGTAAAGTAGGAAGCAGTATCTTTATCGTTACCGCCATCAAGAATATCCCCATCTTCTCCACCAACGAGGAAGTCATCCCCCTCTTCAGCGTAAAGGGTATCCACTCCGGCTTCTCCAAAGATGATATCTTCACCGTCACGGGACTCTACGAGATCATCTCCGTCTCCAGCATGGATAATATTATCCACTTCATCCCCAATAATAGAATCATCAAAGGCTGAACCGATGACATTTTCAATGCTGTTGAGGGTATCAACGCCACCAAAACCATCGTTAGCAAAGTTTTGTTCTAAGTTGACGAATACATTATCAAGATCTCGGCGATAGCTGGCTGTATCAATATCGTTACCGCCATCGAGGCTATCATCTCCGGCGTTACCGACGAGAATATCATTACCGTCTAACGCTTGAATATTGTTATCAGCTTCGTTACCAATGAGAATGTCATCATATCCAGAACCAACAATATTTTCTAGGTTACGAAGAACATCTTCTGTACCAAACCCATCCACTGCGGTTCCGGCTGCTATGGTAAATTCAGGTTCAGTGTCTGTGGGGATAAGTTTATCGGTGACAATGGTTTCGTGGAGGAAACCACCAGGGTTATCATAGTCTGTGGTTTCGTCAATATTGACAATGACACTATCGGGGGAATTATCGTAATTGACTGTATCGCTGCCTTCGCCACCATCAATTAGGTCGTTACCTTGTTCCCCGGTTAAGGAGTCATCCCCCGTTTCACCAAACAGTTCATCGTTACCCTCTCGACCATTCACGGTATCACGGCCATCTCCTGCGGTGATAATATTGGCTTGGGCATCTCCGATAATAATGTCATTAAATTCTGAACCGACAACATTTTCAAAATTGGATAGTGCATCGGTATTTTCCCAACCATCAGTAGCTTCACCTTGTTCGAGGTTAACATCAACTGAACTTGGGTCTCGGCGATAACTGACGACATCGTTTCCCTCTCCACCATCAAGGTTGTCGTTTCCAGCGTTACCGATAACCACATCATTACCCGTGAGGGCAGTAATTTCGTTGTTGCTACTGTTACCAATGAGAATATCATCAAAAGCAGAACCAATGATGTTTTCTAAGTTGCCAGAAACTGAGATAGTTTCTTCGCTAACTGTGTTGGTTTCTTCGTTGTAAATTGTTCTGATCGCCTGGAAATTGAAGCGATCTTCGTCACCAAACCCATCTTGGGCAGTAGCAGCATTGATACTAAAGTCACCTTCAAGGTCATTGAGATCGCCATCTCCAGTATTTTCGTAACCTTGTTCCTCATCAATATTAACAATTACAGCATCGGGAGAACTTTCATAACTGACAAGATCAATATCTTCACCGCCGCTAATTTTGTCGTTTCCCGCTTGTCCTGTTAACAGATCGTTGCCAGCATCTCCTAAAATTTCATCATCACCTGTACCGCCATCGAGTTCATCATCACCGTCACCGCCGTTAAGATTATCATTGCCCGCGCGACCCAATAGTCTGTCGTTGCCCTCACCCCCAAGAATAATATCGTTACCCGCTTGGGAGTCATCAGTATCCCCAAACAGTTCGTCATTGTCGGCCCCGCCATCGACAAAGTCGTCTCCTGCGCCACCATCAAGGGTATCAAAGCCAGTTTGTCCCGAGAGATTATCGTTGTCATCACCGCCAGAGACGTTATCATTGCCTTCTCCAGCATTAATAATATCTTCACCCTCACCACCAGAGAGATGATCGTTGCCAGCCCGACCTAACAGTCTGTCGTTACCATTATTACCAGAGAGTGTATCATTCCCTGATCCACTCGAGAGGTAATCCTCTCCATTTCCACCGGAAAATTCTACGGCGATCGCAACATTTTCAACTTCAATCCGGTCATCAAACTCACCCCCATCCGCTAAGATATTGGTGACTCCGACGTAGTCTTGAGAATAGCCAATGGCATTAACTGTAATGGTGTCGCTATTGGGTTGTCCTGTACCCGTCAGAATAAATGTCTCGCTATCATCGGTTGTATTCACGTAAAGTCGTTCCGCTGCCCTTGGTCCGATATTGAGGTTGAGGGTGCCTCCAGTAAAGCTATCGGGTCCTTCATTGGCTAAAATCGGTTGTCGGTCAGGACAAGTTTCAATCCCAAAGTCTGCTAGGGTAGTTCGGGCAAATTCTCCCTCCCATTCTTTACCAAAAGGCGGCCAACCAATTCGTGCATAATATCCGAGAAACGCATCAAGCTGCCCGCCAATATCAAATAAACAACCCGGGTTGCGATCAAAAATAGCCTGAAATTCTGAGGGACGAATTTTACCGTCACTGTCTCCTAAGTCATCTTGAAATTCATTGGGATCTTCAAGATCAACATTGATGGTGGCTTGAATACCTCCATTGACTTCTCCCTCAGCCACAAAAATATCTGCACCTACGCCTGCTTTCAGTGTACCAAAAACAGTTAGCTCAGGTAAATCTACTCCTGCTGTAGTGCGGTTATCATCCACAAAAAATCCTTCAAAAATTTCATCAATTTCATTGGATTGATATCCGGCTTCAGCCCACTGTTGAATCCCCGTAGAATCATAACCAAATCCTAAATTTAGTGTAGCTCCGATTTCACCACCAAATGATACGGCTAACGGCCCCACAATGGGAAAAGACCCTTCAATTCCAATCGATAAGTCAAATTTGGGAACTTGAAATTCAAAAAAGTCTACGGTTTGTCCTATGAGTAATCCAATGGCTGAGGCTGGATTATCTAAAATTGGAAATGATAAAAATTCGTTGATTGAGTCTTGCTGATTGAAAAAATTGATTTGAGCCTGAAATTGACTCGGATTACCTCCAATTTCATCGACTTTTTGATTAAATTCTTGTTCAAGTTCAGCCAGGGTTTTCTGAGTGGCATCAAGGTCTGCGCTGTTAATCGAACCACTAGAATTGATATCAAAATTCCCTAGATTAACATCACCGATATTAATTCCGATTTCCTCTGAATCTGAATCAATTAAACTGGATAAATCACCAATAAACTGAATTGCTTCTATTGCTCTAATGACATTATCGATTGTTGGGTTACCTGGATTAAACTGACGTGCTAAACCCAGTAAGTTATGATTTTCACCCCCTAAATTCAGGCTATCTAAAATACCAATCGGTTCTATTAAAAACTCAGTAGCAGATTGAATGGGTTTTGTTATTTCTTGAATGGGGTCAACAATGGGCTGCACAAAATCGCTCAGAAACGAACCTAAAAATATAGTAGTATCATTGAAACTCACTTGAGGAATTGCAGTATTATTGGCAAAATCCCAGACAATATTCAAGTCTGTTCCAATTTTGGGGAGTACGGCTGCATCAGCAATTCTTGAAACAAGATTTAATTTTATATCCGCAGAGGCATTCGGGTCAGCATCAATATTAAATAGGATGCCATTGAGTTCAGATAACGTTAACTGACCATCTGAATTAGGATCTTGTAAATCTACAGAATAACCTGCATTTAGATTAGTTCCTAAATCCGTGATATCAATGAGTAAAAATCCCATTTCACCTGCTGCTGTAAAACCGGGCAGAGAAGCAGTGATACCCACATCAAGTTCTTTTTCAGCAGAAGTATCGAGGAATAAGCTTTTACTTGATGCATTATAACCAAAGCCTAAATTTATATCAAATCCCAGATCAACTTCTGCTTTGCCATCAGTGGTTAATCCTAATCCTAATCCAGGCAAACCAATGTCAGAGGCTAAGGAAGTTTGTAAAGCATTACTATCACTCAGATTGAGATTAAAGCTAAAGCCATCGGTAATATCATTAATACTTATATCCTGACCTAATGCTTCTTCAATTGCTTGTTCAATTAACTGTTTGGGTTGTTCCAGTACACTGTCTAATAGTCCGGCTAGCGGATCAACTAACTTTGTTTCTAGTTGTGAAAGAACATCTTCTAGCAAATTTTCTCCAGCTACCCCTAGTTCATCCAAAGCCTCATTGATAGCCGCTTGAAGTACTGCTGTTATTGCTTCTCCACTGGGAGGATTAAGTAAGGAATTCAGAATATTTTGAGGAATCGATTCTGGGACTTGTTCGAGGCTGGTAAGACTCGGAATTGCATCTACAAATGCTTGCTGAATCAAATTAACAGGTTCAGCTAAAATCTCAGCAAGTAATCCACTAAACTGATCCTGTAATTCTGCTTGAAATTCAGTTAATGCGGTTGCTAAAACTTCATCAACACTAGGAATTTCTTCGATAAATAGATTGGAATCTAATGATTCTAAAGCTTCTGAAAGTGCAGTCTGTAGGCTATCAGAAATATTATTTCCTGCATTAATTTGAGTCTCTAAAGTATTAATGATTTGCTCTGCAACTGATATCGGAATCGCGGTCTGATCTATCCCTGATTGTAGGATATCAAGCTGATCGAGGGCTTCAAATAGAGCTTTTTTAACTTTTTCAGTCGATAAATTGACTAGATCTTCTAACTGTTCAATTTGAGCAAAAATATCGTTATTGATGCCATTGAGAAACTCAACTGCTTGGTCTGTTGATTCTTTAAGTTGATCTCCTAAAAGGGGTAAACCCGTTAAAATTTGATTGTCAATTGAGGATTGAATAACAGATAAAAAATCTTTTAATCCACTGGATACCCCATCAATAACTGTTTTCGCCTCTTCAAGAGTTTCTAAAATTTCAGTAATTGCACTGCTAACTTCTCTTAGAAGGTCGTCTACATTCTGTTCAATCTGAATGACTTCTCCATCTAAAGTAATGGTGGCTGTATCATCTTCTGCTTTCAATTCAAGTAACTCAGATTCTGTTAACTCCACACCTTGAACTAACTGAGAAAAAATTTCTCCTTCGTCTCCCTCTGCATCAATTGTATTTACCTGACTATCAACATAATGTCCGATTTCTTCTAATAAGACATCAATGATTTCTTCAGGCTGATGCTGATTCTCTATCAGATATTCTTGTGCAATTAAAATTTGGTTTTTATCGAGGGAAAAGGCTCCATTTGCACCCTTAATTTCATCAGCATAACGAATGTTGATTTGAGGAATATCTGTAAAATTTTGCGCCAACCAATTTTGTTGAATATCCTGGATCTTTTGAAGATTAATAGAATTGCCAAATGTTGTATTTGTAATAGCGATAAAACTGTCGTTTTCTTGTGCAAAATTGCTGAGTAAATTATAAGTACTTTGTTGGCTATTTCTCAGAATTTCTAAAGCTTCGCTGAATTGAGTAATGGATTGATTAGCTGACATAATCTCTGTTCTCCCAAGTTTAATCATTTCGTTTTTTATTTTTGACAAGCCTAACTGATAATCAAACTGAGACAGCTTGATCTCTTAAGATGAAGTTTAAATTTGAACACAAACATCTTTCTTAATGATTCAGGTTTTCCTAAAGCAAAAACAGTTATTTAGGCAAAACTTAGTAATGTCTTTCAGACGTATTTCAGAATTTTTTTAAGCTTATATTTTAAGACTAATCCGAGGGTAAGCTTTTGAAAAGTCACTTATTTGAATGACAGACTCTTGAGGAAAGGGATACTCATTCGCAGTCAACTGATGCTGAGATTACAGATTTCTCTACCGAGTAGAGGAGCAGAAGTTGAGTTACAATTTAAGAGATGAACGCTTGATGCTCGTCAGTTTACGTGAAGGTATTCTACCTTCCACCCACCTGTATACGCTGAAATTATCGCCATTCTCAACACGACTGAAAAAAGATAATTCTGGCTAGTGTTTCTCAAAAGACGCACCCCAACAACACCTAAAGTTTTCAAAAACTTTAATTTGTCGGTTTTGATACTGACGGCTGTGATTTGATACTTTCAAATTATGCGGCAACTGCGCTCAAATTCAGCTCTACTGTCACAAAACTTAAAGGTTATTTAGACTAATTAATCTACTGTTAATCTATCACTTTATTCTTGTTTAAAATTTGTTGAGAGACTGCCTGGGAAATTATTGGTTTCTCAATTATCAGTGGTTGCTGCTGCTTGATCGAGCTAGAATTAATCTCAATTATAACTTAAATTCTGACTCAGTGAGCGTTTTCCAGTTCACTATTCATCCCTATACTGGCTTGATCTAACCATTCAATTAAAGATTCTAACTGTTTATTGGCATTCATCACGCCTAAACCCCGAATAGTGACTTTTCCAGGACTATAAACAAACCGTGTTTTTAAATGAGCGGCTAAATTTTGTTTTAGTAAATTCCATGCTGGTTCTTCCATTGGGGTTTCTAAAATAACGTGTTGTTTGCCATCGGGTTTAATCCGAGAAAAGCCCAGTTTCTTAGCAATTTGTTTCAGTTCCATCACCCGAATTAACTGTTGAGCCGGGGTAGGAATGGAGCCATAGCGATCGCACCAATCTTCTTCTAAACGACTCAGTTCATCTCGACTTTGACAAGCGGCAACTTGGCGATAGGCACTCATTTTTTGATCTAAATCAGGAATATAATCCGCCGGAATAAAGGCCGTTAAACTCAGATCAATTTGAGTATCATCGACTTGCGGAATTTCTTGCCCCTTGACTTCTTGAATGGCTTCTTGTAACATTTCCGTATATAAATCAAAGCCAATGGTATTCATTTGTCCCGATTGTTCTGCCCCTAAAATATCTCCTGCGCCGCGAATTTCTAAGTCTCGCATTGCCAGTTGATAGCCTGAACCTAGCTGAGTAAATTCTTGAATTGCCCTTAATCTTTTGCGGGCATCATCGGTTAACGCCGCCCGTCCATCGGCGGTTACAGGATAAAATAACCAAGCATGGGCTTGTATTCCCGCCCGGCCGACACGACCTCTAAGTTGATACAATTGAGCTAACCCAAACTTTTGGGCATTTTCTACTAAAATGGTATTGACTCGCGGAATATCTAAACCCGATTCAATAATGGTGGTACAGACTAAAATATCAGCTTCTCCGGCACTGAATGTTAACATAATGGATTCTAATTCATTGGCTTCCATTTGTCCGTGAGCAATCAATATTCTGGCGCTGGGAACCATCTCTCGAATGCGGGCAGAGGTTTCTTCAATGCCTTCAATTCGAGGCACCACATAAAACACCTGTCCGCCCCGGTCTAATTCCTGACGAATGGCGGTTCTAATCGTTTCTGAATTATAAGGAGAAAGATGGGTTTGTATGGGGCGACGAGAGGGCGGTGGCGTGGTAATTAAGCTCATTTCTCGAATGCCTGAAAGCGCCATATATAACGTTCTGGGAATGGGTGTCGCCGTTAAGGTTAATACATCTAAATGGGTTTTCATTGCCTTAATTTTTTCTTTTTGATTTACCCCAAACCGTTGTTCTTCATCCACCACTAATAACCCTAAATTCTTAAACTGAATGGTTTTACTTAAAAGCGCTTGAGTTCCTACCACAATATCAATTTCACCCGTAGCTAAACGCTGTTGAATTTCTTTCTTTTCTGCCGTAGTCCGGAAGCGATTTAATAAAGCAATTTCAATCGGATAAGGGGCAAATCGTTCTTTTAACGTATGATAATGTTGTTGGGTTAAAATTGTCGTCGGGGCTAAAAATGCCACCTGTTTACTGGCAGTAACAGCTTTAAAAATTGCCCGAATAGCCACTTCTGTTTTGCCAAATCCCACATCACCACAAACTAACCGATCCATGGGACGCTCACTTTCCATATCCCGTTTAACATCTTGAGTTGATTTTAATTGATCCGGTGTGGGTTGATAAGGGAAAGAATCCTCCATTTCCTGTTGCCAAGGGGTATCTTCAGGATAATTAAAGCCCGTTTGTTGAGCGCGTTGAGCGTATAATTTCAATAAATCTACTGCTAATTTCTTCAGGGATTTCTGAACTTTTGCCTTAGTTTTTTCCCAGGTTTTTCCGGTTAATTTATTGAGTTGAGGAACTTTACCCCCCGTTGATCTAAACCGCGATAAACTCCCGACCTGGTCGGCGGCTACTCTCAGTAAACCATCAGCATATTGCAAAACTAAATAATCCCGCGTTTCATTATTGAGGGTTAATCCTTCTAATTTAATAAACTTACCAATCCCATGTTGGCGATGAACTACATAATCTCCCGGCTGTAATTTGTTGGGGTCAACTTGTTTAGAAGCTGCGCGACGACGCTTCCGAATATAACTGGGAGTGGCTAAGGAATGTTGACCATAAAATTCCCGGTCAGTGACAATCACTAACCGAAATGTGGGTAAAATAAATCCTTCTAATTCTGCCAGTCCCGTATATTTTAAGGCAACAGGTGTATTTTTAATTAAATTATCAATGGCGGGATAATCTTTAGGGTTGGGAACAAATTTAGCCGGACAATCATGTTCTGAAAGTAACGCCACAGAACGACTGGGTTGAGCCGAAATTAGGAATATATTAAAATGGCGATCGCGTTCTTCTCGAATTAACTCAGCGAGTTTAGCAAATTGATGGGGTAAAACGGGAACCGGACGACTGGATAAATTTAACGGCGAAATCTCTACAAAACTGCTGTGATGTTCTGCTAATTCTGATAAAAATAAATGATCAAATTGCTGTTTAATTGCGTCTAAAGACTCGTTAAACTGACGATGACGTTGAGGAGATGTTTGATCCCATTGTTCAGCGACGTGTTCATACCAGCGACTGCCATGGGCGGCACATTGATCCGGTTCATCAACCGTGACTAAAGTATATTCTGATAAATAATCTAATAGGGAAACAAACTGATCAATTTTCAGTTCATCGGTTGCCATTCCCCAAGGCTGATAACTGGTAGGGGTTAAAATTAATTGTTCTATTTTATCGAGCGATCGCTGGGTGGAAGGATCAAATTCCCGAATTTGTTCTAATTCATCCCCAAACCATTCCAACCGTACCGGAAGTTCTGCTGCCACCGGAAACACATCAATAATATCGCCGCGCCGACTCCATTGTCCTTCGGTTTCCACTAACGAAACCCTTTCATAGCCCAGCTTAGCAAGCTGTTGATCAACAGTTTTCGCGTCCCATGTCATCCCCCTCGTCCAGGTTAAACAATAGGGTTTAAAGGCGATTTTAGGGGGGAGATGGGGCTGTAACGCCCGTTCTGTAGCGACGATCGCAATATTAGATTTTGTTTCAGGGGTAGAATCTTCTCTAACCACTAAATCTGCTAACACTTGTAACTGTCCCCAAGTCATTTCTTCCGAGTAGGACGGTTCGTAGGGTGAGGCTTCCGAGGTGGGATAAAAATGAATAGTTTCCCAACCCATGGCTTCCAGTTGGGCTGACCACCGTCCGGCTTCTTCCAATGTTGCTGTAACGACAAATAAGTTGAATTCCGCAGCTTGGGCTAAGGCTGAAGCAACCAATCCTTTGGGGAGTCGAGGCAGTCCGTTAAGATACAGGGATTGTTGTTGATTCAGTTTGGTTAGCAGTTCACGGGTTAAAGGGGATTGCCCTAATGCCCGAACAATTGCGGAAAAGGTCATAGATGAGTGGATAAATTAGGTGTGGGTGAGATTCTCTTTAAATATTTTGACATACTCCCAGCGTTAAGCTTCGCTATAATGAGACCGAGTCACCTTTTCTGCGGATTGGAAGCCTGCCCCATTGCGTAGTTTGGTGTCGGGTGGTTGACAAAAAAATATAAGAAATTCTGACGAGATTTGTAGCGATCGCCCTACAATAATCTCTGTAGAACAAGATATAATTTGTGATGGCATCCTCAGGAGAAGCTTAAATGTTTCAAAAACAGGATATCTATTTGATTGGTTTAGCCTGTACGCTGATAGTTGGGGGTTACTCCTTAATCTGGTCTTCCGAGCCTGAAATTAGAAGCTTGAGATTAAGGTCTGATGAAATGACGGCACAGCAGGAATCCCCTGATTCTGACCCAGAAGCCGTTGACAGTTCAATCTCCCAACACGTCCTGGAACTTGCCAAGACGAATCATAAGGATATTATTCAGGATTAGTGAAGTTGCCAGGGTCAACCCACGCTGACAACTCTCAATAGGGTGTATTTTAACTTTCTTGATTATTAAGATTTCATGGCAAAACCCTGAAAACCGAGCGACGCTACATACGCCATCTGGCTTTCAGGGCCTCACTTTACGATACAATCAGACTACTCAACCATGCATTGACTAATCCGCAGCGGTTGCTAGTTCTGTCGAACCTTGATTGCGTTTACGGGTTAAGGTGTTAAACAGCATTAAACCAATGGCTTTAATCAAATTGCCTTCCAACTCTTTAAAGACTTTCATGTTCATGCCAAACGCAGCATTGGCTTCATCCACAATCCGTTCAGCAGTGGCTTGGTCAATGGGTAAATTATCCATCACCTGACGATAATTTGCCTTAAAGGCTTTTTCATCAGGAATCTCTTGAAACTCATAAAATTGAGTCCCTTGACCCTCACTGAGGTTCATTCCCCGTTGAGCAATCCCTTTAAGAATTTGTCCTCCAGAAAGGTCACCCAAATACCGGGTATAAAGATGAGCAATTAGCAATTCTGGTTCATTGTTAGAGATCTCCCGAATCCGCTGAACATAAGCTTGGGTTGCCTCTGACGGTTCAATCTCTTCCCGCCAATTGGAGCCGTAATAGAAATATAGATCTTTTTCTAAACTTTGTTTGCGGTTTAACTCCGGAAAATAAACCTGAGAGAGAATCGGATGGTTGCGATGCCGTTCCATTTCCTCTTCCATTGCAGAGTAAACAAAGTACAGATTCGCCGCTAACTTTCGGTAAGAGGTTTTCTCTACGGTTCCTTTCAAAAAGCATTTGATAAAGCCCACATTTTCTGCCATGGTGTGGGACTTTTTGGTTCCTTCCCGGAGTTGAGTCGCTAGGTTAACACTCATACTATATATTTGATCCCAAAAGTAAAAATTAACAACAGGTTGATTTCATGGTGAGACGGCAGCGCATTAAACTGCCTAAGTTAATAGCCTATCTTGCTGAGATGAGAAATTGTGTTAAGAATTATCAATGAAAGCGTCATTGGTTATTCGTTGTTAATCATTTGATAGGTTATATAGCACTACGCACTATGATTTGGAGAAATGAAGAACAATTCTAATCGCTCAATCCCTTGATTAGTCAGCTTTTTGCTTCCCTATTGCCTAAGATTTAGAACTATATCCCAACTGTCAAGTATCTGTAATAATTTGTAAAGTCAAAACCCAGCGGATTTAAAATCATGTTTCCGAGTCTTCTGCCTTCCTTAGTTGAACAACTGACTGAGTCTACCTCAATTGCCCTCGCTCAAAACATTAAAGTAAAAGCCATTTCCACCCCTTTAAGAAGCCAACCTTTACAAACCACTTATATTTATCAAGGGAGTGGGGGAATTCCAATATTATTATTACATGGATTTGATAGTTCCGTGTTTGAATTTCGCCGTTTATTGCCCTTTTTCGTCGATCAACATCAAACCTGGGCTGTGGATTTATTAGGTTTTGGACTGACCGAACGCGATCCTCAAATCCCGATTAATCCTCAAAATATTACCCTTCATTTGTATAGTTTTTGGAAAAAGTTAATCAATCAACCTGTGGTATTAGTGGGGACTTCTATGGGGGGTGCAGCCGCCATTGATTTCACCTTATCTTATCCAGAAGCCGTACAATCTTTAGTCTTAGTTGATAGTGCTGGCATCGGTCAAGGGCCGATAATCGGTAAATTTTTGATTCCCCCCTTTGACCGTTGGGCGACTAATTTTTTACGCAATCCTCAAGTCCGCCAAGGAATTAGTGAAACTGCCTATTTTGACAAACAGTTTGCCTCTGAAGATGCTAGAATTTGTGCGGCTTTACATTTAGAACATCCCAATTGGAGTCAGGCTTTAATTAGCTTTACAAAAAGTGGAGGATATGGCAGTTATAAAAATCAGTTGAGTCAAATTCAGCAACCCACCTTAATTATTTGGGGAGAAAATGACAAGATTTTAGGGATTAAAGATGCAGCTAAATTTCAGCAGTTTTTGCCTCAGTCTCAAATTAAATGGATTCCAAATTGTGGTCATGTTCCTCATCTTGAACAGCCTCAAATGACTGCAGAAATCATGTTAAATTTTATTGCCAAATTCTAACATTTTGAAGCAGGAACAGACAAAATCATAGTCTTTTTAGAGCAAAAATCACTTGACAGCATAACTTTTTAGAGGGTTTTGTGAGTCATTAGATTCGGATTTCAATTCCTGTCTGACTCTAGCTTGATGACGTTCTGATACAAATTGTTCTGGATTAATCCCGTCAAATGTAGGCGGTAACCAAACTCGAATAATCAGTAATGCACCCAAAACTAACAGGAAAACACAGGCAACAAGCACTTGAGTCCAAGGTGTTTCTAAAACACCCCGCACAATCACTTCTCGGAGTACAGAAACAATTGATACCTCAACAGCAACCCCAATAGAAACTCGGCGTTCTTGCAAGTAAATAATTAATAGGCGAAACAGTTCAACCAAGATTAACAGAAATAAAATATCTGATGTGACTTGTTGAAAGTCTAATGGGGGAAGTAAGGATAGCACCATCTCCCGTAATTGAAGAATCATAAAACTGAACAATCCAATGCACAAGCAAATGATAATAAAGTCTTGTACAGTTTCTAGTAGTCGAATAATCCAACTACTATTTAGCCAGCGATACCAAGGAGCAGAAGATAGTTGAGTCATATTAGTGAAGCATGAACAGGTGGATAATGTAGAGAAAAATTAACGACTTGAATCAACAATATTCAAAGATAGCAATGTATATCTTCGTTACACTCATCTGCTAAATAGCAAAGTGCCTGAAATCGCAAGTTGACGACTTCTTCGTAAAGTGGATTTAATTTACACAGGGGTGGAATCTGGATAGAGAGATGACCAAATAGAGTAAAGTTTCGTTCAAATGGACATTGGGCAGGAATCATTCGGCAGATGAAATGAGCCAATTCTGGATTACGCACTTCTAATTTCCTTAACCAATGACGAATAGGATTTAATGGATTGGATACAAAAAATTGAGGATTGGTTTTGATTAAGTTCAACATAGTCATCTCAAAGTGTTAACTAAAGGTTATTGCTTTACAGCTTAAATATAAAAAATACAAATGTCAACATTTTTAAGTTATAAAAAACATTTATATATGATAATTTTTGCTTAACTGGCTGCTTCATAGCCCTATGCCAATGTAGACGACAATAAGCTTTGCTGCTTAGATTCATATCTGTGCCCGATATAAGCGACTGCTATATCTGTTTAAACATTAAGTTATACGTCAGCCGACTAAGTTTTATTCTTCAGAAACAGCTAGTTTCCATAGCTGTAGTCCTGCCTTTAAGTTTCCCTGCATCAGTTGTGCAATGTTTTTAAGCAGTTGAAATTCAGCTTGATTGGGTTGAAGCGCTAAAGCGGGTTTTAAAGCTATTTCAGCGGCTTTGGGTTGCCAATTGTACAAATAAACAAACGCGAGATAAGCATGGGCAAAAGGATTATTGGCATCCAGTTTAACGACTCGGTTTAACGCTGCAACTGCCCCCTCCACATCTTGTTGTAAAACGGTTGCTAATGCCAAGCTATAAGCCAGTGATAAATTATTGGGTTCCTGTTGAAATCGATAGGCTAAAGTTTGTTCGGCTTGACGGGTATAATCTTGTATAGGATCATATTGATTAATCCGCCCAATTTCATCAAAAATGGGTTCTAATCCGCTTATTCCTTGAGGTAACTGTTGCGCCAGTTGTCGAAGTTGAGTGATTAAGTCTAATTCTGGGGCAGGAATTGCTGTTGCTTGAGGGTTAATTTCTACAGTTACTGGTGGAACTTTTATCGGATAGGTTTCTCCAGTTTGACGATTTAAATAAGTAGCGGTGAGGGTATAAATTCCGGGCTTTGCTTCTTTTGGTGGTAGCATTCCCATCCGTTCAACGACTTGAAAATTAGCATCATTGAGAACAGACGGGGAATGTAAAAATCCCATGGCAATTCCATGGTCATGAAACCATCGTGATGAAGTTTGATTCTCTGAGGATAACTGCCAAGTTAATAAAACTAAACCCGATTTTAATTGTTCTCCAGAACCTGACCAAATATAAGTAATGGGGATAGGTACATCCTGGGGAACTTTTGCAGGTAATAAGACTTGTTTTAATTCAATCTTTGAACTAGCAGTTGTAATCGGGGTAACTTCAAAATAGGGAAGTTTACGATGATACAGTTTAAGCGTACTATTATCAGGAAGTAGCCACTGTTGATGGAGTTTAAATTGCACTCCTTGTTCCACTTCTTGAACAATCGCTGCTTGCGCTTCAGAGATGCGGTTTACTGACCCTTGTTCATCCGTTTTTGTAACAAACCAAGATAAAGAAACGGCATCTTGAAACACATTTTTAAGGCGAGTTCCCACTTGCCGACCATATACTTGATAATTGTTTAATGCACCAAAATAGTTGAGGTTATGTTGATTAATTGTAGGAGTTGAAGGCAGAACGCCCAGGGTAGATTGTAAATAGGGTTCAGTTTGAATAATTTGGTTAATTACTTGTGGATGGGGTAAGGGTTCATCTAAATAAGCTTGATATTCTCCTTTTGGACTAATAATTGTGGTGAACTGTTCTCCTATATTTCCACCCACTGGCCATAGACTCAATTCCATGATGAGAATTGCTAAAATTAACACTAGCCAACGAACCTGTTTTCCCCAGTGTTTAGGCCAGCACAGTAAACCATAGGCTAATAATATTGAGAGAATAGGCAACAGCGGTAAACTATAACGAAAGTCTTTATTGATATTGAGAGAACAGAGAAAATATCCGCCAATTAAAAATATGGCTAACCAGCGAAAAGCCTCATTTTTTTTATGATGAGTATTGAGCTTTGCCTGAATTCCAAATAATACTAAGCCTACAATTGGTACAATTAATAATAACCATGAAATATATTGAGGTAATAAATGCCAATAATAAGTCCAGGCTTGGATGGTATTTAGTGCGGGATCACCTTCTGCTAAAGCAGAATCTAAAGTAGCCCGTTTTCCAGAGGTTAGCATTAACAACCAGTTGGTTTTTGCCCAAGGAAAAATGACAAGAAAATATATCAATAATACCAATAATAATTGAAGCAGTTTTTGCCGGTTTCTGGTTCTAAGAATTATGATTCCTATCCAAGCAAAAGGAATGAACAAGAAAAAAATAGCAGTTTGCTTCACTAAAATTGCTAATCCTAAGGATAGTCCTAACAGAATCGTCCAGAACCAACTAGAAATAGATTGAGGTTTGTGGTGAGAATCTAGGGTTTCTAAAAACTGGTGATTGAGATGATTTTTGCTGATGAGGGTTTCTCGCCACATCGTTAAGCAATAGAAACAAAAGGTTACCATTGCTGTTAAGGGATAATCCAAGAGAAATTGTAAACGATAAACATATAATCCTGGCAGCAAAACACATAATGCAGCCGCCCATAATCCAATTTTGGGATTAAATAGTTGGCGGGAAATTCCATAGATAGAATAGAGTAAAAGGGCGCTAAAGAGTAGATAGACTAAGGTCGTTTGCTCTGAACCTGTTCCAAATAGATTTAAAAAGGGAACCGTTAAAAGATAAGTGAGTGGAGGAACTTTTGGCGATAACATCCATAATTCTTGCCACCATTGACCAGAAAACCATTGGGGAGACTGAAGAAAATAAAAATAGTTGAGAGAACCAGTTAAATAATCGGCTTGATCCCAAGAGGGAACACTGTGATCAAAGGTAAACCAAAGGCGATCGCTAACGGTTTCCATTAACCAAATTAAACCTAAAATTAAAAGTTCTCGCTTTTGTTGTTTCATTTTAATTTTTTGTTTGTTCTTCGTTATTTGTCATTTGTTATTAGTTCTATGTTGTTTGACTCTAACAGTTACCTTTTCTCCCCATCTTCCCATATCCTTATATCCTATTTCCTACTGCATAACTCATGACTCATCCGATTAATTCTGATCTCACTGATTGTACGTCATCTGAAAACTAGCAATTTGCCAAGGTTGAATATGAGTTGATGACTCAATCAGTTGTTCTAGCAAACTAACGGAGTGAGCGATCGCTAAATTTAAACGATTTTGCAATTTCAATTGTTCGGCATCCCCATGACATTCATAACAGCGGAAAATCCACTGTTCTGGATCAGATTCGGATTGCTTCAATGCCATTAAGATTAAATGGTCAGATTGTAAATCAAAAAAACTATCTTTTCCGCTAGATATCTCATGGGTTTGACTCTCATTCATGGCAGGATTAAATATCACCCTCAATGGCTGGTTAAATTCATACCCTCGTTGTACCACATTGGCGGTTTTCCAACTGCAAACATGGGGATAAATACCATAACTAAAATGATGTGTTCCCCTATCTGCTTCCGGGTCTGGCCAAGTAGACCCCCGCAGTAAAGTTAAGCGAATTTGATCGGGTTGAATATCATAGCCATACTTACCGTTATTCAATATGCTTACACCATATTCCTCATCCCCTAAATCTACCCAATTTAATGCCGGAATTTCCCATTTTGCTTTCTCTAAATCTGTTTGCGGTTGTGTCGGACGCGACATTGCCCCTCCCGGAATTTCTGTTGTGGCAAAATCTGCTTTTACAGTAAATGGAAATGCCGCTTTTACCAACACATGACGGTCTTGCCAATTTACCGTTGTCTCAATTTTCAGTATTTTAGAACCTTGTTGTAAAACATAATCTTGGCAAAACTCTGATTTTCCCCACACTCGCATCACTCGTAACCGCCATTCAATCTTTCCTTGTTCTATCCATTGAATTTCTGTTAATTTTGCCGGGGATAACGGAAAGTTAGCATAATTGGGATCAATATTCCAAGCATCCCAATATTGTCCGACATCTTGAAAGAATTGCAATTGGTTTCCTCCCGAACTTTGCAACACTTCCCGATGATAAACTTTATCGAAAATTCGGCTAATATCCCCCGTTTCACTCTCTATCAATACCTGCAAAAATTCATTCTCTAAACAGTAACTTTTAGAGTTATTTCCTATCATATTGACATCTCTCGCAGAATCTGATAGACTTTTGATAAAATTGGGGGAAGGTTGTGCCCTATAAGGTCTTTGAGGTAGCCACCAGAAGAGTTGATAGCCTATAGGCGGAACCCTAGAAGCCTGGAAGAGGAGGTAATCTGAACAATTTTGCATTTCTACCGGATATCCTTCTACGTCATAAATTTGACCCGGTTGAGAAACCGCAAAAGACACCACTTCTGAACGCTGCCAATTCGACCCGTTAAATACCAATATTGGTATTGCCTCCGTCATCCCTGGTGGAGGAGAAAGAAGGGGGAGATGATGGGCGATCGCTTGTAATGCATCTTGTAAAATTGCCTGTGCGGTCTCCTCAGCGTCTTGCCAAGCCTTATTGGCATCTTGATAGGCTTCTGGAATCGCCGAACCCGGTAAGATATCGTGAAATTGATTAAATAACACCTGCTTCCAAGCAGTTTCTAATGCCATCTTGGGATAAAACGCTTCTGTGAGCAATGTGGCAACGGCAGCCCATAACTCCGCTTGATACAGTAATCCCTCACAACTCCGATTCCATCGCTTTTGATCGGCGTGCGTCGTGTAACAACCGCGATGAAATTCCAGATACAGTTCATCCTGCCAAACAGGAAAAGACTCGGCTTGCTGTTCAACTTGCCATAAATAATCCGCTGCTGGAATAAACTCTAAATTGGGGAAAAAGGACGACTGTTGCCAACGCCGAGCAACTTCTAACATATCCCGTGTTGGCCCCCCACCATGATCTCCTACCCCTGGTAACCATAGTGCCTGATTTAATCCCGTTTTCTCTTGCCAATCAGTGGCATAATTTACTATCTTAATCGGGTCAATCTCTTGCCCAATCAAAGCAGACATTAAACTCAAAATCTGAGTCCCATCTAATCCTTGCCACCAAAACACCTCGTAGGGAAATTGTGTTGTATCATTCCACCGCAACTTTTGCGTGACAAAATAACGAATTCCTCCTTGTCGCAACAGTTGGGGAAGTTGCCAACAAAATCCAAAACTATCCGGCAACCAAGCCACTTCCGAAATCTGACCGAATTTTGCTTTAACGTAATTCTGACCATATAGAATCTGTCGGACAATCGACTCTGCACCAATAATATTTAATTCCGGTTCTACCCATAACCCTGCTGCAATTTCCCAAAAACCTTTACGGACTTGCTCGACAATTTGATTAAATAAATCCGGACGATGAACTTCCAGCCAAGCAAATAACGCTGGGGTGGAATGACAGAAGATTAACTCTGGAAAGTCCTGCTGTAACTGTAATACAGATTCAAAAGTTCGTTGCGCGGCTTCCCAAGTTTCTGCCACCGGCCATAACCATGCCAAGTCTAAATGAGCATGACCTAATAATCCTATTTTAACCGTTGGGAAATAATCGCCCGATTGCATCAAGTGATTTCGGATATCCAATAGCGATCGCTCAAACTGTTCTGGGTTTGGTAAAGCTGACCAGCTAATCGTCTCTAAAGTTTCTGCTAACCTTTCAACTAAACCTTGATCAGACTTACAGCCTATAAAAATAACTTCCAATTCATCGGCAAAAAATCCCGGTTCTATTTGCTGATTTTTGGGTTGTTCATAAACACAACGAGAACGAACTAACGCTCCCTCATCATGATTCGGACTCACTAACTTGAGGGCTACCCAAAATTGATCTCCCACTATGACATTTGGCGATAATAAAATTCGCGTCGAACAGTCAAATAAATCCCCAGATTGTATCCATTGAGAATTGAGATAAATCTCAGCAACTTCTGCCCACCAACTTAAACTTAACCGTAAACTTAAACCCGATAACGGATAATTCTGTAAACGGTTCGGGACTTCAATCTTTTGCATCAGCCAAATCACCTGTCTTCCCCGTTGCCAAGGAATATGTCCCCGTGCATTGAGAGAAACAATCGGCAATTGATTAAACGCGGCTTGCACTTCATCAAGGGATAAATTCCCCTCTGCCATTCGCCAATCCGACAGCACATCCATCTGAGTACAACGACGCAGTTGTGCTAAAGTTGCAGCGATTTTTTGTTGGGGAGACTGAGGAACGGCCGTCATTCAGTATAATTTCAATTACAATAAAAAATAGACTTGAGGTGAATTGTCGCCTCACCCGTTTACCTTGAGCTTGAACTATGGCTTCTGCGTCCCCTAATCCTTACAAAAGTCGGATCTTCAATGCGGTATCGCAACACTATCGCCAATTTCTAGATGGTTGCGATCGCGCCGGACGGCAAATCCGTCTCACTGCCAGTTATGCAACTCAAATCTTGCTGTATCCCCTGTATGTTCTTCTACAAGGGGCGGGAGCGATTGGCAAGCAGTTAAAGGCTCAGGTTAACATAGGCTTACCACAACTGAAGGATTTTATCAAGACAGAGGAAGCAACTGCCGATCAAGCCATTGAGAATATCCTACAAACCCTTGCCCCCACTGCCCCTAAGATTCAGCTTCAAGGCATTGCTAACCGCCTTGATACTCAGGAGTTAGTGATGGTTGCTGCCCTAACTCAAACCCTTTATCCTCTCCCTCAGTCCCAACAAAAAAGTATCCAACAACAAATTACAAACGCGCTCAAACCCAAGTCCTGGAAAACGCCTCAACTTCAACCCGCTATTCCAGCTATGGGATTAGTATTACCCGTTTATTGTGTGCTTTCCCAAGCCATGGGATGGGTGCAAGCCAGTCCTATTGCTGTCCGGATGAATTTATTCGGAGAATCGGCTTTAGCTCGCATTGAACCCGCTATCGAAGAAAAATTGGCGGTTGTTGTTGCACCTCAATCTTTCCCCAATCCGACTGTATCACCCACAGAAACTACTCCGGGTTCTTCTATTCAAGGCTTAATTCAAGCGGCTATTCATTACTTTTTTAAGCAATCTACCCTTGAACTGAATGGGGTTGAGTCTCAATCTCAATTTGTTTTTCCAGCAAATGAGGACGTAGGTAAAAATTATGTTTCTTTCTTACCTCAAGCTGAAGATGAAACACCCAAAATCACTTCAGGAATTTGGCAAAAAATGCAACACTCTTCCTTTCCGTTATTTGCAGGAGTGGGAGTGGGTGGCTTTTTAGTGGCTGCCGCTTTAGGTAAATATATCCTCGAAGAGGAATCTCAACAAACCCGCCTTCAATCTCCCTCTTTCCAAGCAATGGGGGTCAAAGGGTTGACAATCGATGAGAAATATGATAATAGTAATGGAAATACTCAGTCAAGGCAGTTTACGACTGCCCAGCTTTATCCTGCCTACTCGGAAAAAGCAACAGATTATTTAGAAGCCCCAATCTCTTCAGTTGAATACGTTAAGCATCCCCTCGTCAACCTCTTAGAGTGGTTAGATCGGGCGGTGTTTTGGATAGAAGAATCCTTCCTGAAATTGCGGAATTGGATCGCAGCCAAAATCAAATAATGTATATTTTGGGAATGGATGGGGGAGGTACTAAAACCGTCTGTGTGGTGATGGATCAAACCGGGCAAGTGATGGCTCGTGGGGAAGCAGGCGCGGCGAACTATCAAACGATTGGGATTGAAGCCACACAAAAATCTATTGAAACAGCCATTATCCAAGCTGTCCAAGCCACTGATTTATCCCTTCCTCTACCCATCCACAGGATGGGAATTGGACTGGCAGGAGTCGGTCGTCCCCAAGATATTCAAACCGTTGAGAACTTATTAAAACCCTTACCATTCCAGTTATCTCAGTATATCACTTGGCAAGCCCAACCCCAACATTTATCCATCACAGGAGATAATGAAATTGCATTAATCGGGGGATTAGGTCATTCTATAGGAATTGTAGCGATCGCCGGAACCGGTTCTCAAGTTTATGGTCAAAACCAACAGGGTAAAACTAAACGAGTGGGAGGATGGGGTTATCTGTTGGGAGATGAAGGCAGTGGCTACAATATCGCCATTCGGGGCTTACAAGCAGCATTAAAAGCTTATGATGGTAGACTGCCTCCCACTGACTTAATATCACGATTTCAAGCCCATTTAGGCTTAGACCAGATTGAAAACTTAATTGAAGTGGTGTATCGTCAAGGGTGGACGGTAGCAGAGATAGCAAGCCTTGCCCCTATTGTAGACCAAGCTGCTGTCGAAGGCGATCGCATTGCCCAAGAGATTATTAATACTGCCGTCGATGAATTAACCCTAGCCACAGCCGTGGTAATTACCGACTTATTCGATCCTACAATAGCCTTTGAAATTGTCACCATTGGGGGAGTGTGGAACAGTTTAGCCAATCTGCGTCAACAATACCAGAAAGCGGTTCAGGCGATCGCCCCGGCGGCAACCGTGATTTGGCCTCATCATGAACCCGCTTATGGGGCAGGATTAATGGCTTTATTTGATTAATTTAAATCGTTGCAATAGTTCAATATTTTCCGGGAGTAAGAATTGTTGTAACTTTGAAATTTCGTTGAGCAATTGAATTTCTTTTTGACACTCTGCTTGTAAAATACTAAGATATTGCTGGCGTTGTTCTTCATTGGTGGAGCTTTCCAACATTTTAAGCGCTATATTAATACTAGAAATTGGCGCTGTTAGTTCTTCAATTAAATTGTTCAGTAGTTTATCTTTCAGGACTAACATTTGTTGAAGCTTCTCTAAGTCAAGCTGAATTTTTTGGGACTCTTTTTGTAGAGCTTGTGTTTTTTGCTGTTCAACTTGAATTTGAGTCTGATACATTGCCTGTCGTTTTAAACGAGCTTCAACTGAGTTCAAAAGTTCTTGGGTAAAGAAGGGTTTAGTTAAGTAATCATCTGCCCCTAACTCCATACCCATCCGTTGATCAGCTCTTTCGACTTTAGCAGTTAAAAAAATAACTGGAATTTTTTCTGTTTTTGAATTTCCCCTTAACGCTTTTATCACTTCATAGCCATCTAGTTCCGGCATCACAATATCACAAATAATTAAGTCGGGTGAGTGGAATTGAGCTAATTTTAAACCAATTGTTCCATACTCAGCGACGATCACTTGATACTGGGATATTTCTAAAATATCCTTAATATTTTCCCGAACCTCTTCTTCATCTTCAATCACTAAAATTTTAGGTGTCGTTGATTTCATAAATCGAACCTTTATTCAATGCTCAAAGTAATCTTACAGTAAAGGTTGTTCCTTGATCGACTTCACTATCTATAATAATCTGTCCCCCATGAAATTCAACACACTTCTTGACAATGAATAACCCCAGTCCTATTCCCCGGATATCACCCCTATTTTAGTGTCAGCTTGATGAATCAACAGAATTTCATCGAGGAGTTAAGTGGTATGCTGAGCGATCATCTTCAGAAGATGTTTTTGTTGCTTCTGCGGTGAGAATTGGTCAGCAAACAGTTCTAGAATACGAGGCGAAGAAGAGATCACAGATAGTGTAAACATCGTTCAAAACTTGCCAATTAATGCCCTTCTGAGTGACTCCTCCGTATAATCCCGTAGATGAAAATACTGAGTTTTTAGCCTTGTTATAGAAATCAACTTCCTTCAATCCCCTTCTAGCAGGATCAGATTCAGATGTATCCTCGTGTTGTCTGGGTCAGATTGAAAGCAGTTCCGTAGAATCTCTTAAAATTGCAAGATTTTACTAAGGACTTTTACGGATACTTATACGTATAACAAATTCCGAATCTTTGACGATGTTTTTTCATGGAAAAAAGCAGAACATAGAAATATAAAGGTTGATAGTTATCCCGTTTAATGACTGGTTTTATTACTCAATAAATTATAAAATTAAGATTAAATTCATGATTCAAATCGAGATGAAACATGGGGAAATTCATGAGATATTATATTTCTAAATCAAAGAAATAATTTGAGTCTGATTTTTGTAAAATATCAAGCTTTTCGCCTCTCGTTCAAATAAATTTTCAGCTCAGTTACATTATCTAGAGAAATCACTATGTATTCCAAAATCATATTTATTGATGCCCAAGTTGAAGAGTCTCAAAGCTTAATTTCTGGGGTTATTCCTGGAGCAGTTGTTGTTTTTCTGGATAGTAGTCAGGATGGAATTCAACAAATTACCCAATATTTAAATCAGCATCAAATACCAGAAATTCATATCATTTCTCATGGTGCCCCAGGTTGTTTGTTCTTAGGAAACAGTCAACTCAATCTCGACACATTAGAGCAATATACCTCTCAACTCAGCAGTTGGTTAGCACATTCTATTTTGCTCTATGGTTGTCATGTTGCAGCCGGAGATGCGGGAAGTGAATTTATTGAGAAACTGCATCAACTCACGGGGGCAGACATTGCCGCTTCCACCACTAAAATGGGTCATATTTCTCAGGGTGGAAACTGGGAATTAGACATTAAAACCCGTGAATTTAAACCCGTTTTAGCTTTTAATACTCAAGTTCAAAATCAGTGGCAACATACCCTCGGCGATCCGTTTGATGCTGAACCCGGTTACTATCAAGTATTGTCTGGACAGTTAAATGCCCTCAATATCTTTACCGGACAATATGAACCTATTGGTGACACACAATCTTCTGTCTATAACGCAACCGGCTACAACCCAGTTGATAACTATGTTTATGCCTTACAAGACGGTAAGGTGATTCGAGTCAGTTCTGATGGTTCAGTTGAAAACGTCAAAGACTCCAGTGGGGCAGACATTTCACCCCCAGTTACCTATCAATATGCCGGTGATGTTGATGTGGATGGCAACTACTGGCTGCGCTCAACGCAGAATGAAATTGTTAAAGTTAACCTGACAACAGGTGCCACTCAAACCTACAGCTTTACGGGAACGGGGTCAATCACTGCTGATATTATTGCTCGCAAGCAAGCCAACGGCGATATCATTTTCTATGGCTTTACCCAAAATACTATGACCGAATGGGTACTTCCTAACGGAGCAGTTTCTGGTACAGTGAGCCAGAAAACAGTAACGGGTTTATCTGATGATGGTCCCTATGGTGCTGCTTGGACTGGTTTAGATGGTTCGATTCATGTTTTCAATAATAATACGGGTAAGATCTACGAGATTAGTGACTATTTAGGAGTAAACCCCAGCGCCACAGAAGTTTTGCAGTCCGATCCCAATGATGAAAACGACGGCATGAGTAGCGTCGATCAGAACAGTATTTTTGTTGTTCCCATGATCGATTTAGATGGGGACAACAGTTCTGGCGCAACCGGTTATGACTATCAAACCACCTTTACTGAAGGAGGTGGGGATGTTCGTATTACTTCCCCCAATGATAGCGCTGACGAGACCACAGATACACGCATTCGTGACTACGATCAGGGCATTGTTTCTAGTGGTACCATTACCCTAACTAATACTCAAGCTGGTGACGAACTCAATGTTGATACGGCTGCGTTGCCGGGTGATATCTCAGCTAGCATCAGCACCGGTGTCAGCGGTGAGATTATTGTTACTCTCACAACAACTGCAGGTGCCAGCGAAGCCGACTTTGAGTTAGCACTCGAAGCTATCACCTTTAACAATACCAGTGATAATCCTGATACAACACCTCGTAACATTGATGTTGTTCTGAGAGACCCTGATGGTTTCTCTGGAAATATAGCAACCACAACCATTGATGTTATTGCGGTTAACGATAACCCCGTTGCCAGGGATGACACGGCTAGTACCACCGAAGAAACTCCTGTTACGATTGAGGTATTGAGTAACGATACAGATGCAGAAGATAGTGCCCCTCCAGGTGGCATTACCATCACAACTCCCCCAACTCACGGGACGGTCAGTATTGATGATAATGGTACGCCAGATGACACCAGTGATGACACTGTCATTTATACCCCAGATGATAACTATGTTGGGGAGGATAGCTTTACTTATACTGTTACAGACAGTAATGGTCTAGTCTCAGACCCTGCCACTGTAACAGTGAATGTAGGTGGGGTTAACGATACTCCTGTTGCCACGGATGATAGTACTACAACGACAGAAGATACCCCAGTTACAGTTGATGTTACCAATAATGATACTGATGTAGAAGATGGTATTCCCACTGGGGAAATTACTATTATCACTCAACCCACTCACGGTACAGTCAGTATTGATGATAAAGGGACTGCCGACACTAGCGATGACGAGGTGATTTATACCCCTAATCTTGATTATGTTGGGGATGATAGCTTTACTTATACCGTTACAGACAGTGAAGGTTTAGTCTCAGACCCTGCCACTGTAACAGTGAATGTAGGTGGGGTTAATGATACTCCTGTTGCCACGGATGATAGTACTACAACGACAGAAGATACCCCAGTTACAGTTGATGTTACCAATAATGATACTGATGTCGAAGATGGTATTCCCACTGGGGAAATTACTATTACCACTCAACCCACTAACGGTACAGTCAGTGTTGATGATAAAGGGACTGCCGACACTAGCGATGACGAGGTGATTTATACCCCTAATCTTGATTATGTTGGGGATGACAGCTTTACTTATACTGTTACAGATAGTAATGGTCTAGTCTCAGACCCTGCCACTGTAACAGTGAATGTAGGTGGGGTTAATGATACTCCTGTTGCCACGGATGATAGTACTACAACGACAGAAGAAACTCCCGTTACAATTGATGTTACCAATAATGATACTGATGTAGAAGATGGTATTCCCACTGGGGAAATTACGATTATCACTCAACCCACTAACGGTACAGTCAGTGTTGATGATAATGGTACGCCAGATGACACCAGTGATGACACTGTCATTTATACCCCAGATGATAACTATGTTGGGGATGACAGCTTTGCTTATACTGTTACAGATAGTGAGGGAGTCACTTCAGAAAAAGCCACTGTTACAATTACTGTCAGTGGAGTGAACGATATTCCGGTTGCCAATGATGATGGGGCGACGACGGATCAAGATACACCCGTTACAGTTGATGTTCGCAATAACGATACAGACTCAGAAGATGGGACTCCCCTAGGAGAAATCACCATTACCACTCAACCCACGAATGGTACAGTTGCCATTGATGATAATGGTACGCCAGGTGACACCAGTGATGACACTGTCGTTTATACTCCCAACCCAGACTATATCGGTGACGACAGCTTTACCTACACCATTAATGATAGTGAAGGAACTCCCTCAGACCCCGCAACTGTGACCCTCAGTGTGGGTGGTGTGAATGACCAACCTGTTGCAGTTGATGACACGGTGACAACTGGGGAAGATACCCCTGTAACTGTTGATGTCGTTAATAACGATACAGATACTGAAGATGGCACTCCGACCGGTGAAATTACCATCATTAATGAACCGGAAAATGGAAGGGTTGAAATTGATGATAACGGTACGCCGGATGACAAGAATGATGACACTGTCATTTATACCCCCGATGATAACTATGTGGGAGAGGATAGCTTCACCTACACTGTTAAAGATAGTCAAGGTTTGCCATCTGAGACCGCAACAGTTAATATCAGTGTCGGGCCAAACACCAATGATGTTCCGGTTGGTCATGAAGATGGTGTCGTCACAGTTGAAGATACTCCGGTCACGATCAATGTGGTAGAGAATGACACCGATGTAGAAGATGGTATTCCTACTGGGGAAATTACTATTATTGATGAACCGGAGAATGGTACAGTCACCATTGATGATAACGGTACACCGGATGACTATAGTGATGACCAGGTGGTTTACACCCCTGATCCTGAGTTTAACGGTACAGACAGCTTCACCTACACCGTGAATGACAGTGAAGGGACTCCCACTGACCCTACAACTGTCAGTATTGATGTTGAAAGTATTAACGATACCCCTATTGCTGTCGATGATACGACGACAACGGCTGAAAATACTCCTATCTCTATTGATGTCAATGAAAATGACACCGATGTAGAAGAGGGTATTCCCACTGGGGAAATTACGATCATCGACAAACCGACCCACGGTACAGTCAGTGTTGATGATAATGGTACGCCGGATGACAACAGTGATGACACTGTCATTTATACCCCAGATGATAACTATGTTGGGGATGATAGCTTTACCTACACAGTAACGGATAGTGAAGGAACCGTTTCTGAACCCGCAACAGTGACTGTGAGGGTTCAAGACCCGACTCAGGATACTGACAACGATGGCATCCCTAATATTGATGACCTGGATGATGATAATGACGGCATCCTGGATGAATTAGAAGGGAATGGAGATACCGACGGGGATGGTGTTCCGGATATTGTTGATCTTGATAGTGATAATGATGGTATTGCCGACCTGGTTGAAAGCGGTCTCACGCCATCTCAAATAGCCGAATTAGATAGCGACGGTGACGGTGTTATTGACCCCACTCACGAATTTGGTAACAATGGTGTAGTCGATACCATTGAAACCACTCCTGACTCGGGTGAGTTAGACCTCGATGGGGATGGGGTAGCCGATGACCCCGTTGATACGGATGGGGATAATGTTCCAGACTTCCAAGACCTCGACAGTGACAATGATGGGGTTAACGATATCACCGAAGCCGGTAACCCCGATGAAAACGGAGATGGTATCATTGACAACCCCACGGATACCGATGGAGATGGTTTAGCAGACCCAGTTGATATTAATAACGGCGGTACTCCCACCACTCCTCCCGATGTGGATAATGATGGTGCTGTAGACTACCGTGACCTGGATAGTGATAATGATGGGGTTTCTGACTTAATTGAAGGCGGTCTAGACCCCAAAACCGTTGACCCTGATGGTAACGGCATTATTGATACAGCCGATACTGACAATGATGGTATTCCTGACCTCGTTGATGGCAACTTGGGTGGCTTCAGTGATAACGGCAATAAACCCGTCCCCGATGCTGACAATGATGGCACTCCCGACTACCAAGAATTGGATAGTGATGATGATGGTATCCCAGACCGTATTGAAGCGGGACTTCCCACTGGAGAAGGGACACCGGATGAAGATGGGGATGGTCTCATTGATGACCCCAGCGACAGCGATGGGGATGGAGTTCCCAATGCCATTGACAGCGCCCCCGAAACTGAGGGTGGGTTTGAGTCTCCTACTGATACTGACAACGATGGCATCCCTAATATTGATGACCTGGATGATGATAATGACGGCATCCTGGATGAATTAGAAGGGAATGGAGATACCGACGGGGATGGTGTTCCGGATATTGTTGATCTTGATAGTGATAATGACAGTATTCCGGATATTGTTGAAAGTGGTCTGACTGCGGAACAAATTGCCCAGTTAGATACCGACGGTGACGGCATCATTGACCCCACTCACGAATTTGGTAACAATGGTGTAGTCGATACCATTGAAACCACTCCCGACTCTGGTGAGTTAGACTTCGATGGGGATGGGGTAGCCGATGACCCCGTTGATACGGATGGAGATGGTGTTCCTGACTTCCAAGATCTCGACTCTGACAATGATGGCCTAAATGACATTGTGGAAGTGGGAAACCCTGATGAAAACGGAGATGGTTTAGTCGATGACCCCACAGACAGCGATGGAGATGGTTTAGCAGACCCGGTTGACCCCGATAATAACGGTACATTAACAACCCCCGTTGATGCAGATGGAGATAACGCCCCCGACTACCGTGACCTCGACAGTGATAATGATGGGATTAACGATATCATTGAAGGTGGTTTAGATGACCCCGAAGGCGATGGGGTTGTCAACGGTTCTGATCACGATGGAGACGGTATTCTCGACTCAGCCGACCCCAACGATAACAGTTTTGGGGATAACGGCGAAGGAACAGCCCCTGATACCGACGCAGACGGCACCCCAGACTATCAAGACCTCGACAGTGACGGAGATGGTAAAAATGACATCGAAGAAGCCGGCTTAGCCGACCCAGACGGCGATGGTCGGGTGAACGGCCCCGACAATGATGGTGATGGTATTCCTGACTCAGTTGACCAAAATAATGGCGGTTTTGGGGACATCCCCAGCGATGACTTGCCAGATGAAGATGGTGATGGTATTCCGGACTTCCAAGACCTCAGTAGCCCTCCTGTCGCTGAAGATGACAACGTCACCGTTCCTGCCAATGCAATTCTGAATATCAAAGTGTTGGACAATGACACAGACCCTAATGGTGACCCCTTGAGTCTGTTAGAGTTTGACTCCACCTCAGCCCAGGGTGGTACAGTCACTCTCGATGGCAATACCCTGCTGTATACCCCAGCAGCAAACTTCACAGGGGTTGATACCTTTACCTACACCATCAGTGATGGCAAAGGAGGGATAGATACGGCAACGGTAACTATTACGGTAACCGAAGTGATTCCCTTTGAACCTGCCGCAGAACCCACGCCTCAACCCGAAACCAACCGCCCCCCAGTGGCTGTGGATGATAACCAAACCCTGACGACCGATAGCAGCATCACCATCGATGTATTAGGCAATGACTCCGACCCCGATGGCGACTCGTTTAGCCTGGATCAATTTGATGCTGTCTCTGCTAACGGTGGTACGATTACTCTCGAAAGTGACCAACTGGTTTATACTCCCCCTGCTAGCTTTGCAGGGACAGATACCTTCACCTACACCATTGTTGACAGTAAAGGTCAAATTGGAACTGCTACCGTAACCCTAACGGTTGTACCGGAAGGCACAAATATTGATGAGACCGTCTGCTGTGGTAGCTGTCCCATGGTTCCCACCCCTGAACCCATTGTGTTACCCGCAGAACCCACAATTGAAACAGACCCATTACCGGAACCTCCCGATGCAACCAACCCTAATCTTTCGGGTAGCAATGGGGATGATATCCTCGAAGGGACAGATGAAGCTGACCTTGTCAATACTGGAGCAGGTAACGACATCGCCCTGATGTTTGCTAGCAACGACACCCTGTTAGCGGGCGCAGGAGACGATTTAGGCTTCCCTGGTCAAGGAAATGATCTCCTCTTCGGAAACGCCGGAAATGACCTGTTGTGGGGGGATTTAGATAACGATACGTTAATCGGTGGCCCCAGTGGTCTTCAACCCATTGGTGATGCTGGGGAACAAGATACCTTGTTTGGTAACACAGGAAATGACCAACTTGCGGGTAGTCTGGGTCAGGACAACATTCATGGCGGTCAAGGCAATGATATTGCCCATGGCGGTAAGGATAATGACCAGGTGATGGGTGAATTAGGTGACGATACTGTGATGGGTGAACAAGGGGACGATACTCTCCTAGGGGGCACCAGTAACGTGAGTCTCGAGGATACTGACGGACGTGACTTGCTGTTGGGCGGAGCCGGTAAAGACTTTCTCGATGGTAACCAAGGTAATGATACTTTAGTTGCTGGTGAAGACAATGATACAGCCCACGGCGGTAAAGATGATGACCTAGTTTACGGTAACACAGGGGATGATCTGCTCCTCGGTGAGTTAGGCAACGACACCCTCATCGGTGGCCCCAGTGGCCCTGAACCTCTCGGCGAAGTAGGTGACCAGGATGTTCTGTATGGTCTCGATGGTGATGACTGGCTAGCCGGAAACCTCGGTCGGGATACTTTATTCGGTGGTGACGGCAATGACCGCGCCCACGGCGGTAAGGATGATGACTGGGTTGTTGGTGAGTTAGGTCATGATACCATTCTGGGTGAACAGGGGAATGATACCTTAATTGGTGGCACCGACAATAATGCTAATGATCCCATCCGTGACCTCAACGGTGCTGACTTACTCTTTGGGAATGGCGGTGACGACTGGATGGACGGTAATGAAGCCAATGATACCTTAACTGGCGGTGACGGCAATGACAGCATCCACGGGGGTCAAGGCAATGACTTACTCTTTGGTGAAGCGGGTCATGACTGGCTATGGGGTGACAAAGGAGAAGATACCCTTTGCGGCGGCACAGGTAACGACACCCTCGTTGGCGGACTGGGCAACAACACCCTTCAGGGGGGAGATGGCAATGATACCTTTATTCTCAGCACTGATACTGGTTTTCACTTAATTAGTGACTTCCAAACGGGTCAAGACCAACTACAGGTCGAAGGCATTGACTTCAACCAATTAAACTGGGTTCAGCAGGGCAGCAATACGACGATTTCCTTCAACAATCAACTATTAGCCATTGTGAGCTACCTGCACTCCCCATAAGGGGAGCCTGTGTCAGACCAGATAACCGCCAGGTGAAAGGGCATCGGGCGAAGAAATCAGAAGCCCACACCGAATCCTTCAGGATCGGTGTGCGGTAGTTCACCTACCTTAAAATCTTAAATCACTTCAACCCTCACAAAGCCTTTTGCCCAAGCAATACACTGTTCTGCTTGTTCTGCCCAAAATGACGAACCCCAATAGACAAAACAACTGGTTTCACATAATAATAAAGCCCGTTCTTGTTCAGGAGATAACATAGACTGTTGTCGTTGATTGGCATAAGTCTGAGACAATTGTTCAACTTGTTGTAATACCGTTTGCCGTAAATCTCCCCCTTGCCAACTTTGATGATCTCCAATCCATGATCCTCCAGTTGGCTTCAAGTGAACTGTTGTGGTGGGTTCTTGAGCAAGATAAGTCTCCATATATTCACTCACTGTCATAAAGCCAATGTCCGACCATTGTTGAGATTGCTGAAATAGCGGTGCAAAGGAATTTTTGAAATATTCAAACATCATGACATTTCCATTTTCTCCATCAGAAGTCGGTACAACTAACGCTGGAATAGAAGACTGAGATTGTAAGGTTTTACCGCGATAGCGAATATCATTAATACAACCTTCAGCATTTTGACCGCTTTGTTGACGAATGCCCATATCTGTATCCCGCACCACACAGAGAATGCGTTCAGACTCTCCCCCAAACTCCACCACCAACCAATGAACCCGATTTTCTAATTCTGGGGTACTCCAATCTGGGGGACATTCTAAAGCGGCGTGAGGTAAAATCACCCATTCATAGCCACAACGTTTTAATAACCGAATAAATTGCAAGGCTTCGGCAGGGTCACCTGTCATCCCCATTTCCGGCAACCAAAATCCCCGCACACGGGATAATGCAGCTTCTCCAAATAAGTCAGCAAATACCTGTCGCCAGGTTAAAATCTGGGCTTCGTGGTCTCGTTGGGGCGTTGCCGGAAAGTAACAATGACTGTAAGCGGTTCCAGCAAATTCAACGGTTTCAGGATGTTGTTCTAAGACTCGCTGCCATAACTCAATCACATTCCCAATGGGTTCTCCATCCACGATTAATTGATTAAACATACCATTGTTAGACAGTTTGGCTAATTCCTCTAACAAAACCCCAGAATAATCCACCATAATTCGGGGAGAATAACCCTGATGTTTTAAGTTTTCCACATAACGCGCCGGATTTTTATAGGCTTGAGCAAACCATTGAGCATTCCAGTTTTCCTCGGAATTTTCCGGGCTATTGAGCATTTTTTCTAAGTTCCCAATCAGTTGTGGCGGTTGGCTATCTGTCCAAATTGGGGGTTGATGCATGTGCAACCAAGGAACAAAAATAGCAACAGGATTAACATTTTTCATGATTGAAAGTGATCCTTAAACTTAAAAAATATTGAGCTTTTCGATAATTCAGCAGGCGTTGTATCTGAAGCAAAAAAATCAATAATGAGTGGGTAAACAGTGAGTCGAGTCATATCTTAACAGTTGTAGCCTCTGCTGGAATAATATCTCGTCCTATCGTTTTTGATCGCGATCGCAATCATCCGTGATTAAAGTACCATTGTAACGGACATCTCGAATCAGTCTTGAGAGCTAGTGCATATTTTGGTGATTTTGTCAAATTCCGCTAAAGCCGAGTTAGCAATATTAGTGAATTATCTAATATGCGATAGTAGCTAAAAATCGGTCTTAAGAGTGATTAATGTTTCCAGACAATCAGGGTTTGAAGCGGAGATTAACAAAAAATTGAGTTTGTAGGCAAAACATTCTGCAACTATAGCCTATGTTCAACATGATACAAAAGTCTGTATCAACCTGTCAACCCCTGTCAATTCGTTAAATTAATCTTGATGAATCTGCCATTACCTGTATCACCATGATTTGACAGATATATAAATTTTTAATCGTTTGAGTTGATATTGTTAAATCAAGCTAATTAAATTTTCAACTTGTATTTGCATTTCTCACTCATTATACCTTTGCTCTACAAAACTCTAAAAAACAATTTATTCCGCTTCTATTTGTGAAAGAATGCTGCCAATGTATAATAAATTTTCTCAAATGGAGAATTGGGGGCAACCTTCTTTATTGAGATAAGCACTAAACGAAGTTTGGCTAATCTTGCAAGGAAAACCAATCGATTCGTCAAAACTTCATCAATGGATGGAAGATTACCTTTGCGAAGATGTTTTTCCGCACATTGAAGACTAAGATTTTGATAATCTAGACTACCTTTATGAAGCTTTTTTTCACTGTTAGAGTACAGTCAAGTAATCTAACAGCTTTACTGACATCGGATTTAAAACATATTATATCAGTAGTCAACTTATCAAGATTTGAGACTATGTAATATAACACTACGCAAAGAGCGTGTTTGACATTAGTAACACCTGCCAAACCCATGATAATTAACCGATAACGAATAACAAATGACGGCGGACAGCGCGTAGCGCCATATTAAATAATAATCTATTGGGCTTCTAACGCTTGATAACAAGCGTCTGACAGCTCGAAATTTGCCGTAACATTCTGCACATCATCGAGATCTTCTAATGCATCCATTAATTTAATAATCGATTTTGCTTGTTCTAAGTCATCCACTTCAACGGTGTTATTAGGAATCCAGCGTAATTCGGCTTGAACCACATTAAATCCTTGTTTTTGTAAAACTTGATTCAACTGTTCTAAATGACTGACATCAGTAAAGACTTCAGCCCCTTCTTTGTCGTCCACTGGCGTTAATTCATAGGATTCGGCTTCCCCTTCGACAGAGGCTTCCAACAATTTTTCTTCATCAATGGAGCCAGCGAGAGTCACGACCCCTTTTTGATCAAACATCCAACTGACACAACCGGTTTCCCCTAAATTCCCACCATTTTTACTAAACGCCGAACGCAAGTCAGCCGCTGTGCGGTTCCGATTATCGGTTAAGCCCTCAATTAAAACAGCAACACCCGCTACACCATAGCCTTCATACCGAATTGCTTCTAGTGCAGTCTCTTCTGCATCCAATGTTCCAGTTCCTTTGGCGATCGCGCGATCAATATTATCATTGGGAATACCGGCTGCCTTGGCTTTATCAATCGCGGTTCTGAGTTGAAAATTAGCCGCTGGGTCGCCCCCCCCCGTACGGGCTGCCACAATAATTTCCCGTGAGATCTTCGTAAATACTTTGCCTTTTACTGCGTCAACTCTAGCCTTTTGACGTTTAATATTTGCCCACTTACTATGTCCAGCCATACTTTACAGACAATTACACTCAATCTACCTAAATTTTAGATGAAGAGGTCAAAATAACTGTTCAACGTTTTAGACTGGAGAGGATGTCAAAGTTTCGGAGGCTACAGAGACCTCCCAATTTTAACGGGTTTCCTCAGAAGACTTGCTATGGTGATGATTCAATATCCGGACTTGATATGAAAATCGTTTTTTTTGGTACACCTCAGTTTGCAGTTCCTACATTATCAGCCTTGCTTCAACATCCCCAATTTGAGGTTGTCGCAATAGTAACCCAACCCGATAAACGACGGGGACGAGGCAATCAACTGATTCCTTCTCCGGTGAAAACCATTGCTGTTAAGGAAAACTTACCCATCTGGCAACCCAAACGGGTCAAAAAAGATCAGCAGACTTTAGCATTGCTGCGACAAACTGAAGCCGATGCCTTTGTTGTGGTGGCTTATGGTCAAATTTTATCTTCAGAAATTTTAGAAATGCCGAACTTGGGTTGTGTGAATGGACATGGTTCAATTTTGCCAAAGTACCGAGGAGCAGCCCCCCTTCAATGGTGTTTATATCACGGGGAAACCGAAACCGGAATGACAACAATGCTGATGGATGCGGGCATGGATACCGGGCCAATGTTATTGATGAAAACCACACCCATTGGTATCTTAGAAACTGCTGCTGAGTTAGGGGAACGTATGGCTAACATCGGCGCATCATTAATGGTTGAAACCCTACTGCAACTTCAACAACAACAGATTCAACCCAGCCCTCAAGACGACAACCAAGCCACCTATGCCCCTCTGATTCAACCCGCAGATTATCAGTTAGACTGGTCAAAATCAGCGATCGCTTTGCATAATCAAATTCGCGGATTTTATCCCAATTGTATCACCTCATTTCGAGATCAAGCCTTGAAAGTGACTCGAACGGTTCCCTTAAATTCTCCCTACCTCGAACAATTATCCAGTGATTTTCAATCCTTGCAACAGCAGCACTCTCAATTCAGTAAATTATCAGGACAACCTGGAGAAGTAGTGTCTCTGGTGAAACGATGGGGGCCAGTGGTGCAGACAGGAGAGGGACTCCTTCTCTTACAGGAAGTGAAACTAGCCGGAAAACGCCTCCAGTCCGGTTGGGATTTTGCCAACGGCACTCGTATAGCCATTGGTGAGCTTTTGGGTTAAAATTAAATTTAGACCAAATCTTCTAAATCCGTTAGGGTGCAACCAATATCCGCCCCAGATTATCCACCTAACCTTCTCCGAACGAGTGATTGAGTCTCAATTCAATTCTGAGCATTTTTTATCTCAAGAAAAAATAATATTCAGCCTGAGAGCAGGGTGTCAATTGGGAGTATGTATTCTTTTTTTTGAAAAGGGGTATCTTTTTTTTTAAAGTCTGTCCTAGACTATAATCAGGCAAAAACAGTAAAATTCTATCCATCTTAAATATTGCAATGGTTAGCCAAACCTCAGAAGTCCATTTTCAAGTTCACAGGCAAGGAAATCAGGCTACTGTGTCTTTACCCAATCGTTTAAGTATTTTAGAGGCTGTTGCTTTTAAAACAACCTGTCATCAACTCATCGATGATGATCCCACCCCTCAAGAAATACGATTGGATTTTGGGCAAACAACCTTTATCGATAGTAGTGGTATTGGTGCGCTCATTAGTATTGTTAAAACGACAAAAGCACAAGAGATCACATTGATCTTACAACAGGTCAATTCTCAAGTGATGGCCGTGTTTTCTCTGACTTCTTTAGATCAAGTTTTAACCATTGAGCAGCCCATTCATGAAACAGTATTAATTGGGGCTGAACCGATTAATAAACAGCTTCCGATGACCCATCCATCGGTCAAATCTTGGATTAAACGGGTGATTGATATTGTGGGTTCTTTGGTAGGTTTAGCCATTACAAGCGTATTATTTATACCTGTGGCGATCGCTATTAAACTGGATAGTCCTGGCCCAATTTTCTTTGGTCAAATTCGTTGTGGTTGGATGGGAAAAAACTTCCGGATGTGGAAGTTTCGTTCGATGGTTCCAGATGCAGAATCCCGTCAACATGAAGTTGAAAATGAAGCCGATGGTGGGGTTTTTAAGAATAGCAAAGATCCGCGCGTCACGCGAGTGGGTCGTTTTTTACGACGCACCAGTTTAGATGAATTGCCTCAATTTTGGAATGTTTTAACAGGGGAAATGAGTTTAGTGGGAACCCGCCCCCCAACCGCTGATGAAGTGGAACGGTATGAAGTTCCTCAATGGCAACGACTCGATGTTAAACCCGGCATGACAGGGGAATGGCAAGTTAATGGTCGTTCTGAAGTTAAAAGTTTTGAAGACATCATTCGCTTGGATTTAAAATATCAAGAAAACTGGAGCTTGATGTATGATATCAAGCTGATTATTAAAACTGTTTTGATTTTGTTCCGCAAAAATAGTGGTGCAATGTAGAGTTCATGAAAGATGAGACTATCATGACGCAATCCTCTCTTCAAGTTCCAACGGATTTAAATGCCTTGGAAGAAATTTTAAGGTGGTTTGAAACCGTCACCTTCACTCGTCTCCCAGAAGAGTTATTAGAGAAGTGCAAAATTGTGTTAACGGAAGCCTTTACGAATGCGGTTCGTCATGCTCATCGGCAACGGTCTCGAACCACACCCATTGATATGGAAGTGATGATCTTACCCGATCATATTGAAATGCGGGTTTGGGACTCCGGAGAACCCTTTGACTTAGAGGCGGCTTTGAAGTGTGTCCGTCAACTTCATAGTGACCCCCTCAAACATGAAGGCAAGCGGGGACTCATATTCATGTCAAAGTTAACGGATGAACTCTATTATCACCGTACTCCTGATGAACGCAATTGTCTCGTCATGAAAAAACAAATTACTGATTAATAGCGTAAATTGAATAGAGAATTAAATACAATTCGAGGGATAATACTCGGATTGTTTTTTTTATGGTTTTGACCCCATTTGTTGCTCGGGTCTCTTGCAGCCTATGAAATTTTGTAACAATTAGGATGATCTCCTATCCCCTAGCAGCCTATCACTCAATCGCATCAATTGAATTACGCTACAATAAAATTAATCAAAGATAAAATCGCTACAAAAAAATTTAGGCTGATCCCCCATTCCTAAAGTCTGAACAGCTCACAGTCAAACCTTGAGGAGGTGATACAGAAAATGAAGCGGTTACAAAATCGTCGAGAAGCGGGTCGTTTATTAGCAACAAAACTGCAAGACTATGCCAACCGATCGGATGTGTTGGTATTAGGATTGCCTCGGGGAGGTGTGCCTGTAGCCTTTGAAATTGCAACCGCCCTTCATGTGCTTTTAGATGTCTGTATTGTTCGCAAAATCGGGGTTCCGGGTCGTCAAGAGTTGGCAATGGGAGCTATTGGCTATGGGGAAGTGATGACGGTCAATCAAGAGATCATAGACAGTTGGGGAATTTCAGCGGCTGCCTTTCAACAAGTTGTGGATCAAGAACGTCGGGAGTTACAGCGACGCGATCGCCTGTATCGAGGCAACAAACCCCCTTTAAATCTTAAAGATCGCACCGTGATTTTAGTCGATGATGGTATTGCAACCGGATCGACGTTGTTAGCCGCGATCGCGACCCTCCGCCCCTTACACCCCCACGCCCTAATTGTTGCCGTTCCAGTTGCCCCGCGTTCTTTTTGTCTAAATTTACAACAGCAAGTGGATCGATTGATTTGTTTAATTGCCCCCACCGTTTTTTCGGCTATTAGTTGCTGGTATGAAGATTTCAGCCAAACCTCAGATCAGGAAGTTCAAGCATTATTAAACAGTCAATCTATTAACTATTCCTCAAACCGTTAATTCGGAGATTTTCTTGAAATATGCCTCTAAATTCTCATTCAAACCCCACCCCCTCCAAGCCTCCCCCAGAGTCTCAATCTCTGAGTCGTACCATTCTAGTGTTTTTAATTTGGTTATTAGTGCTGAATTTATTAATTTTCCGTTCAGCCACTCCCTCTCAAGTCCCTTACAGTCAATTTATTGAACAGTTGGAAGCGGATCAAGTTTCAAAAGTCGAAGTTCACTCCAACCAAATTGAATATACTCTCAAGTCGGATGGGTTGACCACAGATACCCCAGAAACCCGCCTGACGGTTCCCCTCGCCAACGATACTGAACTCCCTCAGTTACTGCGACAACATCAAGTTGAAGTCTCTGCATACCCAGAAGAGTCGGGCTGGTTAGCGGCTTCTGTGGGTTGGATTTTATTATTATTAGTGTTTGTAGGAGGCTGGATCTGGTTACTCAGTCGGGGAACTGCTAACAATAGCGCCACAGCCTTTAATATGGGTAAAAGTAAGGCCCGCATCTATGCAGAAGGCAGTACAGGGGTCACCTTTGCCGATGTGGCGGGTGTAGATGAAGCCAAGGTAGAACTTCAAGAAATTGTCGATTTTCTCAGTCATACGGAAAAATATACTAATTTAGGGGCAAAAATTCCTAAGGGTGTTTTATTAATTGGGCCGCCAGGAACAGGCAAAACCTTACTGGCAAAAGCGATCGCCGGAGAAGCCAGTGTTCCGTTTTTTAGTATCTCGGGTTCAGAATTTATTGAACTGTTTGTCGGTGTGGGGGCATCGCGAGTCCGAGATCTGTTTGAACAAGCCAAGCGAGAAGCCCCCTGTATCGTGTTTATTGATGAATTGGATGCCTTAGGTAAATCTCGGGTTGGGGTGGGTTCTATGCTAAATGGTAACGATGAACGAGAACAAACCCTTAACCAACTCTTAGCGGAAATGGATGGCTTTGAACAGAATACCGGAGTGATTTTACTCGCCGCCACCAACCGCCCAGAAGTCTTAGATCCGGCCTTATTAAGGCCCGGTCGGTTTGATCGGCAAGTTGTCGTAGATAGACCCGATAAAAGCGGTCGGGAAGCCATTTTACAGGTTCATGCCCGTCAGGTTAAGTTGGGGCCTGATGTCAATTTAACTAAACTAGCCGCCCGGACTCCAGGGTTTGCCGGGGCAGATCTCGCCAACTTAGTCAACGAAGCCGCATTACTCGCTGCCCGCAATAATCAAACTCTGGTGACCATGGCTGATTTTAATGCCGCCATTGAACGCATTTTAACGGGCTTAGAAAAGAAATCACGGGTCTTGAATGAAACCGAGAAAAAGACCGTGGCTTATCATGAAGTGGGTCACGCCATTATCGGGGCATTGATGCCAGGGGCTGGGGAAGTGGAAAAAATCTCTATTGTCCCCCGTGGTATAGGGGCTTTAGGCTATACGTTACAATTGCCAGAAGAAGACCGCTTCTTAATGTTAGAAGATGAAATTCGCGGCCGTATTGTGACCTTGTTGGCAGGACGGTCTGCCGAAGAATTAGTCTTTCATAAAGTATCTACTGGGGCGAGTGACGATATTCAAAAAGCCACAGACTTAGCCGAACGGTTTGTGACGTTGTATGGCATGAGTCCTAAACTAGGGCCAATGGCATTTGAACGAGTCCAGGAACAATTTCTCAATGGCTTTAGTAACCCCCGGCGTCCCGTCAGCCCTCAGGTGACGGAAGAAATTGACCGAGAAGTGAAACAAGTCATTGATGGGGCGCATTACATCGCGATCGCTATCCTACAACAAAATCGTGGGTTATTGGAGACAATTGCTCAACAACTCATAGAAACTGAGGTATTAGAAGGAGAAACTTTGCGATCGCATCTCAACCAAGTACAGGCAAAACCTGAGATCGAACAATGGTTACGAACGGGTAAAATTCCCGATTTAACTCACGGAAATGGTTCTCAGTTAGAATCAACTTCAGTTAGCAATTATAAGCTCTCACACCCTTAATATTTGCTACAAATGACGAGGAGCAAACTTAATAGTGATCGTAGCAAAAGATAAATTCCCACTGTTAACCCCTCAAGAGTATTTTGCTTGGGAAGAAAAGCAACTCGAAAACCATGAATATATTGAGGGTCAAGTCTATGCTATGGGCGGCGGCAGCGTTAATCATGGCCGCATTGCCATCCGGTTTACTGCCCTGTTTGATACTCATTTAGAAGGCAACGGTTGTATCACTGGCAACTCTGACATCAAGGTTAATATTGTTGAAACCAATAACTATACCTATCCAGATGCGAGTGTAACTTGCGATGAGCGCGACAAAACTACCCCGAACTACTTTACCTATCCCTGCTTAATTGTTGAAGTTTTATCTGATAGCACTGAAGCATACGATAGAGGTGCAAAGTTTAGAATGTATCGCAAAAATCCAGCTTTAAAAGATTACTTATTAGTGAGTTCAACCCGGATTGAAATGGATCTGTATCATCAAAATGATGCAGGTGAATGGATTATTATAAATTACCAAGAAGGAGACATTATAGAACTTAAAAGTATTAATCTCAGTTTCCCTATTGAGCAAGTCTATCGCAACCTTGTTCTTACTCCAGAATCTTGATCATAACAACCTAAATGTTGAGGCAGTTGAAGCAACCATCAGCGACGATACGGAATTAAGAAAGACTTTCTGGAGAGTAATTCTTGGGTTAACTCATGGAAAAAAGCTATGGAGTTGAGCCAAGTTATACTATTCAAACCGATAGAAAAGTTACTGTGTCGTTTATAAGCTCTTTTCTGTTCAGTCGGGCGAGTGACATA
>Ga0209594_1000110_pt1 | contig 63243 bp, 53 predicted proteins | sample AshMeaCrysSpring_FD_184126 | JGI IMG/M metagenome (GOLD analysis project Ga0209594, IMG submission 184126) | Groundwater microbial communities from Big Spring, Nevada to study Microbial Dark Matter (Phase II) - Ash Meadows Crystal Spring... | ecosystem: Environmental > Aquatic > Deep subsurface...
TTTTTTTTTTTTTTTGAGTGGCGATTCATCCCCCGCTAATTGCAATTTGTTGTTTTTTTTTAGAGCAATATAGCGGGGGCATTCTCGCCACATTTAGGTAAAATCTTGATCAATAAGATAAGGAGTTAAGAGACTATGTATTTATTCCTCGAAGCTGCTGCAGCTAGTGGTAAATTCCCTGTTTATTTCACCGCTGTTTATGTTGTAGGTTTTATTGCTGCTGTTACTATTGGTTCGATCGCTTGGTATAATTCTAAGCGCCCAGTGGGTTGGGAAGATGCTCAACGCCCTGATATTGTCCCAGAAATTCATGCAGAAAACAATTCTGATGAGAACAAATCTTGATCTGTTTTAATTGAAAAATTAATGAACAATTACTTTTAATTGTTCATTATTAATTGTTCATTGTTTGCCATTGAATTAGATAGGATATTATTTGCTAAAGTGAGCTAACAAATGACACACTTCTTCATCGGTTGTTTGGGTAAAATCTTCGTACCAAAGGCTGATTGAACGTAATTTTGTAGGTTGACGCAAACAGATCACTTCATCCACTTCGTTGTTGATCGCTTCACAAATGTCCTGTTGACCAATGGGAATGGATACAATAATACTAGCAGGTTGTTTCTCTTTTAAAGTAGCGATCGCAGCCCGAATAGTAGCCCCCGTAGCAATACCATCATCTACTAAAATAATAGTCTGATCTTTGATTTGTGGTAAACTGCGAGATCCTCGATATTTTTTCTCCCTTCGAGCTAATTCGATTTTTTCAAGCTCTACAACAGTAGCAATTGCTTCAGAAGTAATATTAAGCTCCTGAACAATATCTTGGTTGAGAGTGATCACTTCTCCTGGGGCGATCGCCCCCATTGCTAATTCTTTTTGTTTTGGTACTCCTAACTTCCTCACCAAGCAAATATCTAAACAAACATTGAGTTTTTTGGCGATTTCAAACCCTACTGGTACTCCTCCACGAGGAAGGGCTAATACTAATACATCAGAACGATTAGCATACTTGTCAAGTTTTAATGCTAACTGTTGACCTGCTGTACTTCGATTTTTAAACATTACTGTCATTTTTTACTCTCGCGATTTTTGGTAAATTAACAGTACTCCTCACAAATACCCCAGTCATATTTTACAAAAAAAACAGTTTATAAATTTTCCAGTCTGCAACACTTCACAAGGCTTTAATTATATATTAGCTAGCTTCTTTTCTCTGGTTCCTAAATATTAATAATTGAAAATTAGCACTAATTATTACTATTTATTTGAAATAGCTAATCCAAAAAAACCAAAAATACGCAAACAAGATAAAAAAAAATGATTATGTAGCTGAAAGAACAAACGTAGCCAAAAATTACTACTAAAAGGGTGATAAAATGCTAGATAATGGTAGATGAAAAAAAATCCAAATAAAACTGCAAACAAGGGAAGAAAAGTAATGATAGAAGAAGGTTATATAAAATATCATTGCAATTGGGTTTATACTCCAGCATTGAACTCAGATAGAATTTCAGAAGTAAATTACTGGAGAAAAAAATTGCACGTCATGAGGATGATCGGAGAATATGAAAATGGCGTGAGTTATGGTAATATAAGTGTGCGCGGCGATCGCCCTGGAGAATTTATTATTACAGGAACCCAAACTGGAGGTATTTCCTGTTTGACAGAAAAACACTATACAACTGTTACTGATTTTGATTGGCGCACAAATAGGGTAACTTGTGAAGGTCCCATTGAAGCATCTTCAGAAACTTTGACTCATGCAGCTCTCTATGTGGCTAACTCAGAAATCAATGCTGTAGTTCATGTTCATCACCTGAGATTGTGGGAGACATTGCAACGTAAAGTATTAACAACTCCAAAAGCTTGTGCCTACGGAACGCCAGAAATGGCTCAAGCAATCATAAGATTATTTCAAGAATCAAATCTTAATGAGCAAAAAATATTGGTGATGGAAGGTCACAAAGAAGGAATAGTTGCTTTTGGTATTGATTTAGAAGAAGCAGCTAATATTATTCTTAAATATTATTACTATACAATGCCAGATTATTAAAGAATTTACTCATTAATCATTAGTCATTAATCATTGGTCATTAATTATTAATTATTAATTATTAATTATTAGTTATTAATTGTAACCTTAAGTGATAATTTTTATTTTCTATTTTGTAGTTTAAAACAATAATGACCAGTGATGGGGCGGGGGCGGGTTTTGAGATGAAGTGCCGTTTTTTGAATAAAAGATTATCCCTAAAGTGCGCCCCTACGTTTTGACATAATGACGTTTGACTAAATTATTAATTGAGAACCATCGGGGGTTTTATTAACTTGAATACGGGTGGAAAAGGCTTCTTTAAATTGGGACATATGGGTGACCGTAAGAATGCAAGAAAAGTCGGAAGCAATAGCGTTAATGGCGGCAATTAGGCGATCGCATCCTTCTTGATCCTGAGTCCCAAAACCTTCATCAATAATTAACATTTGTAATGAAGTTCCAGCCCTTTGTGCTAACAGTCTAGCTAAAGCTAAACGAATGGCAAAATTAATCCTAAATGCTTCTCCCCCTGAATAAGTTTCATAAGCGCGTGTTCCCCTAGCATCTGCAATTGCAATCTCTAAAGTGTCAATTAATTTACTGTTTTTATTAGAACGGCTATTACTTGGTTTTTGGGTTAAAAATTGTACGTGCAATTGATTTTGAGTTAGTCTTGCAAGAATTTGATTTGTTTGCACTTCAAGCTGTGGTAAAGCATTTTCTATCATGAGCGCTTGTATGCCATTTTTCCCAAAAGCAGTGGCTAATTCTTGATACACTCGATATTGTTTTTTAAGTTCTGCTAATTTGATTTGACTAGCTTCATATTCATTTTGTAAACTTTCTAATTGAGTAATAGATTGTTGTAATTGTCCTTGTTTGGATAATAATTGATCCATTAGTTGGCGACGATTTTGGATAAGATTTTTCTGATCTGTAATTGTTGCTTCATTTGTCTCCAGTTGCTGCATATTTGCTTCTAATTTGGCTATTTGCACTGCTAAATTTTCCCTCATTATTAGTCTCTCTTCAAGCATTTTTTCTTTCTCTATTAGATGAGTTTCTAACTGGGGATATTTTTGTTTTGCTTGTTGTAACTCTTGATAACGCAGTTGCCATGATTGTGCATTACGTAGGGAGGCGATCGCCTGGTTGTGTTGCGTGCGATCGTATCCTAACTCTGCTAACTTTTGCTCTATTTTTTCTATTTCTGTTTTTGTTGACTGTGAGCTATTGTTAATCTTTACTTGTAAATTAGCTATTTTTTCAGTCAATACTGCTTTTTCTTCTGTTAGTTTAGCTAAATTTCTGGTAGCATCATCAATTTTCGCTTGTTTTATTTCTGCCCAACGCCATCTGTCTACTTCTCCCCTAACTAGAGCGTGGGTTTGTTCATCATAATTTAATTGTTGTAGTTTTTGTTCTAATTGTTGCAATTCTTGCTGTAATTCTAAAGCATAATTTCCCGTAGAAAGCGATCGCTCTATTTCCGCTGCTGTTTCTTTTACTGTTTGCAGTTGATAATTTTTTTCTACAATTGTATCTAACTGAGCTTCTAATTGCCCTAATTGTTGTTTTAAATCATTATAACCCGCTAATTCTTGATTTATTTGAAGCTCTTCATCATTTAATTTCTTTATTTCCTGTTCACATAAACGCATTTCCTCCTGAATATTCCACAGTTGTTCTTCTATTGTTTGCTGTTGATTATTCGTTTTCTTTACTACTCGATGACGGTCATGTGTATCTAATGATTGTTCACATAGTGGACAGGTTGACTCTGGAGTTTTTAATAACTTAATTTTTTGTTGCAATTGGACTAATTGATTGTCCATATTCTGTTTATTTGCTATTAAACCTTCTTTGATTCGTTTTTGTTCTGCATTTTTTTCTTGTACCCATGCTTGATATTTCCGCTTTTTCTCTAAAGCTTCTATTTTTTCATTTAAATTTAATAATTTTTGGCGCAGTTGAGGTGTTTGCTCTTTGCTTGTTTTTAACTCTATTTCTGTTAAGTGTAATTGTTCTAATTTTGCCTGAAGTTGCGCTTCAACTCGGTTTATTTCTGTTTGTAAATTCCCCTTTTGTAAGACTAATGGACTTACTTGATGTTTTAATTTATCTAACTCTTTTAAACGTTGACGATGATGGTTATATTTTGTCATCGCTGCTTTAACTTCATTAATACTAATTAAAAGTTCTCTAATTTCTTTTTCTTGTTCTACTATACTTTCTAAACGGCTTTCATTTTTACTTAAAAGCTGGTTTAATTCGTTTTGTTTTTTAATCAGTTTTTGTTCTAATTCATGCTTGATTTGTACTGTATCTTGATAAGTTTGAAATTTTTCAGCTAGTTTGATTTCTGCTGCTTGTAATTTAGTTAAGTTATTAGCTTGAGTAGTAATTTCTGATTCCCTTGTAATTAATGGCTTTAAATCTGTTAGTTGAGTTTTGAGAGAGGTTATTTCTTGATTGAGGCGATCGCTTTCTTTTATGCTATTTTCCTCTTGATTTTTATGCCAGGTTAGTCTCTCTTTTGTTGTTTCCCTTTGATCTTCTAATCTTTGTAACTCCTGGAGTTTTTCTCTATCTTTTTCTTGAGCAATTGTTAATTCTTTTAGTTGGTTTTCTAGGTTAGCTTTTTCTATGGCGATCGCTTGTTCTTCTAATAATTTTTGCTCCAAAGGGGCTAAACTATGCTCTAACTGTTCTATTTTTCCCTTAAAATTTTTTGATAAATCCTTAGCTTTTTCTGCTAGTTCTTCATATTGACCTAATTTCAACAATTCTGCTAAAACTTGTTTTCTTTCAGAGGGACGACGGAGCATAAATTCATCTGCTCTTCCTTGTCGCAAATAGGCAGAATTAATAAAAGTCTCATAATCTAATTTTAAATTTGAGATTATTTCCTGTTGAGTTATGCGCACTCCCTTACCTGTCAAAGACCTAAACTCACCCTCATTTTCTACTTGAAATTCTAAACTACTATTTTTTCCTTTTTGACGACTACGAATTACTCGATAAGTTTGATAATTGTAGATAAAGGTAAAATCTACTCTGACATTTTTTTCTCCTAAATGAATTACATCATCTTCTGTTGCTGCACGACTTTGACCCCAAAGTGACCAAGTAATAGCTTCTAATAATGAGGATTTTCCTGCACCATTTGCACCACAAATGCAGGCTGTATGAAATCCTCGAAAATCTAGGTTTGCTTGACGATAGCTTAAGAAGTTTTTTAGGGTTAGTTGCAGGGGAATCATTGCTTTAGATTACATTTTTTGTATGATCTTACCTTAATTATAAATATGATGTTATCAACTTGACAAAAGTTAACAATTGTTGACCAATTAAAAAACCCTATCCAGAGAGAGGATAGGGAATAAATGATAATTTGCATTGATATTTTGCCATTAAAAACCAATCACAGGTATTGATCCGCCTTCATTGGGAGGATCGCCTACATTTAACTCTTGCCATTCATTCAAGCTATCAGTATCATTTGAATTTACAGCATCGTTAGTATCTTGATTCATTTCATAGCTGGAGTCTTCTTTTACATTGTTATTGTTATTGTCTTCACCAGCTCCCCAAGACCAATCAGATTTATTAGTTGGTTCAATTTCTTCTAATTGCTCCACTTGTTGGTGAGTTGACTGGGGTATTTCCCCAGCTAATGAGGGATAAGACTGGGTAAGAGCTCCGAGGAGAACTAATCCAGTAGTTAATTTAAGAGTGTTTACCATAATGGCAACCTTTTTTTTGCTCTACATTTCTAATTTTACCCTTTTTCTCTGAAACCTTAATTAAGCAAAAGTTAAAATAATATTATCTCCTGACATCCAAAAAGCCATTAGTTTCCAGTCTGATCTAGTTTTTATTTTATGTAAACAAATTTGTTTCAAGGCAGATCTGCAAGACAAAAGGTACGGATCTCTTTGTCCTAACCTTTATTTTTTCCCAAAAAAGAAAAAAGCCAAGAATATTTAACAATCTTCGCTTTATTTACAATTATTGTTTTTATGGATGTTTTAACTAACTTGAAATCAAGTTTAACTATTGGGTACAGTTTCTACTGCGGTAGCACCTTCAACACCCATAGCTATTTGCTTTGCTTGAGCTAAAACTGACTCAGCATCTGGGTTATATTTCAAAATTACTGTGCTCCCAGTTTGCGCAACCCATAAACCTACATCATCAGAAATATTAGCATCATCCAAAGCTTTGGCTACTCGTTTGGCTAGACCACTTTCATCAAAATTGCCATCTAAACCTACTTTAGCAGCAGGAATTGATTGTGTTTTAGCTATTTGTGCTACTTCAAATTTGGGTGCAGAACTGGCTTTTTCTTCTTCTTTTTTCCCGAATAATCTACTTAAAAAACCCATCTTTTTACTCTCCAATTGGTAATTTACTCATAACCAGGTTCATCCTACTGGAAAAAACTATTTATTCCTTAAAATTTAAGATTTAATTAATTATTTAGATGTCTGAATCAATTGCTAGTATTAAATACTTGTTCAAAAATGTAATTTGTAAGTTTTGAATCTTGGAGCAAGTATCTAAAATAAAATTGATTTTTAACTTACTCCTTTTTGTTTATTTAGTCTAAACTGAGCTTTAACATTTTATTTTTTAGTTTCCCAAACCTTGAAATAACTATACTGTAATTTTCAGCTTTCAAAAGTTAAGGCTTTCCCCCTGACTTCTGTATTTAACTTCCCTTTTTCATACACAATTTCTCCATTCACAATAGTATAAACGGGCCACCCAGTTAAATTCCATCCTTCAAAAGGACTCCAGCCGCATTTACTCACGATTTCCTCTCGCCAAACAGGACGGTAATTGTGTAAATCCACCAGAACTAAATCTGCATCATAGCCAGGGGCGATCGCTCCTTTATTGGGGATCTGATATGCTTTTGCAGGTGCACTTGACATCCACTTGGCTACTTGAGCTACGGTACATTTTCCCTCCATTGCTTGGGTTAACATCAGAGGGAGAGAAGTTTCTACTCCAGGCATTCCTGAAGGACTATGAGGATAACCTTGTGCTTTTTCTGCTAGGGTATGAGGAGCATGATCAGTGGCAATAAAATCAATTACCCCATCAAGTAAAGCTTGCCACAGGCTATCATTATTATCAGGCGATCGCAAAGGAGGATTCATTTGGGCGAGGGTACCAATTTTTGCATAAGCAGAAGTATTCAGAAGTAAATGTTGAGGAGTTACCTCAGCAGTCACCCAACGGGGTTTATTTTTCCTGAGCAACTCTGCTTCTACCCCCGTACTTAAATGTAATATATGCAAACGGCGCTCATATTTGTTAGCCAGTTTCAGGGCTAGTTTAGTGGCATTTAAAGCAACTTCTTCATCTTGAATGAGAGAATGAACGATAGGATTAGTATTTCCTGCCAACTCTTGACGTCTTTGAATAATTCTTGCTTGATCTTCTGCATGAACAGCAATTAAACGACTACCCGACGCAAAAATAGGCTCTAATTCTGCTTCTCGACTCACCAGCAAAGCACCATGGGCGGAACCCATAAAGATTTTAATGCCACAAACTGGGTTAGCTCTTAGTAAATCTGGTAAATTATCTGGAGTTGCACCAATAAAAAAGCCATAATTTACCAGACATTTCTCAGCCGCTCGTGCTAACTTATCATCTAGAGCAGCTTGGGTAGTAGTAAGGGGTTGAGTATTAGGCATTTCCAAAAAAGAAGTTACTCCCCCCTTAGCACAAGCGCAGGTTGCGGTAAATAAATCTTCCTTATGTTCTAAACCAGGTTCGCGGAAATGTACTTGAGGGTCAATTACTCCAGGTAAAAGAGTTAACCCAGATGCGTCTATAATGTGAATATCATCGGACTCAGCACTTATTTCTGGTGCTATTTGAGCGATTTTACCTGCTTGTACCAGAACATCTCCCAAGAGAAACTGACTGTTAGCCAGGAGAATGCGACTATTACGAATTAATAAAGACATCAGCAAATTCAATTACTTAAAATCAGTTTTTAAAATATTTTAATGGTTAATGGGATTGTGCCCTAGTTAGACTTAAAAACAAACTTTTATAGTTTTTATCTAAATAGTGCGAGAAGACCCCCGTTAAAATTCTCAACAAAAAAAAAGAACAGTTGAATTTAGCGGGGGATGAATCGCACCAGGAAAAAACGCACTTTGGGTTGCGCTAACCTCTTGACAAATCAAAAACAGTTATGTTAGCATAGCAACATAACAAGTCCGAGGTCGAAAAATGATTGTCTTGGAATACAAGCTCAAAGGAAAAGAATATCAATACAAAGCAATAGATGATGCTATCCGCACCTCACAATTCATTCGGAACAAGGCTTTGAGGTATTGGATGGACCATAAAGGCGAAAAAATAAATCAATATACTCTCAATAAATATTGCGCAATATTAGCTAAAGAATTTCCTTTTGCAGCGGAACTTAATTCTATGGCAAGACAATCAAGTTCTGAACGTGCGTGGTCTTCTATTGCTCGGTTTTTTGATAACTGTAAAAAGCAAGTTAAAGGCAAAAAAGGCTATCCCAAATTCAAAAAGAATAGCCGCTCAGTAGAATACAAAACAAGTGGTTGGAAACTCGACCCAAAAACTAAAAAACATATTACTTTTACTGATAAAAAAGGTATTGGTAGATTAAAATTAGTTGGGTCGAGAGATATTTATTTCTATAATCCAAAAGACATAAAAAGAGTCAGGTTAGTTAGAAGAGCAGACGGCTATTATGCACAGTTTTGTGTGTCAGTAGATGTCAAAATTGATAGCTCTTTAACCAAAAATATGATTGGGCTTGATGTAGGCTTAAACTATTTTTACAGCGATAGTGAAGGCAATCAAGTAGAAAATCCAAGATTCTACCGTAAAGCAGAAAAGCAGTTAAATCTCGCTAATAGAAAGAAGTCGAAAAAGTACGTTAAAAGCAAAAAACCTCAATCTAATAACTATCATAAAGCAAGAATGCGATATGCTCGAAAACATTTAAGAGTAAGTAGACAGCGTAATGAGTTTGCTAAGAAAATAGCTTACTGCGTAATCAAATCTAACGATTTTGTAGCCTATGAAGATTTAAATGTTAAGAACATGATAAAAAATCGTAAACTTGCTAAATCAATAAGTGATGCTGGTTGGACTATTTTTCGGAATTGGTTAGAATATTTTGGGATGAAATATGGCAAGGTAACTGTTGCAGTTCCTCCTCAATATACCTCTCAAGACTGTTCTAACTGTGGTGCAAGAATTAAAAAATCTCTATCGACTAGAACTCATAAGTGTACTGAGTGTGGTTTCTTAGAAGATAGAGATATTAATGCCGCGAAAATGATCCTAATCAAAGCATTACGTACTGTGGGGCACACAGGAACTTACGCTTGGGGAGACCTGCCCTCTTGGGCGATTGCCTATGGGCTGTCGTCTAATGGTGGGTCGGTGAACCAAGAATCCCCCGCTATACCGACTTCTGGAGGTTAGCGGTGGGAGTGTCAACCATCTAAACTTATTGTTGTAAGCAAATCAATATGACTCGGAGTTTAAATCAAGAACAAAAACCAAATCCTCAAGAAAAGGAAGAAAATGTTATCCTTGAAGTGGTCAAAACAGTTGCAACTGCTGCTGTTCTTGCTTTTGGTATTCGGACTTTTGTAGCAGAAGCTCGTTATATTCCTTCTTCTTCCATGGAGCCTACTTTAGAAATTAACGATCGCCTGATTATTGAAAAAGTCAGTTATCATTTTAAAGACCCACAAAGAGGAGATGTGGTTGTATTTAATCCCACAGAAGCACTTAAGCAACAAAACTTTACCGATGCTTTTATTAAAAGAGTCATTGGTCTTCCTGGAGATACTGTAGAAGTTAAAGGAGGAAGAGTGTATGTTAATGGTGAAATTCTGCGAGAAAAATATATAGAAGAAGATCCAGAATATGATTATGGTCCTGTAACTGTACCTGAAAATCAATATTTAGTCTTGGGAGATAATCGCAACAATAGTTATGATTCCCATTACTGGGGTTTTGTCCCCAAAGAAAACCTAATTGGTAAAGCAATGGTAAGGTTTTGGCCAATAAATCGTCTTGGCGGCATAGATGAAACACCCATTTATCCACCACAGTGAACAGTTATCAGTGTGCAGTGAACAGTGTTCACTGTTCACTGTTCACTCTTAATGAAACATACTGCTTACAGAACTATCTTCATGAATGCGCCAGATAGTTTCACCGAGTAAGTTAGCCACTGAAAGAATAGTCAACTGTTCAAAATGTTTTGATTGATCTAGAGGGATGGTATTAGTTACAATAACTTCTTCAAGAAGACCACTAGAAAGCCTAGAAACAGCGGGACCTGAAAAAACGGCATGAGTAGCACAAGCATAAACTTGACGAGCTCCTTCTTTCCGTAAGAGACGAGCTCCTTCTAAAATCGTCCCTGCAGTATCAATCATATCATCTACCAAAACAGCAGTTTTTCCTTTAACATCTCCTATAACATTCATTACTTCAGCAATATTATGAGCTTGGCGACGTTTGTCAATAATTGCCAGGGGAGCATCATTAAGTTTTTTGGCGAAAGCTCTGGCTCTGGCAACACCTCCCACATCTGGAGACACAACTACTATGTCAGGCAGGTTTTTACTTGCCAAATAGTCGAGTAAAACTGGGGAGCCATAGACATGATCCAAAGGAATATCAAAATAACCCTGAATTTGCTCTGAATGTAAATCCATTGCTAAAATACGATTTGCCCCAGCTTCAGTAATCAAATTTGCCACCAATTTGGCTGTAATTGATTCTCTGCCTGCTGTTTTCCGATCTGCTCGCGCATAAGCATAATAGGGAATAACCGCAGTAATTTGCCGCGCTGATGCACGACGACTTGCATCAATCATAATCAGCAATTCCATTAAGTTATCGTTAACTCGATGGCAGCAAGGCTGAATTAAATATACATCGCATCCTCTAATGGATTCTTGAATTTGAATATAAAGCTCTCCATCAGCAAATCTTTTACGAAGCATGGGTCCTAAATCCATACCCAGATAGCGTGCAACTTCAGTTGCTAAGGGAATATTGGCAGATCCTGAAAATAATCGGAGACGGTTATTCTCCGATAGTTGTGGTAGCATATTTTGAAGCGTTAAAGTGGCAGAACGGATCACGGCAGACTTTTTAACCTCAATTCACTGGATTGGTTTAACATTTTTATTCTCTCATATTTTAACTATTAAATACAGAAATTTGTTGAATCTTAATATTATTTAGGTTAGTTACTCCAGTATTTTACTTACAATTGATTATTTTTTTTATTTTCCCTTTGCTACTTGAGAGTAAGTAACTTCACTAAGTTAGGTTTTCAGAGAAAAAAGGTAGTTACCTAGACTGATATTATTGAAAATTGTAAATAAGTTACATATAAATCTCACGATTGAGTATTTACACTAGGGTTAAAAATCTCCTTCTGCTACTTGAAATACTGTTAGCCCTAAACTGCGCCACATCTCAACTACTTGATTGCGGTCATCTAAAATAAAGCGAATATTATACTTACCTTCTATATATTTGTGATAAATCTCCTCTTTGATAATAGAATCTTTGCGCATATCTCCTGTTTTGCGCAGATAAAGGGCGCTATATTTAACCCCATATTTTGCTAACCAATTTTCTGTTAAAGTTTTTCCATCATCAGTGCGCCCAGAAACAACAATAATTTTAGTGCTTTCTTGCCATTTATACACTGTATCTAATACTGGTTGATTGGGTAAATCTTGCTCACATTTTGACACATCATAGGGGCTTCTATTGTGTAAAATTGCCAATGTTCCATCCATATCAACAATCAGAGCATCTGGCAAATTTGGATTATATTTTGGTGGTTGAAATTGAGGGCGAAGATAACGATTATACATTTGCATAATCACATCTTTGCCCACAGAATTTGGTCGAATTAAATCTCTTCTGATACATTCTTCTACAGGCACTTTCAAGAAAGAATCATTAATTTCTACTTCCGCTTGTCCTTTTACCAACTCTTTAATATGGTTAACATGGGGTCCAAAATTGGTATCATCAACAATAACATGTTTTCCGTCTTCTAATGCCATTAAAATGATTGTATCTCGCAATTTAATAATAAACTTTTCGTTAGCTGGTGACCAATGGGAAGCATGAGTCATTTCTCGCAATAAATCTTTATTTGTGCGCACCCAACGCCCTGGGTTAGCTAAGAGTAATTCTTTGGCAAAGGAAGATTTACCCGATGCTGGTAAACCTTTTAATATTAATACTTTTTTCACTTTAATTATCCACCTAAATAAATATTTTCAACTCCTAATAATTGTTCTACTTTGGGGAGAGAAGTTAGGCGCAAACTCTCCTTGACACTATGAGATTTTCCTGCTCTTAAAGCAAATAAAATGCCTGAATAAGGTAAATGTTTGATTGCTAGAGCAAAGTCTTTTTGTTCGGGAATATGCTGATATTGTTGATAAACTGTTTCTATTTTTTGGACGGTTTGATGATACTGGGCTAGCATTTTTTCATAGATTTCTCTCCATTCAGGATAGTAAGTTAAAAACTCATCTCCTTCATTATTGAGGATAATTTCCAGCATTCGACGAGTGGAGAAATTGTCTCGTAAATGGGCGATCGCCACATATTGGGGCGACTTTACTTTTACTCGATTAAAGTTACGATCGCAGACAATATAACCTTCTGCATACATTGGCTCAAGTTTTGCTGCAGCTTCCATTATTTCCGACCAATTACTTAAAGGAAAACATTGGACAACTTCCCAACCATATTTACTTGCCCAAGCTTCTGGTTTTTCCTCTTTTAAGGTTAAAATATTCCTAACTCCATGGAGGACAATTTTTTTACTTTCTTGTCTAACAACAATGCGATTATAAGGAGTCATCAATTCAAAGCTAAAACAATAGTTTGTTTCTTGAGGTAGTTGATAACCCATTTCTTGCCAAACTTGCCAAAATAATTGAGCAAAAGTTAAATTTAAACCGCCAACATTTCCAGTAGCATCAGCAGTTCCACTAGATTGAACTTGCCATTGTCCATCATAAAAATACAGTACCATTAAAGAGCCATCAAGCTTATCATAAACAGTAGCTTGACTCCAGTCAATTTGCTCTGCAAATGGTTCTCCATAGTTAAAAAATTTATTATAGGAATAGGAGACAACTTGCCAATAATGATCCTCATTTAAGATAATTCCGCGACATTGTTGCACAATTTTTTCTCCCATAGGCGAGTCTATTTGGGAATATTTTAAACATACCAAATTAGGGTATTTTTGATGGCGGTTTGCTTTGATATAATATTGTTGACATAAACTGTCCAAACCTAGACGGTGAAGATAGGCTTGTAATTCCATTTTATTGTTCAGAGAAAATTGGCTCGCTTGGTTTTATTTTAGCTCAAAAACAAATTAAATCCGTCGAGTGCGGGTTTTAAAATTTTACATATAATTATAAAAATGCTTCCACTGAAGAGGAATTTTGCTGATTGTAGGGGATAATTTTCTCGAAACTTTCATCAATATTCTTACGAGCTACATCTAATTCATAAGCTTTTTGTAAATTCAGCCATAATTCAGGGCCCGTATTAAAAAATTTACCTAGTCGTAGAGCTGTATCCGCGCTGAGGTTGCTTTGACCATGAATAATTTGATCAATTTTAGCTTGCGGCACACCAATTTTTTCAGCAAGCTGAGAAGAGTTCAAACCAATTTCTTCAAGTTCATCTGCAAGTATTTCTCCTGGATGAATAGGAGCTTTCCAATCATTCATATTTCACATCTAACTATGGTAATCAACAATTTCAACATCATCAGCACCATCATCCCACTTGAAACAAAGTCGCCACTGGTCATTAATCCTAATGCTGTATTGACCTTTTCTATTTCCTTTTAAAGCTTCAAGGCGATTACTTGGTAAATTTCTAAGAGTTTCTAGACTTTCAGCACTCTCAAGAATCCGTAAACGTTTAAGGGCGGTTCTCTCAAGACCTGAGAATTTTTTGACAAATTCTCGTTTGTAGAGTTTTTCCGTTTGTTTGCACTTAAACCCTTTGATCATCAATATAGCAATCCTATTTGAGTTGTGATAAATTTACAATAAACAAGGCACTATAGACAAGGGGCGATCGCCCTTGTCTTTATTACACACTAAATATGATTGCTATAGTACGATTTTTTCTGGTTGACCTTAAATAAAAATCCCCCCTTGCACAAGGGAGGTATTTCAGGAGACTACTGAGTTTTAAGCTTATTTAGTTTCAGAGAACTCTGCATCAATTACATCATCCCCAGTACCAGAGGAAGAGGAGGAACCTGCACCAGGAGCTCCTGTACCATTGGGACCTGCTTCTGCACCAGGAGCACCACTAGCTTGTTGATAGATATTGGTTCCGATGCTGTAGAGTAATTGTTGCAATTCAGGCATGAGAGTCTTAATTTTCTCATCATCTTCTTGAGTTACAGCATCTTTCAGGTCTTTAATTAAGCCTTCTGCCTTAGTTTTATCCGCTGCAGGTACTTTATCCCCTAGCTCACTAATTTGCTTCTCAGCTTGATAGGCGAGGGAGTCTGCTTGGTTTTTGCGGTCAATTTTCTCACGGCGCTCTTTATCCACATTCGCATTTGCTTCTGCTTCTTTTACCATGCGTTCTACTTCACTTTCTGGTAGGGTAGAAGCACCTGTGATACTGATGGATTGTTCTTTTCCAGTTCCTTTATCTTTTGCGGTTACATTCAAGATACCGTTAGCATCAATATCGAAGATAACTTCAATTTGAGGGATACCGCGTTGAGCTGGAGGGATACCGTCGAGGCGGAAAGTTCCCAAACTCTTGTTATCTTTGGACATTTCCCGTTCCCCTTGCAGAACATGAATTTCTACATTGGTTTGACCATCAACTGCAGTGGAGAAGGTTTCTGATTTTTTGGTGGGAATGGTGGTGTTGCGAGGGATAATTTTGGTCATTACGCCGCCGAGGGTTTCTACACCCAGGGAGAGGGGGGTAACGTCTAAGAGTAGGATATCTTTAACTTCACCTGCGAGTACGCCACCTTGAATTGCTGCACCTACTGCTACTACTTCGTCTGGGTTAACACTTTGGTTTGGTTCTTTACCTAGTATGCGCTTAACTACTTCTTGTACTGCGGGAATACGGGTAGATCCACCAACCAGGACTACTTCATCAATGGCGCTTTTATCTATTTTGGCATCGCGGACTGCGTTTTCTACGGGAACTCGACAACGGTCAATGAGATCAGCGCATAATTCTTCAAATTTTGCCCTGGTTAAGGTCATATCCAAGTGTTTGGGACCTTCTGGTGTTGCTGTAATAAAGGGCAGGTTGATTTCTGCTTGAGTTACGCTGGATAGTTCAATTTTGGCTTTTTCTGCAGCTTCTGTAAGGCGCTGTAATGCTTGCTTGTCTTTGCGCAAGTCAATACCTTCTGATTTTTTGAAGTCTTCTGCGAGGTAGTCAACAATTTTTTTATCGAAGTCGTCACCACCTAAGTGGGTATCACCAGAGGTTGCTAGTACTTCAAATACTCCGTCTCCTACTTCTAAGATGGAAACGTCGAATGTACCACCACCTAAGTCAAATACTAAAATGGTTTCGTTGCTTTTCTTGTCTAAACCATAAGCAAGAGAAGCTGCAGTAGGTTCATTAATAATGCGTTTTACTTCTATACCAGCAATTTTCCCCGCGTCTTTGGTTGCTTGTCGCTGGGAGTCATTAAAATAAGCAGGTACTGTAATTACTGCTTCTGTTACAGGTTCTCCTAAATATTTACTTGCATCTTCAACCAGTTTGCGTAGTATTTGAGCAGAAATTTCTTCTGGTGCAAATTGTTTTCCTTGAGCTGGACAATCTAATTTTACATTGCCGTTGCTATCTTGTAAAACTTTGTATGAAACTTCTGTAGCCTCGTTTGTAACTTCTGCGTTTTTACGTCCAATAAACCGTTTTACTGAGTAAAAGGTGTTTTGGGGGTTCATTACTGCTTGACGTTTGGCTATTTGTCCAACAAGGCGATCGCCATTTTTGGCATAAGCTACCACAGAAGGGGTTGTTCTAAAACCCTCTGCATTGGCAATTACTGTAGGCTTTCCACCTTCCATAACTGCCACACATGAGTTTGTTGTTCCTAAATCTATACCAACTACTTTTCCCATAAAATTTGTTCTCCGTGTAATTTAACTTCAAATAGGGACTGTTCTATAAGTGAACTTATTTAAGTTTTTATTTGCTGCCAAGTTTTTCTTTGGTGCAAACACTCTATCCCTATATTGAAGGTGGCTGAGATATCTTTGGTAGTGTAGGTTTCCGAACCTTTTGGGGCGGTTATAATTTTGAGTGGGAATTACCTTAAACTCGCAACTTCTTACTTCCTCTGAAGTTACTGCTACATGTTACGTGCTCAACTGGTAACTGTTTACTGTTATTTACCATCCCCAGCTTCCTGTTGCTCCTTTGAATGGCCCTACTATATCATTGGTAATCCAACCACCATAAAAGTCTCCTGGTTGCGCTTTTACTTGTTCTTCATCCACATAACAAGCTTCCATTTTACTAGGATAAAATGCCACATAATTTTTGATAGGAGCAAATTCTAATGTTGGGTTTGAATAATACCAAGCTGCATTAATTTCTTGTTGATCTCCCACAGTGATTGTGTAATAATTTGCTACTCCTTTCCACTCACAAAAAGATTGTTGGTTAGTAGGTGTTAAATATTCCATTTTGATATCTTCTGGCGGGATATAATAAACTGGAGGATGACTGGTTTCTAATACTCTTTGGGTTTGTTGGGAGTCGGCAATAGTTACGCCATTAAATACCACTTTAATCCGTTTTGAAGATACTTCTAAACGTGGAGGACGAGGATAATCCCATACTGATTCTTGTCCTGGTTTTGGTTCAATTTTTTGTGGTCTAAACATCTTTTTTTATTTAGTAATTTGAGCGGTTGACGAGGAAGGGGTGGGTTTTGAATCAAAGTTTTGAGTTTGAATATTAGGTTATCCTTAAACCCGCCCCTACATGACTTTTTACCAATGATAAATTTAATTATAACTATTTGTGTCAAATTGTGTCAAAACTTTTAAACAACAAAATTTAAATCTTAATAATGCCAAGGTTTCGTGGCAAAATTATCTATCTACCTTTAGGTTTCTATGGCTCTTTAATTTACCCCTTAGTCATAGTTTTAAAAAAATGAAACTTTATTAAAACAAAAATAAACTTAGTTGCTTTCTTCGTTTTTATTTTTCTTTCTTTTACTATCTTAAAGCTTATAATCAGATAATTTTTATTTTATTGGTTACCATGGGGAAAACACATTATGAAATTAATTTTTTTAGAGATAACCAAAAATTGGCGCAAATAAAAACAGAAAATATTGAAATATTTTTGTTGAGTCAAGCTCCTTTGATAGTAATTTGAGTTTGAGAATTGTGGTATAAAACTGAAAAATTGGCAGAATGATAGCAGAATTTAAAAAGTTTATGCTAGAATTAAAGTGCATCCCAAGTGGGAAATTTACACCCAAAAACCATGAAGATAATATCTAAACTCAGGTAAATATTTATAGTCCGCGTAGGCGGACTAGGTCTCTATAGCAGCGATTTTAATCGCCAGATATCTGAAATATTCCCTAATTGATAATTGAGAAAAAAAAAAGTTATGGCATCATTCAAGGAAATAGTCAGTTATTACAGCAAATATAAGGCGATCGCTTTTTTAAGTATCGCTGGATCTAGTCTGTTGGAAATTGTAGATTTAGTAGTTCCCTATTCCATTGGACAAATTCTCAATGTCCTCTCTAATCAAACTTTAGATCGTCCTTTACAAACTCTAATCAATCAGATAGCTTCCCTCACGAATATAACCGAGGAAAAGTATTTATCTTTGGGGGTTTTATTAGGGTTAATTTTCCTGGTAACGGTGGTTAAAGCTCCTATTCAACCCTGGGTTGGACCCTGGTTTCATTGGTTAATTTCTTTGCGTGCACGTCAAGAACATTGGGGAAAGGTAATTGAAAAAATTCTGACTCTACCTGTGGCATTTTATGATGAAAATAACCCTGGAAGAATTGCAGGAAGAGTAACTAAAGGCATAGAAAATCATACTTGGACTTATCCAGAAATAGCAGGTCAATTAATCCCTAAATTAATGCGGGTTTTGGGAATATTTGTGGTGATTTTATTGATAGAATGGTGGCTGGCGATCGCCTTTCTCCTCTCTTTTATTTTCATTCTTGTTTTCAGTTTAAAACACTTGCGTAGTTTAATTGAACAAGAGGCAGTTTTGGATAGGTATATGGAAAATACCACCAGCCGCACTTCTGAACTTATTACTAATATTAAAACCGTTAAAGCTTTTGCTACTGAAGCTGCGGAATTAAAACGACAAAAACAACGCTTAAAAAGGGAATATAAAGTAATTGTAAATCGCATTCATAAGGGTTATGTTAAGTTAAGTACATGGGAAAACACAATAATTCAGATTTCTGTATTTTCCGTACTGTTATTAACTTTAATCTCAACAGTACAAGGTAAAATTTCTCTAGGTCATTTTATCACTACCCTAACAGTTTCTAGCATGGCTTATGCTGAACTTACTCCCATTACTTTAATGGCAGAAACTTTTGCTCGTCGTTATACCTCTATGGAGCGTTTACATGATTTTATGCAGCTATCTGCGGGTACTGATGCTGCTAGTTTACTCCCAGAATATTTGCCGAATAACCCCTATAAATTCACTGGAAAAGTAGAATTTAGTCATCTTAGTTTTGGCTATGGGGAAAATCGCCCAGTTTTACAAGATATTAACCTCTTAATTGAGCCTTATCAAACTGTAGCTTTAGTAGGGCGTTCTGGTTCAGGAAAATCAACTTTAGTTAAGCTTTTCTTCCGTTATTTTGAACCAAATTCAGGACGTATTCTCATTGATGGGGAAGATATTCGTAAATTAGATATTGCTCGTTATCGCCGACGTTTAGCCATAGTTCATCAAGAGGTAGATATTTTTAATGGGACGGTATTAGATAATTTAACCTATGGTAATTCTCAAGCTAGTTTTGAGTGGGTAGAAGAAGCTTGTAAAATTGCAAAAGTTGATGAATTTATCCACGATTTACCTGGGGGATATTATACCATTGTTGGTGAAAGAGGAGTGCGTTTATCTGGTGGACAAAGACAGCGTTTAGGTATTGCTAGAGCTTTAATTGTTAACCCTGATGTTTTGGTTTTTGATGAGGCAACTTCTAGTTTAGATTATGAGTCAGAGCGAGCAATTCAATTAGCAATGCGTTCAATTTTTGGTACGCGCACAACTATTATTATTGCTCACCGTTTGAGTACGATAAGAGAAGCAGATAAAATTGTTGTTCTCGACTCAGGCAAAATTGTAGAAGTGGGTAGCCATGAGGAATTATTAAATCATCAAGGGATTTATCATCGTTTACACTCTTTACAAGAAACAGGGGAATTAGTTTAGTCATTAGTCCTTAGTCTTTAGCTAAATGTTATGATCTTTTTCATAAAAATTAATATGTATTTTAAAATATAGCAATCCTAAATGGGTTATGGTGGGACAAGGGGCTTAAGCCCCTTGTCTTCTACTATGCTAGATATAAATAACACTAAGGACTAATGACTAAGGACTAATTTAATGATATTCTGATAAAAATGTTGTTGGTTATTATGTGATGGGTTTTAACTTTTCTGATCTTTTTTGGGTTTTTTTTGGTTTTCTCTTTTGTACAACCAGTGTGGCAGCGTCGTCAGGTAGAAGCAAAACGTATTGAAGCGTTACAAGAATTTGAACAACAGCGCAAAAGTCGCTTAATTCTCTTAATTCACCGTCAAGAATCAATTAGTCTGTTGGGAATACCTCTCTCTCGTTATATCTCCATAGAAGACTCAGAACAAGTCTTGCGCGCGATTCGTTTGACTCCCCCAGATTTACCCATTGATTTGATTTTACATACTCCTGGTGGGTTGGTTTTGGCTACAGAACAAATTGCTAGGGCGTTAATTCGTCATCCTTCTAAAGTAACGGTTTTTGTTCCCCATTATGCTATGAGTGGTGGGACAATGTTAGCTTTAGCTGCAGATGAAATTGTAATGGATGCTAATGCAGTATTGGGTCCTGTCGATCCACAATTAGGTAATATGGCAGCAGCTAGTATTCTTTCAGTTGTAGAAAAAAAATCTGTAGATCGAGTTGATGACCAAACTTTAATGATGGCAGATTTAGCTGAAAAAGCTGTTAAACAAGTGCAACGTTTTGTCAGGACATTATTGTTAGATGATATCCCAAAACAAAAGGTAAATCCAGACAGTATTGATAAGATTATTGATACTCTCACTACTGGCAAAATTACCCACGATTGTCCCATTACTGTTGAAGAAGTTTCTGATTTAGGTTTACCTATTACTGTTGGTCTTCCTAATTCTATTTATAAACTAATGGAATTGTATCCTCAACCTCAAACTGGACGACCTTCTGTTCAGTATATTCCTTATCCCTATAAACCTTTACCAAATTTACCTGAAAGTAAAGGGAAATCTTTACCTGAAACTAAAAATTAGCTTAGACATTTTTTGTGGCACAAGTGATAAATTTGTGCATTGAAAAACTTAAAATACCGTGAAAGATTTAATTGTTGTAATTCTTATTTTTCAGTTGTTCTGCTGGTTAGCAATGGCGGTATTTTATTTATTAGAAAAGCAGCTCTTTTTTTAGCTCATGTAGAGACGTTTCGCCGAAACGTCTCTAATTAGATTGATAATTATCTATAATTTGAAGATAAAAACTTAGAGAAAAAAAATGATTTGTATAATTATGGGTGTGTCAGGTTGCGGTAAAACTACTGTGGGGAAATTATTAAGTAAACCCACTGGTTGGAATTTTTACGATGCAGATGATTTTCATCCCCCAGAAAATATTGAAAAAATGAGTCAGAGGATCCGCTTAACAGATGGCGATCGCCAACCCTGGCTACACACTTTAAAAAATTTAATTGATGACATTATCGCTCAAAATAATCATGGAATAATTGCTTGTTCCGCCCTTAAATCATTTTACCGCGAAATTCTTCATGGAGAACATCAAAATATTCATTGGGTTTATCTTCAAGGGGATTATTTAGTTATTTTGGAAAGAATAAAAAAGCGAAAAAATCATTTTATGAAACCTGAAATGCTCCGCAGTCAATTTGATGACTTAGAAGAACCAACAAATGCGTTAACTCTCTCTATTTTACTCCCTCTTGAAGATATTGTCAATCAAATTTTAGCCCATCTTAACTTATTATAAAAGATGTTTTTTCAGCCATTTTTTCCCAGATTTAATCGCGGGTTCAACCATTGACTTTCTGAATTTTCTACCCCAAGAGTTACCTACCTCTTTTAGTTTTTCATTGACATCTTTTTTAACAAAATCTTGAGTGTTATTCATTTTAAAGCCAATTACTTCTACCTCACTACTAGGAATTTTTTTGATATTATTTGACCACCCAGAAACATTAAAATCTGTTTCAGTGGTAAAACCTCTAGAGTTAGAGTAAGCATTTTCCAAAAGTTGCTCAACCAGTTTTTGGTAATAACTGAAATTTGAGTCTACTTCCTTTTCTTCCACATTCCAAGTATTACGAGTGTTAGTGTTAACCATATTTATCTCCTTTTTTTTTCTATAGTAAATTTAAATTAGTTGTGAGGAGACAAGGGGTTTAAACCCCTTGTCTGAAACCCTGATTGAATATATTTATATTAGCTCAAAGTTATTAAAGAGATGGTTGGGTTTTAACTACTAAGGTTTTGTGGGTTTCCGAACTAGAATTTTTATGAGATAAATAACTCAAGAAAAGGGTGGGGTAATATCTCCTAATTTAGAAGAGCAAATTTACAGTTTATCTATTGAAAAATTAGAGGATTTGGGAGAAGCATTATTAGATTTTCAAAGTCAAACAGATTTAGTTAACTGGTTGAATAATTTGACTAATTAAGTCATTTCTCCTCTTCAATCACTTATTATTTTGATGGGTTAATCATAACCCATCATTTTTTATGTTATTAACATGATAACCTAGTCAAATAATCCCGCAAACCCCCACCATAAAGCAACTCATTAATTCCCAACTCAACCTGATAATTTCCCTCAGCTTCTAACTTAATTAACTCAGTAGGGAGAAAACCTGCAAAAATCAAATTATATTCATTCTCTGCTTCTGTTACTTTTTCTTTAATTAATATACAAACAAGGACTTTATTTAGCTTAATTTCTTCTGGTTTAAAATACCATTTTACCTGATTATATAATCCAACTCTCGCTTTTACCTGAATAGTAATATTAGCATCCCTAGCTAAACATAAATCTATCCCACCATCTCCCCCATCATATACCTCATAATTCACTGTTGTGATTAAATCTCCTAATCTTTGTTTAACAACTTCTTCCCCTAATTTTCCTTTTAAATTGTTAACAAATATTTCCTGTGATTTCCCTCTTTTATACTTATCAACCATACTCCAACAATAGGAGCGCAACTGCTCCAGTTTATTACCTTCAATAACTGTTAACTCACTATGATTTCCTAGCCTCCTCTTTTAAGAGGAAAAAATCAAACTATATCCTATTTTCTTGCTTCTGACTTCAGGTAGAGGCACTGATCGCCGATCGCCGATCGCCGATCACTGAAATGACAAATTTTTTCTCCTTCTGGATAAAATGGGCGTTGCACTTTTAGGGGTGCTTTTCCCAGGGAATGAATTAGTTGAGTTTTGGTGTTATTTTTAGCATAAACTAACTCTAAGTTACCGTTCATTGTTTTTATTTTGGGGCAAAGGGCGATGGCTTTTTGTTTTTTATTAGGGTTACAAAATTAGTATGGTTTTTTTTAAAATTATAAAATTTAGTAATTTTTTTTTGTTTTTTCAAGTTGCCTTTTTTTTGTTTTTTTTGTATTTTTTGCGGTGCAAGGGGCTTAAGCCCCTTGTCTTTTATTTTCCTACGATTCAAGCTTTAAAACCGTAAAATTCAAAAACATCCTCCATCATTTCATAAATCATTTTCTCATTCAGACCAAATTTTTCTAGGGAATATTTATGAGAACTTTGATAAGTAACATTTTGTTTTAGTTGTTCTTCCAGTTTATCCTGAAATGGCTGCTTCATAGTTAAGTTAAATTTAGCATAAATTTGTTTAATAATATTCAAAGGATCTCTCCTAAAATCCTCATAAGCAATCTCAATTAATAAATCTTTATTAAACTCCTGAAAAATCTCCATGCGAATGCGATAATAATTAGCATAAAGTTGAGCTAAATTATAATAAGCTTGGTTATTATTTTGGGTTTGAGGCACTAAAGTATGCCAGGGTGCAGCATACATACTAAGTAAAGAAGGAATAGCTTGATAAGGATGACGAATTAAATGAATAATGCGCATATCTGGTAAAGTTTGAATCATTGAGCGTAACCTACCAGTTGAAGTGGTATTTTTAATTAAAAGAGTTTTATCACTTCCCGTTGCATAAAGATGACGTTGGAGATAATCTTGATAATAACTCATCAGTTGTTGGCGGGTTTCTTCCGATAAATTATCAACACAAGTAAGTTCATTTTCTTGGAATAATTGAGCAAAAGGAAACATTAAAAAAAGCACTGGAGTTAACATCGCCCAAACAAAAATAGTTTCATCTTCTTCTACTTCGTCAAGTTGTGTTTTATGAATACCCTGCCAACCTTTAAAACTTTTATTATTTAACCAGTTTATCAAGTCTGCAAATAGAGGTTTTAAGCGCTCTGTACCTTGAAATAAGCGATAGAAACTAATGGAAGGGAAGATAGTTTGATATAATTTTGTTGTTGTTAATTGAGGATCATTTGCTAAGAGATAATGTAAAAAAGTTGTCCCACTGCGCGGATTTCCTGTAATAAAAATAGGAGCGGTTATTGTTTGCTTTTGATATTGAGAAAATAATATTTTATCCGCACTTTGACTGACTTTAATGATTGATCTTGCCACAAAAAACAGTGTGATCAGTAAACTTGTATAAGCTGCATGAAGAAGATTATACTCTTGAGAAATGTAGGTTTCTTTTAATATTTTTAAGAAGATTTTTTGGTTAAAATACATAATATCTATTTCATCAGGCTCTAAAATATATTTTAGCTTACCTCCTAGCTAAAATTATATAATCACAATTACATAGACTGGGTCCCATAGACAAGGGGCTTAAGCCCCTTGTTAATCCATACACAAAGTTTCAAAAAACTCTACTTGTGAATAAATTCAAAGTTTATCTACAGAAAATACTATCAATAATTGCTCAATAATTGTTGGGCAATTATTGACTTTTTAAATGACAATAAAGTTAAGTTAACTACTAGATAAACGTTGGATTGTTTTACCGCCTAAAAGACGATGAGCATCTGCTAATAAGTCTGGTATTTTATCAGCATGGGGACTGTTAGTTAAACAAGCTTTTAAGTCTAATTTACGCACTTTATCTGCTTTTTGTCCAGGAAACCAATGACCACCATTACCTAAAAGGTTATACCGCATTTTTCCATATTCTATCATGTCATAAGCTAATGCTAAATTCCTCAACCATAAAATGACTTGAATATTCATTCCCCCTGGTGTTTCCTCTACTTTTGGTAAACCAATATTCCAAGTGCGCATCCATTCTTCTCCTAAACAGGCGATCGCTTCTTGTTCTAATTTTGCTAAAATTGGTGGTAATATTTCCCCCGCATTTTCTAACAGTGATAAAACTTTTAAATGCTCATCAAAATCACTTGGTTTTGCGGCTCCAATACTCAGTGTATGTACTTGGGGATGGGATAAACAAAACAAGTCATTAAACACCATCGGGCTTAAAGGTTGACATAATTTTACCAATTTTTGGGGCGGGTCATAGAGTTTTCCGCCTTTATCAGAAGGGCTAATAATAAATACTCCCATATCCTGACGGTTGGCTGCTTCTATGGCTGACCAATTTATTTGATTTATCCAGTACCAATGGAGGTTAACATAGTCAAATTGCCCTGTTTCTATGGCTTTAATTATCACATCAGTGGGCCCGTGAGTGGAGAAACCAATAAATCTTATTTTTCCCTGTTGCTGCAGTTTTTTCGCCTCATCTAGACAACCTCCAGGGCGAATGGTTTGTTGTAATAACTCTTCAGTATTTATTCCATGTATCCCCAGCAAGTCAACATAGTCGAGGTTGAGAAATTGGAAAGACTGGTTACACTTGCGGCGAAACTCTCTTGAGTCTGGGTTGGGGGATACTTTTGTTTGTACTATTAACTTTTCTCTGGGTAGTTGGGGTAAAATTCTCCCTAACTGCATTTCTGATGTACCATAACCCCGTGCTGTTTCAATATGATTTATTCCTACCTCTAGAGCGCGACGAATGGTATTATGTAAATTTTCCTGATTTTCCTTTGGTACTAACCATGCTGGCACATCTTTCCATTGCCATTGATATCTCATTCCCCCACAGGAGAATACTGACATTTGTAATTCTGTTCGCCCAAACCGCCGATATTCCATAGTTTTTTTAGTTGTTAATTGTGAGTTTATTTGCTCTATTTTTTTTAAGTTAATGGTTTTTATCTTTAATTTTAAGTTATGATTTCTAGGATAGCAAAACTGACAAAAAAAATCAATGTCTCAGCGATTAATTGGCTTAACTGGTGGTATTGCTACTGGCAAATCTACTGTTTCTCGTTATCTTGTTCAAACTTATCATATTCCTGTTTTAGATGCGGATATTTACGCTAGGGAAGCTGTTGAACCTGGTTCTCTTATTTTAACTGCTATTTTCTCTAAATATGGGAATAAAATTAAGTTACCTGATGGTGGTTTAAATCGTCAAGCTTTGGGGGATATTATTTTTAATAACCCAGAAGAAAAAGTCTGGTTGGAAACTCAAATACATCCTTATGTGAGAGCAAGGTTTGATGAGGAAATTAACAGGATAAGAGCAGAAATTTTAGTGTTGGTTATTCCTTTATTGTTTGAAGCAAATTTAACTGATATGGTAACAGAAATTTGGGTGGTTAGTTGTTCAAGGGAAGAACAAGTTAAACGGTTAAAAACTAGAAATGGATTGAATGAAGAACAGGCGATCGCTCGTATTAACAGTCAGTTTTCTCTGGAAAAAAAGAAAGCAGCGGCTGATATTGTTTTAGAAAATAACTCTGATTTGGATACATTATATCAACAAATAGATGCAGCTTTTAATAATTATAGCAATGAAAGGTGTGGTGAGGACAGGGACAAGGGGCTTAAGCCCCTTGTCTCGGATACTTGTTTGGAGAAGTTGAATAAATTATAGCAATGAAAGGTGTGGTGAGGACAGAAGGGGTTTAAGTCCCTTGTCTCGGATACTTGTTTGGAGAAGTTGATTATTGATTTATAAATTGTGTTGAATAAAATACGCTTAAAGGTAGTGGGGAAAATAAGGCGATCGCTCAAGCTAACTTTCTTTTTTTGTTTGGGAATGTTTCTAATTCCCTTAATATTTACTTATACATTTATTCTCCCCCAAAACGCAGCAAAACCAATAGATGCTTTTTTGGTTTTAGGTGGAAGTATTGCTAGGGAGTTTCATGTAGCTCAGTTAGCGAAACAGTATCCAGACATTCCTATTTTAATTTCCAAAGGTTCAAAAGATCCCTGCATTTTGCTAATATTTGAAAGGGAAAATGCACCATTAAATAATGTTTGGTTAGAAAACTGTGCTGATTCTACTTTTGGTAACTTTTTCTATAGTGGTCCCATTTTAAAAGAATGGGGAGTTAAAAAAGTTAAAGTAATTACCTCTATTACTCATGTACCTAGAGCAAAATTACTGGCAGAAATTATGCTTGGTGCTCAAGGAATTGGGGTAGAATTAGAATTAGCTAAAGAAAAAGGAATCCCTGGTAATCAAGAATCAGTAATTAAAACCAGTTTAGATGTTACTCGCGGTTTATTTTGGACGTTATTTAGTCAGTTTATTAAACCAAAGTGTTCTAATATTACTAAGTTGGTGGATGTTGATATTAATACTTGGCGTAAATCTGGTTTTGAATGTGAGTATCAGGGAGGAATTAAAATTAAATGAGGTTTTTCGCTTTTTTTGAGATAAGTAGTCAGCTAGACAAGGGGCTTAAGCCCCTTGTTTCTTTTTGTAATATATATGGCTAGACAAGGGGCTTAAGCCCATTTTCTTATAAGTTTATACTTGCATTATAAACTTTTTCATTTGCTTTGACAGATTTGAAAAAATCCACCACTGGCTGAGGATAATCAACCCCAATTTTTACCCCAAAAATCTTTTGTTCATCCCTGGATAATTGCCAGGGTTCGTGAATTTTACTCCCAGGAATTGAAGCAATTTCTGGCAACCAATGGCGTAAATATTCTCCTTTTGGGTCATAATCTTTTGACTGTTTGGGAATGTTAAAATAACGAAAACCACGGGCATCATTTCCCACTCCTGCGGTATAATTCCAATTACCCCAATTACTGCAAACATCGTAATCAATTAACAGTGACTCAAACCATTCTGCTCCCATTTTCCAATTAATACCCAGGTTTTTTGTGAGGAAACTGGCCACATTTTGCCTTCCACGATTGGACATAAAACCTGTTGCTGCTATTTCCCTCATATTAGCATCTACTAGGGGAAATCCTGTTTTTCCTTCTTGCCATAAAGTAAATCTTTTCCAGTCTTCTTTCCAGGGTATATCTATTCCTTGTAACCCAGATAAATAAAATATTTTATTCCCATGTTTGGCACAAATAAAACGGAAAAAATCCCGCCAGAGTAACTCAAAAACTAACCAGTAAGTAGAATCATTTTTTACTCTCTCTGCTTCATATTTTTCTACTTCTTCGTAAATAAAACGTGGCGAAAGACAACCATGAGCTAACCAGGGGGAAAACTTGGAAGAATAGTCAGCCCCTAACATTCCATTTCTGGTTTGTTTATAGTCTTTGAGACAGTTTGCATCCCAAAAATAATGTTTTAATCTCGTTTTTCCTGCTGTTTCTCCTCCTTGAAATTTTAATACTCCTCGCTCATCAATAAGAGTTACTTCTAATCCTAATTTTCCTAAATTGGGAATTTCTCCCAGTTCAATTTCTGGGAGTGGGGGTAAAGTTTTGGGGCTGGAAAATGTTACGCGAATACGGGCATCTTTCTCTACTTTTTTGCGGAAGTTGGTAAAAAGTTCGGGAATTTGGGAAATTTCAAAAGGTAAATCTTCTGGATGGTAAAGAGTAGCTCCCCAAAAACTCTTGACTTTTACTTGCATTTTGGTTAAAGCTTTAGTTACTGCTTTTTCTACTGCTAATTCTTCGGCGGTTACTTCTTGGTGAAAATAAACAGCATCAATATTTAATTGTTGGGTTAATTGAGGAATAACTACTTCTGGAAGTCCGCAACGCACCACTAAATTACTGCCTAATTCTTGCAAAGAATGGCGCAAGTCTGTTATACTTTCAATTAGGAATTGAGCACGAAATGCTCCTGTTTTTGGAAAACCAAATTTAGTTATGCTAGTTTTGCCAAATTGTCGCTCATCAAAACAATAAAAGGGTATTATTTGCACTTTTTGTTGATAAGCATTATCCATTGGTTCATGGTCGTGAAGTCGTAAGTCATTACGATACCAAATTAAAATTTTTTTGTTGTTCATATTTTTAAAAACGTCTAGGGTAAAACGGGTTAAAACCCGTTGCTACTTAAACAAAACCCGCCTGCGCGGGTTTAAATTAAGCATATCAAATTAAAATTTTTTTTTATGTCTAGGGTACAACGGGTTAAAACCCGTTGCTACTTAAACAAAACCCGCCTGCGCGGGTTTAAATTAAGCATAATTTATATTAGATAATTTTTAATTTTTAATTATTATGATTCAAAATCCTGATGCTCGTAAATATGCTCCAGCAACTGAACGTAATCGAGAAGTGATTTTACAAGTTCTTTTGCGGATACTGCCGCCCAGTGGTAATGTATTGGAAATAGCAAGTGGCACTGGAGAACACGCAGTATATTTTGCTCCTCGTCTCGCTCCTCGCAACTGGATACCAACGGACCCAAATCCAGAGTTACGTGCTAGTATTGCTGCATGGCAGGCTCATTTGCCTTCAGATAATCTTAAACCACCCCTTAATATTGATGCGCGCTCGTCTGTGTGGGAAGTGGAAGAAAAGGGGATGGAAATAAAGGCGATCGCCAATATCAATATGATTCATATTTCCCCCTGGTCTGCTTGTTTAGGACTTATGGCTGGTGCTAGTCGCATTCTACCATTGGGGGGCATCTTGTATTTATATGGCCCTTTTTTCCAAGTAGAAAATAACGCCCCCAGTAATATCACTTTTGATCAGTCTTTGCGCAGTCAAAACCCAGAATGGGGGGTAAGAAACTTAGATGAAGTGATAGAAATAGCCAAAAATAACGGTTTTAATTTACAAGAAACCATCCCCATGCCTGCTAATAACCTTTCTGTGATTTTTAATAAACTTAAGTCAGTAGTGTGAGGATAAAAAAAAATGCGAGTTTTATTAATTTACCCTGTCTTTCCCCCAACTTTTTGGTCGTACGAAAAAATTCTGGAATTGGTTAACCGCAAGGTATTGTTACCACCTTTGGGATTAATTACTGTAGCTGCTATTTTACCCCAAGAATGGGAATTTAAACTGGTAGATCGTAATATTCGCCCTGCAACAGAAGCGGAATGGGAATGGGCGGATATTATCATACTTTCAGCGATGATTGTTCAGAAAAATGATTTACTTTCTCAAATAAAAGAAGCAAAACAACGGGGTAAATTAGTAGCAGTTGGTGGACCTTATGCTACTTCCGTACCTAATGAACCATTAAATGCGGGTGCAGACTTCCTTATTTTAGATGAAGGTGAGATTACTTTACCCATGTTTGTGGAAGCAATTAACGCGGGTAAAACTAAGGGAATTTTCCGCACAACCGAAAAACCAGATGTTAGTAAAACTCCCATTCCTCGCTATGATTTATTAGAGTTTGATGCTTATGACTCTATGTCAATTCAATTTTCGCGGGGTTGTCCTTTTCAATGCGAATTTTGTGACATTATCGTGCTTTATGGTCGCAAACCTCGCACCAAAAACCCAGCCCAATTATTACAAGAATTGGATTATCTTTATGAGTTGGGATGGCGACGAGGAGTCTTTATGGTAGATGATAATTTCATCGGTAATAAACGGAATGTGAAGTTATTACTAAAAGAGTTAAAAGTTTGGCAAGTTGAACATCAATATCCTTTTAGGTTCAACACAGAAGCATCAGTTGATTTGGCGGAAGATCCAGAATTGATGGAATTAATGGTAGAGTGCAATTTTGATGCAGTATTTTTAGGTATTGAAACCCCAGATGAAGATAGTCTTCAACTAACTAAAAAATTCCAAAATACCCGCAGTTCTCTTTTTGGTGCAGTAGATAAAATTATCCGTGCTGGTTTACGTCCAATGGCTGGGTTTATTATTGGTTTTGATGGGGAAAAAAAGGATGCAGCTACTCGCATTATTAATTTTGTAGAACAAGCTTGTATTCCTACAACCACTTTTGGTATGTTGCAAGCACTGCCTAATACCGCATTGTGGCACCGTTTAGAAAAAGAAGGACGTTTACTAGAAAATACTAGACAAGATATTAATCAAACCTCTTTAATTAATTTTATTCCTACCCGCCCAGTAGAAGACATTGCTAACGAATATGTTGAGGCATTTTGGCAATTATATGATGCAGAAAAATTCTTAGATCGTACTTATCGTTGTTTCCTAAAATTAGGCGCTCCTAAGTGTAAAGCTCCTTTTAAATTGCCTAGTTTAATTGATGTGCGAGCTTTAACAATTGTTATTTGGCGACAAGGAATTAAACGCAGTACTCGTTGGAAATTTTGGCATCATCTTTTTGGCATTTTTAAACATAATCCTGCTGTTTGGGAACATTATCTGACAGTTTGTGCCCATAATGAGCATTTCCTTGAATATCGTCAAATTGTTCGGACTGAAATTGAACAGCAATTACTGGATTTTAAAGCTCAACAAGCACAGAAAAAAGAGTCATTAGTCATTAGTCATTAGTCATTAGTCATTGGTCATTAGTCATTGGTCATTAGTCATTGGTCATTAGTAACACATTATGATATTTTTAAGAAAAATGAACAATTTTTTAGAATACATACCAATGACTAATGACTAATGACTAATGACTAATGACCAATGACTAATGACTAATGACTAAGGTTAATGTCCAAAGGACAAGGGGCTTAAGCCCCTTGTCTTACTACAAACTATTTAGGCTTGCTATAACTAGATTTTATACCTTAAAAGTGATAAACTAATTCTATCAATTATTTATCAGAGGAAAAACTAATGCTGGAGTTAAATAATTTATGGGAAAAAGTAAAACAAACAAGTGAAAGCGCTTTAAAATGTGGAGCGCTCCAACCAATACAAACTGAATGTGAGGAAGTGGAGGAAGCTGGAATTAAATTTCAGGTGCGGATTTTGTCTAGTATAAAACAAAAAGAGAAAGCGAAGAAAAAACAAAAAAAGCAAGTAAAAAAAGACAAAGATTTTAACCCTTTTCTTCCCTATGAACAAGATTTATTCGTGGCTGATATCTCTCCTACTCATGTCTGTTTATTGAATAAATATAAGGTGGTAGATAATCACATTCTGATAATAACTCGCCATTTTGAAGAGCAAGAAAGTTTGCTCACCCTTGAAGATTTTGCAGCAATGCAAACAACTTTAACAGCAATTGATGGTTTGGCATTTTATAATGGTGGGAAAATAGCAGGAGCAAGTCAGAGACACAAACACTTGCAACTTATACCTCTTCCTCCTGTTAAAAATAGCCCTAGAATACCTATTGAAACTTTATTTACCCAGCAAGTATTTCCCCCCCTTACTAAGGGGGGGTTAGGGGGGTTTAATTTGACAATTAAAACTGTAGAAGCATTGCCTTATGTAAATGCGATCGCCCCCATCAACCCCACTATTTCCCCCGCAGAAATACTCGCTACTTATTATCAACTTTTGGCGGCGGTAGGTTTAAAAATAAAAGATAATCAGCACCCAGGAGCTTATAATTTATTAGCCACAAGACAATGGATATTAATGATACCTCGCTCTCAAGAAAAATTTAAATCAATATCTGTTAATTCATTGGGTTTTGCAGGCGCTCTTTTAGTGCGTAACTCTGAAGAAATGGAATTACTCAAAAAAATCGGCCCGCTAACATTGTTACAAAAAGTTGGTGTAGCAGTAAAATAGGAAATTAAGCAAATAAAATATATGGGAGAAAATTAAATGAGTGGTTTAAAAGTTTTACAATCAGTCCGATTTGTTACAGCAAAAGGAAAGCGTTACCGAAGCAGTGGGAAATTTAACTGTATTTAACATCAAAGGAAAATATTATAGCTAATATATATTTCAACATATTTAAATTAAATAATCTACATCAAATATGTTCTCACTCACGCTGAATATAACAAAGGAAAATGGAAAAATGACCCTGACTTTTAACCCACAATATTAGGCAAATTTGTTAGGAAAATATCAACCAAAAGTAATTACAACAGAAAAAGAATATAAACAATTTATTGCCCTTGCTTTAAAATTAGAACATAACCCATTATGTACCCCAGAAAAAGATGCACTGTTAGAATTGTTATTCATATTAATTAATTGACAAATTTGAAGATGAGCATTACCATATTCCTAAAAGTAAACCAACATCTCTAATCCCACATCTAATGGAAGCACAAAATATTCAGGAAGAAGACTTATTGAAGGCGATCGCCTTCAGAGAAGCTCTAAAAGAAATACTCAATGATAAAAGAGTGGTTAAGCAAAATGAAGCAGAAAAACTGGCTGAGTTATTTAAAGTAGATGCAAGTCTATTTTTACCCTAAAATAAGAAAAGTCTTTAATTTATAGTCAAAAACCAAAACAGCGCAAGTATATGTCAGAACAATCCCAACAAACACAACAACCAACCTCTACTCTAGAAGAAATACGCGCTACACGCCTTGAAAAAGTTGCACAAATCAAAGATTTGGGATTGAATCCTTATGCTTACAAATGGGACTCCACTCATCATGCAGCAGAATTACAAGAAAAATATGCTGACCTCGCTCCAGGAGAAGAAGTACAAGAAAAAGTAGCAATAGCTGGACGTATTCTCGCTCGTCGGGTATTTGGTAAACTAGCTTTTTTCAATTTACAAGATGAAACAGGCACGATTCAACTATATTTAGAAAAACAACGAATTGATGCCAAAATGAAAGATTTACCAGATGCTTTTAATAATCTCAAAAAACTAACAGATACTGGAGATATTTTAGGAGCAAAAGGCACAATCAAACGCACAGAAAAAGGTGAGCTTTCTGTCTATGTAAATGAGTATGCCATTCTTACTAAATCCCTCCTACCATTACCCGATAAATGGCATGGTTTGACCGACACAGAAAAGCGATATCGTCAGCGTTATGTTGACCTAATTGTTAACCCAGAAGTAAGGCAAACCTTCCGCCGTAGGGGAGAAATTACCGCTGCAATTCGTCGCTTTTTAACAGAGCGAGATTTTCTGGAAATAGAAACCCCTGTATTGCAAGGAGAAGCAGGAGGAGCAGATGCTCGTCCTTTTATTACTTATCACAACACTTTAGAGATGGATTTATATCTGAGAATAGCCACAGAATTGCATCTCAAAAGGTTAATTGTGGGCGGTTTTGAAAAAGTATTTGAATTAGGTAGAATTTTCCGCAATGAGGGTGTTTCCACCAAACATAACCCCGAATTTACCTCCATTGAAGTTTATCAAGCCTATGCCGACTATTACGATATGATGGAGCTAACGGAAAATTTAATTAGTACCGTTGCTCAAGAAGTTTTAGGCACATTAAAAATAACTTATCAAGGAGTAGAAATCAACCTAGAAACTCCCTGGAAACGAGTAACTATGCACCATTTAGTCCAGGAAAAAACAGGTTTAAATTTTAATCAATTTCAGACATTTACTGAGGCAAAAGAAGCAGCTAAAAAAGCAGGAATAGAAGTGCCTAATGATTGTCAAAGTCTTGGAAAATTACTCAATGAAGCCTTCGAGCAAAAAGTAGAAGAAACGTTAATCCAGCCCACTTTTGTCTTAGATTTTCCTGTAGAAATATCGCCTTTAGCCAAACCCCACCGCATCAAACCAGGCTTAGTAGAAAGGTTTGAATTATATGTGGTAGGAAGGGAATTAGCTAATAGTTTTTCAGAATTAACAGACCCAATAGATCAACGTCAAAGACTAGAAGCACAAGCAGCTAAAAAAGCAGCAGGAGACTTAGAAGCCCAGAATGTAGATGAGGACTTTTTAGCAGCATTAGAATATGGAATGCCGCCCACTGGAGGGTTAGGAATTGGCATTGATCGCTTAATTATGTTATTAACTGATTCTGCCAGTATCCGCGATGTAATTGCATTTCCTTTGCTTAAAAATACCAGTGCTGTGATTAAATCTTTTGACTATGATGGGGGCAAAAAAACTCTCAGAATAGAATTTAATAATGGCAGTATTTATCAATATCACGATGTACCAGAATCAGTTTATCAAGAGATGAAAACTACCGCATCAATAGGGCAGTATTTTAATGCTAAAATAAGAGATAAATACGGGTTTGAGCGCGAAATTTAATTTCAATTGTTAAGGTGCATTTAATCCTAATGCACCTTAAGAAATTAAGATTTTTAAATAAATGAATTATTATTTTATGGCTCAAGGAAATTCAAGACGTTACCCTCTCAGTTTCACCATAAAAGTAAGGCAAATGAAGTACAGCCCTCCACTATTTATTAGACCTGTTGCGAAAGTACTGTTAACCCCCCCTACCAAGAGCGCGATTTCGGGTGGGAAAATGCCTCTTTTTGGTTAAACTCCCCCCCGAAATCGCGCTCTTGGTAGGGGGGGGGTTTAAAACTTCTCGCTTCAGGTTTATTCTTTCTTCATAAGGTGGAGTGCTGCCCTTTCCTTGTGGGGGAGCACTCATACACAATGGAATCAAACCAATATATTGAGCGTTGCGTTTTTTGAGTAATGAATTATATTTTTACAAAAACTACTAACCAAACTAAAACCCCTCTCCCCACTCCGCAACTCCGCTTCTCCCTACTTTAAGGTTTCATTCTTCAATTCAGCAACGCCATATATTGTGTGTCCAATTTGCCACACTTTTTTTTGTCTATGGTATTACATAATCATAAAACTAATAAAAAAACCGAGAATCATCCCAAATAAATGACTTAAAAAACTAACATTAGGAGAAATAATATCAAAAGCAAATTGAACAGCAAGAATCAATACTAAAAACTGAAAACGTTTAGCAGCAATTCGAGATTTTTCTAATTGCCAAATCCTGAGAAAAATAAAAGTAATAACCCCTACCAACCCCATAATTCCTGCTGATGCACCCACTAAAATAAGCTCTGTATCTCCCAAATGTAGAGCCAAAAGAGAAAAGGTAAACATTGCACCCATTCCACTTACCAAGTAAACAAATAAATAGCGCCAATAACCCAAATTTAATTCTACATAACGACCCAAAAAATAAAGCCCCGTCATATTAGTTAAAAGATGCACCCAACCAAAATGAAGAAAATTAGCACTTAGCAACCGCCACCATTGTCCAGAAAAAACTTCAGACGGAACTAAACCACCAAGAAGATATAAAGTATCCAAATTTTCACTACCACCCTTAACCATTTCTACAGCAAAAAACAATAAATTTAAGCCAATTAATCCATAAGTAAAATAAGTTGGTTTCTTTTTCAGTAGTTTTTGATAGTTAACTTCTAGATTAAATTCTACTTTCAAACGCTCAAGAATTTCCTGAGAATAATTAGTTAAAACTTTTTCTGGTTGAATCAGAGGATAACACAAACGCCAATCTATAGCATTGCTCAAAATTAAATCATCAGCCATGCGCAAATTTAACATTTGTATCCGCGCTAATTGTTCATTACCTGCAGCCATTTGAGCAGTTGCTAACCAAAATCTTCTAGTAGTCTCAGGATAGAGAGCTAAAGGTCCATAAAATAACTGCCTTACTTGTTCAATTTGCCCACAAAAAGCAAAAGCAAACATCCGAATAAAATATAAATTTACCACTACCCCATCCCAGAGTTTTTCAGCACGATCTACTTCTGCAAGTAAACCATTTAAATCCCCCGTTTCTCCTAATGCTCTGATATAGTAAGTAAACAGAAAATTGTTATTAAATAAAACATTTTTGGGTAAATTTTCTCTCATCCATAAAAGACACTTTTTCCAATCAGCTCTCATGGAATAAAGTAAAATTTGAGCATGACGAGCAATGGTAGTGCTAGCAGCAGGAAAACGCTCAATAATTTTACTAGCTTCTCCTATTTCCCCACGTTGACCTAATTCTAAAGCTAACAGTAATTGAGGTTGTTCTAGCCAACCATCTGCAGGATGCAACCAATATAACCAAGACGCAAGTTGACGCGCTTGAGTATAACGTTGTTGATAGACTAATTTATTCATTTTGGCAAAACCAAGTAGGGGTAAAAAGAAGAAAATTACCCATAAACTTCCCCCCATCCATCCCGCTACACGGGGTATAAAATAGGCTAACCCCAAAGTAATAACCAAAATTGATAGAGAGACACAAATCCAACCTTTGTTATTACTGCGTACAGCGTACGGCAAACACATAAGACAGGAAAGAGATACAAACCAAACAAAGATATAATTTATATCCATAAGGCAGAGCAATAAGACTAAAATATCTACACTAAAATTAGCTGAAATATCAACATTTATAGGTTTCCCAATTCCAAATATTTTTTATCAGGTTTTCTCTGGTATAATTTAATAATTAACAAAAAATGATAAATGATAATAAATAGATATAGCGAAACCGTTATTGATCCTGAAAATCAAAAATAAAATCATAAGCCAAAGATAAGGGACGCCCATCCCCAAGTCTCTTCACGATCAATAACGGTCTCGCTATAATAGGCTATCATTTATTTATTATAAAAAAAAATTTTTGCATAATCAATGAACCAAGATCAACGTCGAGCTTATTGGCGAGCAAATACAGCTTTAATTAGAACTTTACTCATTGTTTGGGCAATAGTGTCATTAGGATTAAGCATTCTCCTAGTGATACCATTAAACAATATTTCTTTTGGAAAAATACCCCTGGGTTTTTGGATTGCACAACAAGGTTCTATCTTTGTTTTTGTCGCCCTCATTTTCATCTACGCTCTTAAGATGGATAAAATTGATCGCTCCTTCAAATAGTTATGTAGGATTTAATTAAATAATTCATATCCAAGCTTTTCAGTTTTGCTGTTATGATAGTTCAGTATTCTTACGAAGAATAATGATTCTAAATGACAGTAGAAGTTTGGACAAGTATAGTTGTGATAATCTCTTTTGTAGTTTACGGCTATATTGGTTGGCGTTCTCGCGTACGTGATAGTAAGGGTTTTTTTGTTGCAGATCAAGGTGTTCCCTCCATTGCAAATGGAGCCGCAACCGCTGCAGACTGGATGTCCGCCGCGACTTTTATCTCAATGGCGGGGTTAATTTCTTTTCTGGGTTACGATGGTTCCATCTATTTAATGGGTTGGACGGGAGGTTATGTACTGCTTGCTCTTCTTTTAGCTCCCTACTTACGGAAGTTTGGTAAATACACTGTGCCTGACTTTATCGGCGATAGATATTATTCAAACTTTGCCAGGTTAGTCGCAGTTTTCGCCGCCATCTTTATCTCTCTCACTTACGTGGCTGGGCAAATGCGTGGTGTGGGGATTGTTTTTAGTCGGTTTCTCCAAGTAGATGTAGAAACTGGGATAATAATTGGCATGGTGCTTGTCGGTTTTTTTGCTATCTTGGGTGGAATGAAGGGGATTACTTGGACTCAGGTGGCACAGTATATAGTGTTGGTTTTAGCTTATATTATCCCCGCAATCGCCATCGCCTGGCAACTTACTGGCAACCCTATCCCCCAGTTCGCTTTCTCTTTCAGCGACATAATAGAGCAACTCAACCAAGTACAAGTTGATTTGGGTTTTCAGGAATATACCCAACCCTTTGTCAATAAGTCCATGCTGGATGTTTTATTCATTACTCTCTCTTTAATGGTAGGTACCGCTGGACTTCCCCATATAATTGTACGGTTTTATACCGTACCTGATGTCCGCTCTGCTCGCTATTCTGCTGGTTGGGCATTGTTATTGATAGCGATTGTATACACAACAGCTCCAGCAGTAGCCGCTTTTGCTAGATATAATCTCATTGATAGTCTCCACAACCAGACTGTTGAGCAAATTCACGAGTTAGACTGGGCAAAAAAGTGGGAAAAAACAGGTTTATTAACCATAGAAGATAAAAATAAAGATGGCATCATTCAACTTACACCAGACATTGAAACCAACGAAATCAAAATTGACCCAGATATTATTGTTTTATCTACCCCAGAAGTGGCAAAATTAGCCCCAGGGATAATTGCTTTAGTCGCCGCTGGTGGATTAGCCGCCGCCCTTTCCACTGCATCGGGTTTATTGTTGGTTATTAGTAGCGCCGTAGCCCATGATATCTACTATCGTATGATTAGTCCCTATGCCGAGGAGTCTATGCGAGTATTGGTAGGCAGAATTATGGTAGGCTTTTCTGTCGTATTAGCGGGATATGTAGGTGTTCATCCCCCAGGTTTTGTCGCTCAGGTGGTATCTTTTGCTTTTGGTTTAGCAGCATCGAGCTTTTTTCCAGTCATTATTTTAGGCATTTTTGACAAACGCGCCAACAAACAAGGTGCGATCGCTGGAATGTTGGTCGGTCTGATTTTTACCAGTTTTTATATCCTCGGAGTAAAATTTTACGGAATGCAGCCTTGGTTTTTTGGAGTTTCTCCTGAAGGAATTGGTACTTTAGGAATGTTACTCAACTTTCTAGTAACTTTTGTTGTTTCCCGTCTAACACCACCACCCCCAATAGAAGTAATGAAGCTGGTAGATATCCTGCGCACTCCTGAAAATGCTCCACCAGCTCTTTTAGATGTACTTGAAGAAGAAATACATTAGTCATTAGTCATTAGTCAAATGACTAATGACTAATGACTAATGACTAATGACTAAATTATTAAGCAGCGATCGCCTCTTCATAAAGTACAAAGAGTTTTTTCTCTGCACCACAAATGGGACAATGCCAGTCTTCTGGGATATCCTCAAAAGGAGTACCAGGAGCAATACCAGAATCGGGATCTCCCACTACAGGATCGTAAATCATAGAGCATTGACGACAAATCCATTTACGGGTTGCTGGATCACTACCTGCTGCTTTTGCTGCTGGTGCAACACCATCTAACTCTTGCAACGCTTCGGTGTATTGATTTGCATGGTGGTGTTCAATACTGGTGAGAAAACCGAAGTTTTGAGCAGCTTTACGGAAAATTTTAGCGTGTTCTGCTGATTCTTTAGCTTGTTCGTCAAATTCAGCCGCTGCATCTCCATCGCGATCTTCGAGTGCTTGTTCCGCAAATTCAGGATACATGGTAGTGTATTCGTAGGTTTCTCCTTCAATTGCTAATTCTAAACAACGGGCTGCAATTTTTTTCTTTTCCTCTTCACTTAATTTTGAAGGATCTTCCACTACCAATTCTGGATGAATGAGACGAAAGTGAGCAAAAGCGTGTTGTGTCTCTTGGTTAGCAGTTTCCCGAAACAGTTTTGATAAATCATTCATTCCTAACTGTTTGGCAACTTCAGCGAAAAATAGATACTTCCTATTAGCCATTGACTCGCCACCAAAGGCAGCTTCTAAATTTTTAGCGGTGTTGGAATTGGATAAGTCCATAGTGTCTCTCTCTCTTTATTTTGATCCTGTTATATCTCAGAATAATTCTTATTTAATAAAATGTCAAGTATTTTCGCAAAATTAGTCTAAAGGCACATCTGACTTGAGAAGTGTTATAAGATCAAAGAGAATAAGAGTCAGGATAAGTAGAATATGGTGAGCAAAGATACTGCAATAAAAATCAAACAACGCATGAAATCAAAGGGATTAAGAATTACTCCTCAGCGTTTTGCAGTCTATGCCAATCTACTCTCTAGATGTGATCATCCCACAGTAGAAGATATTTTGACTGAGGTAAATCAAGATTTACCCATTTCCTCTAAAGCAAGCGTTTATAGTGCGCTAAACGTATTACGAGAAGTGGGGTTAGTTAGAGAAGTATTGTTAGAAGAAGGTGTCACTCGATTTGATGCCAATGTTGAACCCCATCACCACTTTGTCTGTCAAAAGTGTTGCGCGATTATTGACCTTGACTGGCATACTTTTGGCAACCTATCAGCAAAAAAGTTACCCCCCGCATTCACAGGAGAAACTTACGAAGTAACAGTAAGAGGTGTATGCGATCGCTGTCAACCCTAGTTTTTTTTACTCTCCCTATCCCAGGTTTGTGCAACTATTGAGCTTGATGTAGCGCGGTTATTACCTTTATTTGTTCAAAAAGAATGGGTTGAAGATTTTTCTTTTTAGCGGTACAATATAAATGGGTGAAGGTAAATACAACTTCTCGGAGGTGTGGTTGTGACTTTAAGTTTATTGGAGCAGGAAATTTTCGCTTTGAATGCTGATGATGTGGCAGAGCTAGCAAAACGTTTAGAACAAGACGACTATAACAATCCTTTTGAAGCTTTAAAAGATTGGCATCTGTTGCGGGCGATCGCTTTTCAGCGTCAAGAGTTAGCTCAACCCTATCTCTATTTGCTCGATATTGAGCCTTTCGATGAAGCTTAATCCAGCTAGGGTATTAATTGGTATAGGCGGTGGTATTGCCGCCTATAAGGTTTGTTATGTTATTTCTGAGCTTTTCTCTACTGGGGTGGAAGTTAGGGTAATTTTGACAGATGCTGCGACTAAGTTTATTACTCCCCTGAGTGTATCTACTCTTAGTCGTCACCCAGCTTATACAAACTCCGATTTTTGGCAACCCTCCCATAACCGCCCGCTTCATATTTCTTTGGGTGAATGGGCTGATATTTTTCTTATTGCTCCCCTCACTGCTAATACTATGGCTAAGTTGGTTCATGGTTTGGCTGATAATTTATTAACTAATACTGTTTTAGCCTCCACTTGTCCCATTTTACTCGCTCCTGCTATGAATACTGAAATGTGGGAACAATCCACAGTTCAACAAAATTGGCAGCAGTTACAACTTAATCCCCGTTATCATAGTCTTTACCCAGGTTCTGGTTTGTTAGCCTGCGATCGCATGGGTACTGGTCGTATGGCTGAACCTGATCAAATCATTCTAGCTCTCCAATCTCTATTATTTACTCAAGGTAAACGGGATTTATCTGGTAAACGGATTTTAATTAGTGCAGGGGGAACCAGAGAACATCTCGATCCTGTTCGTTTTATTGGTAATCCCTCTACTGGTAAAATGGGTGTTGCTCTCGCCATCGCTGCTTTTTATCGCGGTGCAGATGTTACTCTGGTTCATGCTCCTCTAGATGATACTCTCCTTACTTCTTTACCTAATATTCGCACCATTCCTGTTGTTAGCGCTGCTCAAATGCAACAAGCTCTGTTGTCTGCTTTTCCTTCAAGTGATTGGACTATCATGAATGCTGCAGTTGCTGATGTTAAACCTGTTCGTTATTATCCCCAAAAGTTGCCTAAACAATCCCTTCCTTCTACTTTGGATTTGGAAAATGTCCCTGATATTATCGCTCAACTGGGCAATATCAAGCAACCTTCCCAACTTTTGATTGGTTTTGCTGCCCAAACTGGGGATATTCTTCAGCCAGCAAGGGAAAAAATGCAACGGAAAAAATTAGATGCGATCGCCGCTAACCCTGTTGATCAATCAGGAGCTGGTTTTGGAAGCGATACCAACCAGGCTATTTTTTTAGATACTCAAGGAAGGGTTGAAGAAATCGAACCTTGTACTAAGTTGGAGTTAGCCCATCGTTTATTTGATTTTATCTTAATCGCGCGTGAAGACTCCCGCTAAAATTCACATAAAAAAAAGAACAGGCAAATTTAGCGGGAGATGAAACGCGCCAGTAAATTAATCGAGCTACGCTGAGTCCTCTTCCTCGGGTCTAGGGAGACGCTTGCAGTAATCTTGAATAATCTCGGACATACTGACCTGCTTGGATTTAGCATTTGCAGCAAGGCGCTGCAAATCATCGGAATTTAGGCGAACAATTAAATTTTCAATTCTTGCCACTTGACAGTATTTAAAAAAGGAGATACAATAACTATCGTAATAAGTCGAGAAGAAAATGATCAATCTGACTTTCGTTTACAAAATTAAACCGACCCACAATCAACGACAAGAGATAGAAAAGACTCTTGACGTATGTAGGTCGGTTTTTAATTTTGCTTTAAGGGAAAGGAAAGATTGGTTGAATTCTAGAAAATCTCCAGTTAATTCTTGCAGTCTAAAGCAAGAATATATAATCCCTGCTGATGCACCGTACCCATCCTATAATAATCAAGCAAAAAATCTAACCCAGGCAAAGAAGAATAATGGGAGATTAAAATCTGTTCATTCTCAAGTATTGCAACAGACTCTCAAGCAATTAGACAGGGCTTTTTCCGATATGAAATCTAAAGGCTTCGGGTTCCCTAGATTTAAAAAGGAAATGCGGTCTTTTGTGTTTCCTAGTCTTCCTAAAGATTGCCTGGGAGACAATAGAATTAAACTTCCAAAATTCGGATGGGTAAAGATAAAACAATCAAGGGCATACCCTACTGGTTTTGAACCAAAACAAGCAAGAATTGTTAAGAAAGCTTCTGGATATTACGTGATGATTGCTTTTCAATCAGAAGAAATAATCCCAGAACATTCAGTAGGGAAAAGAAGCCTGGGAATAGATGCAGGAATTGAAAGTTTTATCGCTACTTCTAGAGAAGAATTAATCAAAGCGCCTAAATTCTTGCGTGATAATTTGCGTAAGCTCAGATTGCTACAAAAAAGACTCAGGAACAAGAAAAAAGGCAGTAATGCTTGGTTGAGGATTCAGAAGAAAGTGGCAAGATTGCATGAAAAAATAGCTAATACAAGACGCGATGAAAGAAGTCAAGGAAAAATGAAATTGGGGCGCTTTTTTAGTCCAGTTGATAATTATTCTCTTCCAAGAAATAAAGCGCCCCAATTTCATTTTTCCTTGTCTCCTCTCGCGGCATTTTAAACTCGCTCATAAACTTGGCGACCAAGCAGATAATATTTTCGTGGAAGATATCAACTTTAAATCAAGGTCAAGAGGGATTGTTCGTAAAGCTTCTCTTGATAGCGGAATTGGGCAATTCATAAATGAAATATTGCCTTTTGTTTGCTGGAAACGAGGGAAATTATACTTAAAAGTAGATAAAGATTACACTTCTCAAGAATGCCCAGAATGCGGGCATAACAATGGTAAGAAGCAATTAAGCGAGCGAGTACATAAATGCGAAAACTGCGGCTACACCTGCAATAGAGATGTCGCAGCAGCTAAAGTAATTGAAAATCGTGGAAAAACAGCAGTCGGGCAGCCTGTTGAACGAAAAAGCGTACGGAGTCGGTCTGGCGGGGCAAAGCAACTTGAATTGTTCGATTTAAGCTGTTTTGCTAGTTAAGAGGCTGTGATGTACGAATCCCCCGCTACAGTCGCAGACTTAGCGGTGGGAGTGTCAAACACCACCAACTATTTCTGGGATTTTAGAAGGGAACTTTGATGTTGCTTTAGATCTGGCATTGGGGTATGATACATTTGGATTGCGCACTTGGTCAGAACGAGACTTTGATTTGGATCAAACCTGGCGGGTATTTGAAGGGTTCTATTTGAGCGATCGCGAAAATCCAGATGGTACAGGAGAAGATGTAGCAGAATTAGCAGCTACAGCCTCGATTGCTGCAGGAGTGGAAGTAGATGCAGGAATAGCCTCTGCTCAAGTGACAGGTGGAGTCAGGGGTAACATGGATTTGGATTTTGTGGATGGAGGAGAAATAGGTGGAACCGATGATGGTCGCATCCGTGCTTCAGAAGTCATCGCTCGTTTAGAGAGTCCTTGGGAACTATTCCAAGTTTCAGGTGCAGTAGAGTTATTTATCAATGCAGCGGTATCTGTTCTTGCTATAGGTGAGGTTTGGAGTAAGGATCTGGCAACTTTCCAACTGGCTAGTTTCACAATGGGACCAAAAGGAACCAGTGCGGGAACAGCATTTGATGGGGCAATTTCAGGAGGTCGAGTATTTTTCGATGCTAACTTAAATGGTGTGCTCGATCCCACTGAACCTCGGACTTATACTACCGCAGATGGACTATATACCATTGAAATTCCCCTTGGTATCTATGACCTGAATAAAAACGGGAAAGTTGATGCAGAAGAAGGCCAGATAATTGTCATAGAAGGATATGACGTTACAAGTGGGTTGGATTTAATTACCCCATTAATTAGTACTCCAGAGTCAACTGTGGCTAGTCCTTTAACTACCCTGGCGGCTAAATTAGCAGAAGGACCATTGTTAGATGCAGAAAAAGAAGTTAAACAGGTATTGGGGTTATCAACTAGCTTGGATCTGTTTGATTATGAAATCAAAGAATTAAGTACCCAAAACTTGGCACTTCAAGGACAACTGCAAAACCTGGTGATTTTGGCAACACAGGCGATCGCTGCTACGGATGCAAAAAATGCAGTAACTTATGATATAGCTACAGCAATTTATGAAGCAGTGGCAGATAAAATTGAGAGTAATGCTGCTCCAAATTTGACCAATGTCAGTACCATTAAGGGGGAATTATTCAAGATGCTTTGAGTGGGTCTGGTTATAGCTTAAGCGCTAGTGCAGTTGATGAGCTGGCGGCGAGTATTCAAACTGCAAACCAGGAAATTCAGGATACCCTCAGCAATGGAACACTGAGTAACGAAGAGAAACAAAAAGCAATTCTTGAGGGAACAGAACCAGCAGAACTAGCAGCGGGTTATCAAAATATTGCGCTCAATGCTTTTGGTTCCTTAACTAAAGCAGTTGCTAAGGTTTTGGATAAAAATGTTAGTTTGGTTAATCCTACAGCTACCCAGAATGCAGTCAAACAAGTGTTGGGATTACCTGATGTTGACTTGTATAATTTCAACCCCTTAACAGAATTACAAGAAGGGGATCCCACAGGAAAAGGTTTATCAATCTTTAGTGCTCAAGTTCAAGTACAAAATACCCTTGTTACCTTAGCTAAATTAATTAGTGGTGCAACAAATGGGGAATATGTTGAGGTTGGTTATCAGGTTGTGGATGCTTTCAATGAGTTAATTGAAGAGAAAAAAGCAGCTAATCAAACCGTTAATCTCGATCAACAAAGTACTATTGAGTCAATTATTAGCCAAGCAAGTAGTGCGATAAGTTCTGCGATTAAATCAGGCGCTGCTCAAATTATTGCAGAAGGAAATGGACTGATAGAAAATGCAGCTAATGATCCTAACCTTTCGTTGGTGAAACAATTAGATGCGATCGCTAAAATTCAGGTAGTGGTTCAGGGTGAGATTGCCAATGATTTAGAAAAAGTTGGTGAGGGAGGAAAAACCATAGCCTCAGCAATATCTAAAAATACAGGATCTGCACTTCAAACTCAAATTAACAATACTGTAGCTAATAATCCTGCTTTTAATCCAGAAGAAAAAACAGCAGAACCTTTTACTCCCAAGAATAAAGCGATTACCTTTAATGTGGTAGAAGAAGAGGTCACAGTTAAAGCAACTGAAGCTTATGACGCAGAAAACGGAACAGTAGTTGTTAACGCAAATGGAACTATTACTTATACTCCTGATTCAAATTTTGTGGGTGAAGATACAATCTTTTATGTGGCTGAAGATGGAGCAGGAAAAATTGTTAATGGCAGCGTAGAAGTAACAACTTACACATCTTATAACGTCCAAAAGAACAACTCAGAAATTTACACAGGTCCAGTTGCTGACAAAATTACCACAGGGAATATAGATGCCTATATTAAAGCGGGTGATGGTAATAATAATGTGAAAATTGGTGATGGAGAAAATACGGTTATCACCAGGGATGGAAATGACCAAATTACTGCTCAAAATGGTAAAGATAAAATTGAAGCAGGAGATGGGAAAAATGTAATTACAACATTGCAAGGAGATAAAAACATTACCAGTGGAAGTGGTGATGACCAAATTACTACCAAAAATGGTGATGATTATATTGATGCAGGAGATGGTAAAAATATTATCAATGCAGGACTGGGAAATAATTATATTACCACAGGAAAAGGCAATGATAATATCTTGACAGCAGATGGAGATGATCTGATCAGAGCAGGGAATGGAAACAATGTAATAAAAGCAGGAGATGGAGAAAATTTAATTGATGCAGGAGATGGAAATAATAACATCTTGACAGGAAAAGGTAACGACCAAATTGGTGTAGGTAAGGGGAATAATATCATAGATGCAGGTGTAGGAAATAATCTGATAACTACAGGATATGGCAATGATAAAATTACCACAGGAGATGGAAATGATATTATCAATTCAGGTGGTGGAAATGACATAATTAAAGCAGGAAATGGGTTTAACAACATCAGTGCAGGAGACGGAGATGATAATATAACAGTTGGAATAAAAAATGATATTATCAATGCAGGTGGTGGAGTTAACACAATTAATGCAGGTGCAGGTGATGATTTAATTTATGGTGGATTAGGTCAAGATAAGGTTAATGTTGGTTCTGGTGCTGATATTATTAACCTAACTTTAGGTGAAGGAATAACAACAGTGTTAGACTTCTCAACAGCAGCAGATAAAGTTCAAATGTTCAAAAACTTAGAACCAGACTTGACTGTTACTCAGGGGACAGGTGCAAATTCAGAACACGCTTTCTTGAAGATAGAAAATGATGTATTAGCTGTTTTCCACAATGTCCAAGCTAATGGAGTCAATGTAGAGTTTATCTAAGAGAAAATAAGTGAGTAGTTGCTAAAAAAAAAGCAACTACTCAAGAAGAATTAAGAGAAAAAATAGAAAAAAAAAGGAGAAAAAAAATGGCAACTTTTCAAGTAAATCAAGCAACTGATAATGGTTTAGGCGATACCACGGGTAGTCTAAGTTGGGCCATTAAACAAGCAAATCAAAGTTCAGGAAATGATATCATTGAGCTAACAACTGATGTGCGACTCCAACTAGCTCCAGAGTTAAAACGGATGGACGTTTTAATTAATAGTAATGTGGAGATCAGAGGCAATGGTTATCGTATTAGTGGAGACAATGATAATGATGGCATAGTAGATTTAAATGGAGAAGATCGCCCTTTACTATTTATTAAGTCAGGAGATGTTGCTCTAAAAAACCTCACCTTAGCCAATGGTGTAGCCCAAGGTGGAAACAGTAATAGAGGTGGTGGCGGAGCGGGAATGGGGGGCGCTCTGCTTATCTACTCAGGGAATGTAACAGCCCAGAATGTTACTTTTGATAATAACCGTGCTGTGGGAGGAAGTAGCAAAATTGCAACCGCAGGAGACGGTGGTGGTGGTATAGGAGCTTGGGGCATAAATGCTGCAGGTGGCGGTCTTTGGAATAACAATAACTTGGCTGCTGATGGAACACCCCAAGGACAAAATGGTCAAACCGATGGACAAGGTGGTGGTCGCGGTATAGGACAAAATAACACACAACCCAATAGCCCCTTTGATCCATTTGGAAAAGAAGTATTTGGTGGTTATGGTTTTGGTGGTTTTGGAGCCTTTGGTGGAGGGGGCGGCTACGGTCGCGGTGGAAGTGGTACTGGAGGCAACGATTTTAATGGTACTGGTGTTGCTGGCTATGGTGGCAAAGGCTACGGGGGTTTTGAAGGAATTAAGGAAAAAGTAAATCAGGGGCCTTAAACAAATGCGGTGCGCCTACCGAGGACGAAGCGTAAAATTGGATTTCGGAGTTAAAAATCTGAGGCCCCTGATTTACTTTTTCCTTAATACTTTCCGCGGCGGTGGTGGTGGTTACGGTCGTTGCGGTAAAGGCTACGGAGGGGATGGCAACATCGCAGGATTTGGTGGTGATGGTTACGGGGGCTATGGTTACGGTGGTAATGGTGGTTTTGGTGCTGGTGGTGGTTTGGGTGCTGCAGGTCAAGGGATAGGAGGTTCAACTGGAAACCTCGGCACAAATGGAAATTCCTATAATGGTTCAGGTTACGGTGGTTACGGTGGTTTTGGCGGTGGTAATAATAGTGGGGGTGGCGCTGGTATGGGTGGCGCTCTCTTTATCCGTCAAGGTGCTTTAACCTTAACTAATGTAACATTCAAAGGCAATACAGCTACAGGTGGTACAGGAAATAACGCAGGTCAAGGTCTAGGTGGTGCCATATTTAGAATTGACGCAACAGCTCAAAATGCTCAAGCAAGCCAAGGCAATATTCAGGGAATGCCTACTACACTGCCCACAGTAACTGCTACTGGAGTAGTTTTTATTAGTAATAGTGCTAGCAATGGTAGTAATGATGCTTATGGACAAACTATTACATCAGCAACCAACACAGCCCCTAGTTTTACTACTAACGCTACTCTTCCAAGCATAGCTGAGGATCAATTTACCCCTGCAGGAGAAACCCTGAGTAAACTGTTTCAGGGTAGAGTTACGGATATTAATGGTAATAGCACATATAAAGCCTTAGCTGTAACTAGCAACATAGCTAACTCAAGCACTGAAGGTAAGTGGCAATATTCTACTAGACATCTCCAATAATTATACTAGAACCCTTATGCTACCGTGGGAAAATCGGGGTTTCTGGAGAGGTCTACTAATAAAGGAACTAATTGGTATGATATTGCCTCAGTAAGTAGCACATCTGCTTTACTCCTCTCCCCTGACACCAGAGTAAGGTTTGTACCAGTAGCCAACTATAACGGAACACCTCCTGTCTTGGAAGTAAGGGCGATCGATGACCATTACTCAGGGACATTGACTAGTAACTCTTCTCGATTTGCAATAGATACTACCACGAATGGTGGTTCAACTAACATTTCTGGCAATCTCGCAAATATTGGAACACAGATTACTCAAGTTAATGATATTCCAGCAATTAGCGGAATAGCGAATACAACAACAAATGATAAAACATCTATAGTTCCCTTATCTGCGATAACATTGACCGATATAGATGCGGGTGAAGTTTTACAAGTCACTGTAAAAATAGACAACCCAATTAAAGGGGTACTGAACAACTTAAGCGGTTTTACCAATAACGGGGATGGAACTTACACTTTAACTGGTACTCCAGCAAATGTGACAACAGCTATTCGAGCCTTAACATTTAAACCCACAGAAAACCGTATTCTCAGAGGTCAAACAGAGCAGACAACTTTTACTGTTACTGTTAAAGATAGTGCAGGAACAACAGCTTTTGCTAACAGCATTGTAACTGTTAGTCCAGTAAATGATGCACCTAATAAAATCAACCTTTCTAACACCAATTTGTTGGAAAATGCTAAATCAGGTTTGGTTATTGGACAATTAACAACTCAAGATGTGGATCCGGGAGATACTCACACTTATAAAGTAGTAAATGCTGGTGCACCCTTTGTGATTAAAAATCATAACATCAGAGCGGCTGCATCTTTTGACCATGAGTTAAAAGAGTTCTACACAGTCAGAATAGAAAGCAATGATGGGGGTTTAACTTATGAAGAAGAGTTTACTATCAATATACTTGATGTAAACGAAGCTCCAACAGACATTTATCTTGATAAAAATACAGTGAATGAAAACCTCAATGCAGGTACACTGGTGGGGAATATGACCACTGAAGATGAAGATGAAGGAGAGAGCCACACTTATAAGTTTGTAGATAATGCTACCTATCTGGATAATCAGTTCTTTGTTATCGAGAATGGTAACCTAAAAACAGCTCAAGCTTTTGACTTTGAAACTAAAACTTCCTACACCGTTAAAGTAGAAACAAATGATGGGGAGTTAACTTACCAAAAAGAGTTCAATATCCAAGTAAATAATGTTAATGAAGGGCCATCAAATATTGCTCTAGACAATAACCAAATTCAGGAAAATCTAGCACCTGGTGTGGTTGTTGGCAATTTAACTACTAAAGATATAGATGTTGGTGATACTCACACTTATAAGTTGGTAAATTCTGTTGGTTACCCAGACAATGCTGCTTTTATTATCGACAATGGGAAACTAAAAACAGCTCAATCTTTTAACTTTAAAATAAAAAATACTACACTATTAATGTTGAATCAAATGATGGTAAAGGTGGAATTTTAACACAACAGTTCATTGTCCAAGTTAATAACATTAACGAAGCCCCACAAATAATAACAGTTAATCCAACTTTTACCGTAGCTGAAAATTCACCTCAAAACAGTTTTGTTGGGGCAATACAAGCTTCAGATCCAGAAAATGATGAACTAACATACAACATTGTTGGTGGGAATCAAAATAGTGTATTTAGCATCAATAATTCAGGGGAAATAAAAGTTGAAAAATCTAGTGTCCTCGACTTTGAAATAGGTCCTAATAGTTATACTTTGGACGTGGAAGTAAAGGATGGAGAATTTACCAAAACCACATCTGTTACCATAAATGTAACTAATGTGAATGAAAATCCAACCATTCAAGCAAATCAAGCTTTTCTCGTTCTTGAAAATACCCCTGTCAACACACAAGTTGGTAAAGTAATTGCATCAGATCCTGAAGGGGATAACATTAAATACAGCATTGTACCCTCTGAACTTCCCCCAGACTTTACTATTAATTCTTTGACAGGAATTATCAAAGTTGCTAATTCTCCAGATTTTGAAACTACTGGTGCTTATCCTTTGATAGTAAAAGTTGAAGATGAACATATTGTAACAAAAAAACAACAAAACAATGCTGTTGTAACTGTATACGTTTAAAACGTTAATGAAACACTTACAATTGCTCCCAACCAAGTGTTCTCAATTAGCGAAAATAGTCCTAATAATACTGTAGTGGGAGAAATAGTAGCCAAAGACCCAGAAGGCGAACTACTAACATACAGCATTATATCTGGTAATACTAACAATGTTTTCACTATCCAAGATGGGAAAATTAAAGTAGCCAATTTATTAGACTATGAAACTATTCCCTCTTACAATTTGACAGTAGTGGCTACAGATAAGAGTTTTGCTGTGGTAAGTAATGTTGTAGTTAACATACTTGAGATCAATGAAAACCCCACAGATATGGCGATCGCTAACTCAACCATAGATGAGAATCAAAGTGTAGGTAGTGTAATTGGTGATTTCTCAAGTACAGATCCTGATGGAGATACCTCTTTTACTTACCAATTAGTTAGTGGGAATGGAGATACAGATAATGCCAAATTTGAAATTGTTGGCAATAAACTTCAAAGCAAAGCAATTTTTGACTACGAAACTCAAGATACTTTCAGTATTCGCGTTGAAACTAAAGATCAAGATGGTGCTAGTTATCAAAAAGAGTTTGTTGTTACTGTCAATAATTTAAATGAAGCCCCTACAGATGTCTTCCTGAATAACAAAACCATAGACGAAAATCAAGCAGTTGATCCAGTAGTAGGTAATCTTACTAACCTAGATCCAGATCTGGGAGATACCCACACCTATACTTTGGTTTCTGTAGATGGAGAAAATAGCAACTTACCTTTTAAAATTGTTGGTAATCAACTCCTAAGTAATAAAGTCTTTGATTTTGAAACTAAGTCCTCTTATACCATTGAGGTGCAAACTGAAGATGCAGGTGGTAAAACCCTTGCAGCACCAAAACAAATGGTAATCAACATTAATGACTTACCTGATACTGCTATTGAAGGTGATGCAAAAGATAATAACATCAATGGAACAGCAGGGGATGATACTGTTTACGGTTGGGGAGGCAATGATATTCTCAAAGGTTTACAAGGCAATGATGTTTTAGACGGAGAAATAGGTAACGATAAGCTTTATGGTGAAGCTGGCAATGATACACTTAATGGTGGAGCTGGGAACGATCTACTCGATGGTGGTTTGGATGATGACCAGCTTACAGGAGGAGCAGGGAATGATAGTTATTTTGTTGACTCCCCTAATGATCAAGTTTTTGAAAACCCAGGAGAAGGTACTGATGTTGTCAATGCAAGCATAAATTACATTTTAGGGGAAAACTTTGAAAGGCTCTTCCTAACAAGTCTTGCTGAGATTAATGCTACAGGAAATAATCTAAGCAATATTATCAAAGGCAACTCCAAAAATAACGTAATTGAAGGACTTGCAGGAAACGACCAACTACTTGGTTATGGAGGAAATGACACTATTCTGATGGAGTAGGTGGAGCAAACCAAATCAAGATAGCTATTTTCATGGATGCTCCAGAATTAAACTCTAGCAACATTCAACTCATTTAGTTCTCTCGACTTATTTACAACTACTAAAAAGGTGGGCATTTTAGTCCATCTTTTTCAAGAGAGCAATTGCTATTGGAAATCAGCACTAATGGGTTTTTGATAAATTTTTTTTGATAGTAAGGTTTTAAACTGAGCATTGATTTTTCATCTTTTGCTCCCAGCTCAAAACAAGCCAACCCCTTAACCTTCTCCCCCATCAAGTACAGTAAGGAGGAACTCGAAAAATGGGGGGAGGTAATTGGTAAAAGGGGGTTTGGAAGAGAGCAATTATGAATTGCTTTTCTTCTTTTTTTATTATATGAGCTAAAAGTTGCTTTTGGTTGTTTCCAAAAATTTTTAGTAACAAATACCCCCTGCCAAATATTTAAAATAATTACAAAGCACACCACTGCTTGATCTATTTTTCCCCGAGTAAAAGTTAAAACAAGTCCTGTACATACTGTTACTTATCAATGCAAATTAGGCTCACATTGTTGACTTACTCCCTCAAAACGTCTATTGTCCCCTCTTCTGTTATGATAATTGTTAATATTGATACACCATCACCAGATTGATGAAAAAATTTATTTGTACTTTGCCTAACACAAAACCCAAATCGGATAACCTGGATAGTCGCTCACAACCAGCTAATTTGTTTAACTGGTCGTATCGCTTTAATGATGGCAGTAGTTTGGTGGGTAAAGTGGAGGGTGTGTTTGATGTAGATAACAATATTATACTAAATCCCACAAATATTCAGGCAGATTATCTAGCACCTGATGGTAAAACCGTGCTTCAAAGTTGGCAGGGAAATGATTTTTTGTGTTTTGAGCCTACTTTAGATGGAGAAAACATTGTAATAGTTGCTTCTAACGATAATTTGCAAGGTAATAGTATGTGTCTTATCTCCTCCATGACTCGCAGTCGCGCTCAAGTTACTGATCGTGAATTTCAACTTGTAGGAGAAGCTTTTAATGATGCAGCATGGTTAATGTCTCGCAATACTTCTTCATTTCCTATTTCTGAGTTAGACTGGTCATTTTCTCCTTTTTTTCCTTTTCTTTCTTTCACTTTTAATCTACAACTACCATCATCTCAAAAACTTTATAAGTGGCATTTTTTTCCTTTCTTTCCTTTTTATCCTTCCCTGGAAATTATTACCAATTAATCATGAATAATTAATAATTAATAATTAATAATTAATCATGAATAATTAATAATTAATAATTAATAATTAATAATTAATATAACGTTTCTCTTATTCTTGAGCTGCGGGCAAGGGGCTTAAGCCCCTTGTCAATCAAGTAAAACTGTAAATTGCTATAATGAATAATTATTAATTATTAATTATTAATTATTAATTATTAATTATTCATTATTCATTATTAATTATTCATTATTCATTATTAGTTGAGGGAAGTGTTGTAGAACAAGACCAAGATTAATCAAATCATATTCTTCAAGTGTATTTTCTAGAGTATTAGCATAATTTAAAAGTGGGAAATATTGATATTCTTCGCCCCAATTTTTAAGAGTTTGTGCAAATTCCTGAATATCGCAAAAAATGAGAGTTTGAGATATTTCTGACCAGACATTTTCTTTGATTTCTTCTAACTTATCTCGTAACTCTGAGAGTTGTTCTAAATTAGCTGAACTTGAGACATTGGTTTCTCTTTCTCTAGATAAAATATCTTGTTGAAGTTGCTGCAAATCCTGGGAGGGTCTTAAAACTTTTTTAAATTCGGCAACTAATTCAATTAATTTTAATGGTTTGCGCAAAAAACCTTGATACATATTTTCTAGTTGCTCTAGTTTATTATTGATGGAAGCAGTATAAATAATAATCGGGATATGTTGAGTTTGAGGATCTGTTTTTAAAAGAGATATTGCTTCTTCTCCTTGCATATTCGGCATTTTTAAATCCATCAAAATAACATCTGGTTGATAACTTTTAGCAAGTTCAATCCCTTCTTGTCCATCTTTAGCTGTTAAAATTAAATGTTCTGTATTCACAAAATATCCCTCAATCACATCTAAATTAGCTTGAACATCATCTACTACTAAAATTATAGCGGGGGAAAATTGAGTTAAATCTTCATCTAATTCTTCTAAATCTCTTAATTCTTTTGAGAATAAGTCAACTACTTTAACTGAAGGAAAAGTAAAAGTAAATACAGTTCCTTTTTTTAATTCACTCTCTAATTTTATTGTCCCCTCTAACATATTTGTTAATTTTTTGGTAATAGCTAAACCTAGTCCTGTTCCCCCATATTTACGACTTGTTGACCCATCACTTTGAATAAAAGCCTCAAAAATTAACTCTTGTTTTTCTGGTGCAATTCCTATTCCTGTATCTTCTACTTTTATGATAATCGTAGTTAAATTTTTGTGATCAATTTTTAAAATACTACTAACACTTATCTTAACATAACCTTGATGGGTAAATTTGATGGCGTTACCCACAACATTAAAGAGTATTTGACGTAAGCGGACTTCATCGAATTGGATAAATTCTGGTATGTCTGGCGCAATTTCTGTGAGGAGTTGGATATTTTTACTGGCTGCTTTTAGGGAGAAAATAGCTTGAATATCTTTAATTATACTTTCTAAGTGAACTGGTTCATAACATAATAAAAGTTGATTAGCTTCAATTTTGGAAAGGTCAAGAATATCATTAATTAACGCGAGCAAAGTGTCACCACTTGAGATAATTGAATCAAGATAAGCACGAGGTTCATCATCGGTTAGATAACTTTTAAGTAAGTCGGAAAAACCAATAATTGCATTCATTGGCGTACGAATTTCATGGCTCATATTAGCTAAAAATTCACTTTTATATCGGTTGGCTGTTTCTGCTGCTTTCTTGGCTGCTTCTAATTCTTGATTTTTTAGCATAAGTTCTGCTTTTTTTTGTTTTTCTTTCTCTAAAAGTTGTGCTTGAGCAAGAGCAATTCCTACTTGAGCAGCTACTGCTTCTATTAATTGTATTTCAGCTTGTGTCCACTGACGATAATTATTGCATTGATGCACACCAATTATACCATTGCCTGAACCTTGATAAAAGGTTGCTACCGCTAACATTGATTTCAATTGAATACTTTCACAAATTGATGTAACTGGTTGCAGAAATGGGTCTGTATAAACATTATTTGAAGCGATCGCCTTTTCTTCTTTTAATAATTGTTGAATGTGAGGATTTCCTTCTATGGGAACTTCTATTGCTAACATGGAAGGATAATTTCCTGATAAATATTCTGCCACAATAGGAACTGAAGGAACAGGAGTAGGGGTATAAGTATGAATCAAACAACGGTTAACCTGGAAAATTTCCCCTACTAAATTAACAGTTGTCTCAAGTATTTTTTTACTATCAAGAGATGAACGAATTTGCTCAGTAATTTCTCTAATAAGCAAGGCTCTTTCCAATTCTTTTTGTAAGGCATTTTCAGCTATTGCTCTTTCTATATGCAAAGAAATTGCTGATGTTGCTGAAGTTAAAAAACTGATTTCTGAAGCATTCCATCGACGAGCTTCAAGACAGTTATCAAAACCAATAAATCCCCAAAATACTCCTTTTACTCTTAAGGGTAAAATTAGAACAGCTTGAACATTTTGTACCTCTAAAAATCTTCTTTCATTTTCAGGAAATTCGGAAACAAGACTATTGATATAATCTCCTCTACTTAAGGTTATTTGCAATTCCGAGAAAAAGTCTTTATAAGAGAGATTTTGTAGTTGTGGATTATCAATTTCTGGGTTAATTCCTATCATGCACCATTCAGCTTTTTGACTCATCAATAAATTACCATTTTCATCATAATGGTTTTCAAATAAATAAACTCGACTCGCACCAGAAGTTGTACCTAATGCTTGCAAAATTTCACTATAATAATTAGTTGAAAATTTAGATGCGAGTAAGCGCCGTTGAATTTCTACTAGGGTAAATAAATAATTTTTTTGCAGTAAAATCTCATTTTGAGCTAATTTACGCCCATGGATATCTTCAAGAGCGGCGATCGCATAGAGAGGATTTCCTGCTGCATCTCTAACCAATGATACACAGACATTTCCCCAGCGCAACTCACCATTTTTGCGAATAAAGCGATTTTCTTTATTGGAGAAATTTTCCCTTTTTCCTGCGAGCATTTCCTGTTGATAAACTATATCTCCTTCTAAATCATCTGGGTGAATAATTTGATGGAAAGTCATCCCTAACAATTCATCATTTCTATAGCCAAGAAACTCACAAAAACGCTCATTTACTTGCAGAAATCGCCCCTCTGGACTTGTTACCGCAATACCCATAGCTGCTTGTTCAAAAATAGCACGAAAACGAGCTTCACTTTCTGCAAGTGCTAATTCTGTTTCTTTTCGCTGAGTTATATCTCCCCAATAACCAATAATTTCTACAGCATTTCCTGCATCATCGGTAATTAATTTTAACTCATCTCTTACCCAACAATAACTGCCATCTGCTTTCTGAAAACGATACTCATGAGTATGGTATCCCTCCTCAAATAAGGGAGATAAATTATTAAATATCCTGTCTACATCTTCTGGATGAATATGACTCACCCAAAAATTTGACTCAGCTAAAAATTCCTCAACTTGATAACCAAAAACTTGAGTAAGATTATCGCTAACAAAAGTAGCACCAAAATCTTCTTCTACTTTGCTAGTATAAATTACTGCAGGCGAGGAAGTTAAGAGATATTGCAAACGTTCTTTTGTACTTTTTAGTGCTATTTCTCCTTCTTGTCGCTCTAAAGTATGAGCAAAAATTTCTCCTACCAATTTCAAGAGAGTGATAGTATCTTTGCTCCAACTACGACATTTGCGCACACTATCAAAACCCACAAATCCTAAAAACCTGCCTCGAGATATCATGGGTACAACTATTAAAGATTGTATTTTTTGACTCTGAAAATGAGCTTTTTCTGCATTTGCGTTGTGAGGAAGAGCGCTAACTTGAGGAATAAGAATTACTTCTCCTTGGTGCAATTTTTCCATTATCCAAGGTAACTCTTCTAAGCTGATATTTTGTAAATTTTCCATTTGAGATTCAATTCCTCGATCGCACCATTCGTGAGTATTGCTTATTAACCCAGTTTCAGGAAATAAACGGAAAATATAACTGCGATCAACTTGAGCAAATTCTCCTATTTTTTCCAGTGCTTTGTTAATTCCATTATCTATCTCGTTGAGATTAAGATTGATAAAATCTGTGGAAATAGTAGCGATTATTTCTTCTAATTGTAACCGATAGTAAAGTTCTTCTTCTGCTGCTTTGCGTTGGCTAATATTTTGGGCGAAAGCAATAGAAAATTCCTGCCCTTTAAATGTTAGATAGTTTGCTGTTATTTCTACAGGAAAAACTTCACCTGTCGCCCGACGATGCTCAGTTTCAAACCTCATTGCTCCAGATAATTTTAGTTTTTCCCAGGCTTTTTCCCAATTATAATTTAATGCTTTAACATCAGATTTAATCTCATATATAGACATTCCTAATAATTCTGCTTGAGAATAACCCAGAGATAAACAAGCTGCTTCATTAACATAAACCAACCTTCCCTCAGAATTTATCCAAAATACTGCATTAGTTGTTCGCTCCACTGAAAACTGAGTTAAAAGTAAAGCTTCTTCTACTTTTTGTCGCGAGAGAATATTAGCAAAAACTTCGCCTATCAGTTGCAGCAAAGCAATATTATACTCTGTCCAATTTTTATAATTTTTAACTGCATCAAATCCCACAAAACCTATTAACATTCCCTGGGATAAAATCGGAACAACTAACAGAGATTTGATTGACTGTTTCAGCCATTTTTCTTGGTCTATTTTAGCTGCTTCTGGCATTTGATTGATGTCAGTAACTTTTATAAATTCTTGATTTTGTAATTTTTCCATTGCCCAGGAAAAATCATCAAAAGGTATCTCCTGAAGGTTATCAATTTGTGGCTCAATTTCTGCTGCACACCACTCATGAGTATTACTCATAGTTTTACCATCAAATAATACTTGAAATAAATAGCAGCGATCGACTTTGGCAAATTCTCCTATTTTTTGTAAAGCTGCATTTATTCCACTGTCTATTTCTTCTAACTTTAGATTAATAAAATCAGTGGAAATGTTAGATATTAATTGCTCTAATTTTATTTGGTTTTCTAGCGCTATTTCTGCTAGTTTGCGTTGGGTTATATCCTGAGCTGTACCTACAATTTGTTTAACTCCTCCCTGAGAGTTTCTTTTAAATACTGTATCCCGACTAATAAACCAGCGCCATTCTCCTCCTATAATAAAACGATATTCAAATTCTATTATTTCTCCATCATTTGCTGTTTGCATTTGTTGTAAATGATTGATAAATTTACTCACATCTTCTGGGTGCAGTAATTGAATAAAATCTTGATTTGTTTTTGGTTGATTTTCAAAATAATCAACTCCAGTTTTATTTATGTAAATATTGCGCTGCTCTTCCAAGTCAAAGATATAAATAATATTAGGAGAGGTGTTAGCTATTCTCTCAATAAATTTGCGATTTTTTTCTATTTCTTGGTTAGCTAACTCTAACTCATAAGTCCGCTCTTTTACTTTTGCTGCTAAATTATTATTAAGTGATTCAATCACTAATTCTGAGTTTCTTCTTTCTAATTCTGTTCCTGCTCTAACTCCAAAAATTTGGAGAATTTCTGCAATAAATTCTGGTTTTTCAAAAGGGTTGCAACTTAAAACGCACATAATTCCTAATACATTGCCCAATGTATCTAATAATGGTATGCCTCCATAACTCTCAAAACCATTTTCTTTCAAGGTTTCATACTCAGAGAATTGCTGTTGTAAATTACTCGGATAAATTAATAATTTTTTTTGTTTAATTACCTGTTCGCAGGCGCTTTTACTTAAAGGAAAATCAAACTCATCCCTAATTTTAATCTCATTTGTTTTACAAGATGCAATTTTTCTTAATAGCTCCTGCTCTGGGTAAACTAACTCTCCTATATATACATATTCTACTCCTAAAACTTGAGCGAGGTTTTCTACTAAAGACTGAAAAAAACTATCACTACTTTGGCTAACAACTCCTCGCACAATTGTTTTTATTGCTGTTTCCATTTGCTGGCGTTCTTTCATTTCTTCTACCAGCAGTTGATTGTTTTTTTCTAACTCTATATTCCTTTGTTTGAGACTGTTTGTTAACTTCTCGTTTTCCTTTTTTAATTCTTCTCTTTCGCTAATATCCCGTAAAATAACTGTGAAAAGCAAATCATCTTCTAAGGGCATTTTTGAGATAGAAGCTTCAGCAGTAAACTCTTCTCCATTTTTCCTTTTTCCAATGATTTTTGCCTTTCTTTCTGTCATCTTCCTGGCAGGAGTTTTTGCTGCTGCAAATTCCTTAATATGTTGTTGATGCACTGCGTGTAAATCTTCTGGTAACAAAATATTTAAATGTTTACCTATAACTTCATTTGCTCTATAACCAAAAATACTTTCTGCACCTTGATTAAAAATTATTATCTTTTGCTTTTCATCTATGGTAATTATCCCATCATGAGCTATCTCTAAAATGTTTTTATATTGGTTTTTTGTTACTTGATTACAAGTATTATAACTTTTCAATCCTAAAGTTAAAACTTTTTTGTAATTATCAATTAATTCTGATTTTGTCAGATAATTATTTATCTCTTCTGTTAACAGTAAATTTTCTTGATTCTCATCTATTTTTTCTCCATACACAATAATATAAGCCCAGGCATTTTTAAGAGTTTGGCGAACAAATTTGATTAGCCCTAAACTTGCTGATATATTCAGTAAAATTACTCCTATTTCTGGTGTTTCAACTAACAGATTTTTCCCTTCTATTTCCGAGTAAGTAGAAATAATTGCAAAACTCTTCCCCTCAATTGTTATTTCTTGTAGTTTTTTTCTAAAATCTTGGTGAAACTCTGCCTCATTATCCACCAGAAGAATTTTCCAACTTTCATTTGCTGATTGTTTTTGCATATAGCTTAGTTTTTTGTTTCTCTTAATTAATAATAAAATAATACTTTATTTCTTCGGAAAATTGCAATAAGTACTTGTCTGCATTAATATTCAAAAAGCAAGGTGCTTCAGCCCCTTGTCTGTGTTCAAAAGACAAGGGGCTGAAGCACCTTGTCTGGATTAATGTTCAAAAAATAAGGGGCTTAAGCCTTTTATCTGCATTAATATTCAAAAAAAAAGGTGCTTAAGCCCCTTGTCTGCATTAATATTCAAAAGGCAAGGGGCTTAAGCCCCAAGTCTGTGTTGAAGAGGCAAGGGGCTTAAGCCCCAAGTCTGTGTTGAAGAGGCAAGGGGCTTCAGCCCCTTGTCTGCATTAATATTCAAAAGGCAAGGTGCTTAAGCCCCTTGTCTGCATTAATATTCAAAAGGCAAGGGGCTTAAGCCCCAAGTCTGTGTTGAAGAGGCAAGGGGCTTCAGCCCCTTGTCTGCATTAATGTTCAAAAGGCAAGGTGCTTAAGCCCCTTGTCTGCATTAATATTCAAAAAGCAAGGTGCTTAAGCCCCTTGTCTGTGTTGAAGAGGCAAGGGGCTTAAGCTGGGGTGTTGATTTTTTGCAAAATTTTAAAAATTTGTTCTGTCATCCTGAGCGCAGCGAAGGATCTCTGAGATCCTTCGCTGCGCTCAGGATGACAAAAGGATTTTTACAGAAAAACTGTATGATATTTTATCAGCCAATCAACCCAATAATCAACACCCCAGGCTTAAACCCCTTGTCTGCTTAGTTTTTTTCCACAACCAATATGTCATTAATTTGGCTTACCTACTTAGTTGAAATTCTTTAAAAAAGATATTTTAACAATTGTAAACTCAGTTTTTTTTCTTAAAATTCCAAAAGGTATGAGACAAAAGGCGATCGCCTCTTGTAAATCTCCGCAAAACATTACGATTGCTCCTGTTTGAATGAAAGTTTTTACTCAACTATCTTTATAGATAAATTGTTATTTATTTTGTGTTATTTTTTTTAACATTTTTTACATATTTCATCTTTTTTTACACATTGCTCTAAAACTAAAATGACTTAAAACCTTTTTAAAACAAAGATTTTAGCCTTTTAAATTTATAAAAATAGTGTAGCGAGTTAAAAAAAAGAAATTGCAAAAAAAAACAATATAAATATAAAAATTAGTTGATATAAAAATTTTTATTGAAAAATAAGTATTTTTTCGGAGTATAATTTTACTTATAACTGGGTACACTAAAGTGTGAAGAACAATTAATTAGGAAAAGGGAGCGGGAGGAGAAATTATGCCACACATGGGTAAGCCCAACAAGGCATTGAGGAAATTCCTTCAAAAAATAAGTAGGACAGCCAACAGGCAGGTAAATAATATCTTACGTCGTCTTTTAGTACCCAGAAGACGACAGCGTGGGCTTTTCTCCCGCTCAGGTTATATTATGCCGTTGGTGATAGTGCTGTTAGTAGCAATGGCGATCGTAGTGAGTTCCATTACCTTTCGTTCTGCCCAGCGCGGCATGGAAGTGTCACAAGAACGACAGGAACAGATAATTACCAACGCAGCTAGCCCGGCTATTGATAGAGCAAAAACAAAATTAGAGTTTCTCTTTGGGGGTGGGGAAGATAAATGGCCAGGAGCAGGTCTACCAAGTGAAAGTGACTTGCAAGGGTTTATGTCAGATGACGACAAATACAAACTGCCAGGTGAAACCCGCATAGATATCAATCAGGATGGGATACTTGATAATGCTTGGGTTTTTGAGGTAGATATTGATGGAGACAAGGATCCAGAAACAGTAGCATATTCTATACTCACCCTGACTGAAACCGAGAATGGTGATGTAACAAGGTCTGATGAAGACAAGACGAAAGCTCCAAACTTAGTTGTACGCAATGGTCCCATTAACCTGATCAGTACGGGAGAAAGTGCAGGGTCTGGTTGTAACTTTACAGCAAACAACCAAGATCAGGGTTGGGATGTCATCGCAGGTGGTTCATTGCGCCGCGCATTTCAGGTAAATGCAGTGGTGATCAAAGACAACCAGAAAGGTAAACGAATTGTTACCACCCTGGAAATGCAGCAAGATAGACAAGCAGACAAGAACAAATGGGGTGCTTGGTTACGCAATGACTTGGAAATATTCCCAGGGCCTGGTTTTAACTGGAATGGGGCAATGCACACAGAAGGTAGTTTAATTATCGGTAGTAGCACTAACTTCCGTGCTTATTTAGTTAGTTCCCCCTTTTCCTGTCTCTACACCAGAGAAAATGGAGAGGTAACAATCAACGAACAACTTGATGATGAGGATGGTAGTATAACCTTCCAAGGGCAAATGTTAGCAGGTTCGATGAAAACCAATAAATTTGAAGGGTCTTCACAATTTGACCTCTATGGAGCAAAAGGACCTGTAGGAACAGTTACGATCGACAAAAGTAAAGACTCAGTTAACGAAGGAAGTAAAAAACCACAAGATTTTTCCCTTGACCCAGTGATACTCTATACGCAAAATGAGAACCAAGCAAGAGGGAGTGATAAAACTAACCATCTGAGCAGGCTAAGTAGCTGGGATACTAGCGATCAGGTAAAAAATGGACGTATTTTCAATAAATATAGTAGACCTCTTGCGAAACTGTAAAAACCCCCCCAACCCCCCCTTGGTAAGGGGGGGAGATGACCGAAAAAATAAGCATTTTCCCCCCCTTAGTAAGGGGG
>Ga0209594_1000111_pt1 | contig 63114 bp, 55 predicted proteins | sample AshMeaCrysSpring_FD_184126 | JGI IMG/M metagenome (GOLD analysis project Ga0209594, IMG submission 184126) | Groundwater microbial communities from Big Spring, Nevada to study Microbial Dark Matter (Phase II) - Ash Meadows Crystal Spring... | ecosystem: Environmental > Aquatic > Deep subsurface...
TCTTTCAACGCTTGTTGCGGGACGTTTTTATTAGTTTCGTAATACCAGGGATTAACAGATTTAACTTCAGCAACCAACCTTTTATGCAAGTCAATGGCTGATGGTAATTTAACTGTTTTATCTGTCTACGGAGTAATCTGTCTTTATGAGTTAAAACAAGTCTATTGACCCATTGACAATAGCATTACTCTATTATATTTTGCTGGGATTTACGTTTAGGAAATAGACGAATCATTTGAATCCCTGTTATCAATAAACCCACTAAACTTGCCCCGACCAATAACACATAAACCGGCTTCAGCGTTGGCCCCAAATAGGAACCCTGATGAATTTGCAGTAGAATACTTGCCTGTTGATTGGATAAACCAAACCAAGCTTTACCAAGACGATAGGCTATCCCAGTGATTGCGGTAACAAACAGAGGCAAAAAAGCAATCAGTCCTAACACTCGATGATACCATCTGCCGTCTCGTTTAGGACGAAATCGTGATGTTTTGCGCTGACGTTTAATCATTGCCAAGCCAGTCACAATCATTCCGACTAATCCTAACCCAACCAATAGAACATAAACAGGAACCAGTGGTTGACCGAGAAATCGACCTTCATGAAGGGTTAGAAAAAACTCAGCCACTTCATTAGGAATACCAAACCAATTTCTACCAACACGGTAGGCGATGCCCGTTAAAGCACTTAAGAGGAGAGGTAGAAACAGAATGGGTGCAACTTTACGGTGAAGTTTGCGTAAATTCATCATCATAAAAATTCTCTATTGAAGTTAGATTGATCTTGGGATTATGATTAAACTTCTATCCATTGCCGCAGTAAATTGGCATGGGTTTTACACAACAAATCAAACTCTACGGTTTTGCCTTGCTTCTCAAAAATTGAGCGTCGAACAGTATCAAGATCAAATAAAATCTCTCGTTGGTGAGCATCTCGAACCAGACTTTGAACCCAGGTTACCGCCGCTAGACGAACCCCTTCGGTTACTTCGGTAACTTGATGCAAGAACGTAGAGGGATAAACAATCATCGATCCGGCTGCTAGTTTAAAGGATTGTTCTCCTAAGCCTGTATCGATCACCAACTCACCGCCGCAGTAAGTGTCTGGATCGCTAAGAAATAGCGTCAGAGAGACATCTGATCGAGTTAACATGGAATTTCCCATCACGGCATTGTCAGTATGCCAGCCATAGGACATTCCCACTTGATATCGACTAAATATCATCGGGCGGATGACTTTAGGACGAACCGCTGTCTGAAATAGGGCATTTTGCTGAAGGGCTTGGTTGGCGATCGCCCGAACTTGTTGGGTAATCTCTGTATCTCCCTTCAGTTGAGAGTTTTCCTTTACAGTTTTGGCATAAATACCCGCTGTCAGTTTTCCATCAACAAACTCAGCCTGTTTTAAAAGGTCGTAAATGTGATCGAGTTGTTCAGTAGTGAGAACCCGATCAATACATAAAATCATTACAAATCTCCCAGAAGCCAGGTAGGGGCGCATTGCATGCGCCCGTACAGAAGTTAGGTTTTAGGTTAAGGTTTGAGGGGGTAAAATCTTCATCCTTAGCCTGCTTCGCCCTCTTCACCCCCTTGAGTAGGTTCTTCGCCGTCTTCGCCCTCTTCACCCCCTTGAGTAGGTTCTTCGCCGTCTTCGCCCTCTTCACCCCCTTGAGTAGGTTCTTCGCCGTCTTCCCCCTCTTCACCCCCTTGAGTAGGTTCTTCGCCGTCTTCCCCTTCTTCACCCCCTTGAGAAACTTGAGAAGAACTGGGTGAGGTCGTACTGCCTTGTTCATTGCCCGAAGAGGCCGGAGTTGGACTGGGTGAGGTGGCACCACCTTCCTCTCCGCCCGAAGAGGCCGGAGTTGGACTGGGTGAGGTGGCACCACCTTCCTCTCCGCCTCCAGTATCAGACCCACCACAGGCGGCAAGGGTTGTGGCTAAACTGAGACTCAAAAATAGGGCAACTGCTTTAGATTTCATCGCTAACTGATTGACTCTTGATTGTCGGTTGAGCCAAATTATAGACCGCAAAAAGTAAAAATCTAGGAAAGATGGATAGAGCGGGATATTTAAGCCAGGGGGAATGTGACTTGGAAGCTGCTTCCTAAGGTGAGTTGGCTTTTGACCGTGATTTTACCGTGATGACGTTGGACAACGGCAGATGCGATCGCCAGTCCCAACCCAGAGCCACTTTGATGATAACGACGAGCTGGGTCAGCCCGCCAGAAGCGATTGAAGATCTCAGGGAGTTGCTCCGGGGCAATACCAATGCCGGTGTCTTTAATGCAAACCAAAGCCTCTGTTTCCCGTCGCTGCAATGAAACGGTGACACTGCCACCGGGGGGCGTGTATTGCAGGGCGTTGGTTAAGAGATTGGTAAATAGGCGATGAAGTTGAGTACTATCCCCATACACTTCGAGATATGGAAGCAGTTGGGAGTTGAGGGACAGTTGAGCAACTTCAGCCCGATCGCTATACAAATCAACCAAATCTTCTAACATTTCATCTAAAGCAATTTTTCGCCAAGTATGTTGATCAGAAGCTTGTCGATCCATCCGCGCCAGGAGTAATAGATCTTCAACCAGTTGGCTCATTTGCGTTGAAGCACTGGCGATGGCGTTGAGCTTGTCCACATCAGCCGGATGAATTCGCTCTGGATGAGTCTGCATCACGGCAATAGATGCCCGAATGGCTGTTAACGGATTTCGTAATTCATGGGACGCATCAGCGGTAAACTGTTTCAATTGTTCAAAACCTCGTAGAATGGGTTTAAGTGACTCCTGAGTCAGCCAGAAGCCTCCCAGGGTGACCAGTCCAAACACAATTGCTACTCCTAACACTAAACCGCTGCGAAAGCGATGCAACTCTGCTTTTAAGCGGGTTATTGATGCATTAGCACGCACATAGCCCAGTGGTTGTGATGTACCGGATGGAGAGACTAACTGAACGGGTAAGATGAAGCTGCGGATCTTCCCATGCTGAACTAAAACCCCTTCTGGGGAAACAGAATTGGGTAAAGGGGTGACAGGGAAGAGATCGCCTTCACGGACAATTAATTGTTGTTGAGGATCAAACCATTCCACCCCTTGGTCAGCGAATGCGAGTGCACTGGGTACAAAGTCTACATCTGAGTCAGCTTTATATTTCCTCATCAGTTGAGATAAAGTGATAGGAATAACCGTTCCATCGGCTTCGGTAGAAATGGAGTCTTTGTATTCCTCATATTCACCTTCTGTTGTGAGTTCTTGATATTCATGTTGAATAATTTCTAGGGTGCTGGCTGAGGCACTGGCTACCTGACGCAGATGAGTATTTAACTGTTGATGGCGATCGTGAGCCACGAGGGCATAAACTACCACAGAGAAGGTGGTTAAAATGCTGGCAATCACAAATAAGTAGGACAACAGTAACCGAGTGCGTAATCTGCCAAACTTCTGATTAGAGATTGGGGTTGAGTCGATATCCCAAGCCATAAACGTTTTCAATAAAATTAGGGGGTGCGCCAGCCGCTTTCAGTTTTTGCCGGAGACTGCGTAAATGAACCTTGACTGTTTCCTCTCCAGGAATATCTTCAAACGCCCATACCCGCTCTAAGATCGTACTACGGCTCAGAACCTGGCTACCATGGCGTAGAAATAATTCTAATAAACTATATTCTTTTGGGGTTAATGTTAAGGGAGAATCATTGTACAGGACTTGACATTCACCGGGGTTGAGTGTGAGCTGTTCCCACTCTAAAATCGGTGAAAATACCACAGTTTCCCGCCGCAATAGTGCTCGAATACGTGCTAGTAATTCTGGTAAGTCAAAGGGTTTCACAACATAGTCATCTGCACCCAGATCTAGCCCTAACACCTTATCACTGCTGGTATCTCGTGCAGTTAACATTAAAATGAGGGTTTGATTTCCGGCTTGCCTCAGTTGGCGGCAAAGGCTGATTCCATCTAGCTTCGGCAACATGACATCCAGAATGATCAAGTCAAAACAGTCGGTTTCGGCAAAGCTTAAGCCTGAGAGACCGTCTTCAGCCCTTTCTACAATATAATGCTGATCCCTCAAGGCTTCTGCGAGGGCTTTAGAAATCCGTTGATCATCTTCAACTATCAAGATTTTCATGCTTCAATCTAGTGAACCTGTTCTACCCCTCAAATCTCATAGTCAGAATCACTAGTTGCTGACTCGTTGAAGTGTAGTCGTTACTCAGGAAGGAAACTTCGTGTTACCCTAAATAATATACAGATATATCTCAATTGCGTGCTTAGGGCCATGCCCCATCACCTCAGCCAACTTGTGAAAAACGGTACGACGATTGTTCATACAGTTAGTGAATATCTTTATCAAACCCTGGTTTTTTTGCAACAACAACATCCGGAAGGGTTGAAGGGAAGATATCGAGAAATGCCTTGGCAACAACCTCGTTATCGATCTAGATTACTGCAAAAGTTAACCGAAGGCTTAAGTCAAGCCCCAAATCGAAATGGACTCCTGACCAAGGTTCAGGGATATTTAAAAACTTTATTGAGTTCAGAGTTTCTGGCTTCCCCAGAGTATTCTTTATTATTCACTAAACTGGAACAGTTAGTTTATTCTAATTCGAGTTTTCTTCCTTATCCTGCCCCTCTCGAAACGCTTAAAACACCACAATTATATCTTAATAATGGGCTGCATTCTTCCCCCGGAATTGGTATTTTATTATTAGATGTGGAAAATATCCAGTTAGAGCAAAAAGCCGAGAAGTTTTTAGGGGAAGTTTGTAGTTATCCGATTCAAATTCGGGTGGCGTTTGCCAACTGGCGTAGCATGGGGAAAAAGGATATTGAGTTTCATACGAGAGGTTATCAACTGATTCATGTTCCACCGGGAAAAGATAGCGCCGATTTAAAAATGGCAACGGTGGGATCTTCAATTTTTGTCTATTATCCCACAGCAAAAGAAGTGTTTGTTTGTTCTTCGGATCAAGCCTTAATCCATTTATGTAATACGCTGCAATCCCATGGTTTAACGGTTTATCAAGTTACGAAAAAACAATCTGATATCTTTGTTTTTAATAGTAACACCGGAGAAATGAAACAATTTTCGTTATTAGAACCCCCAACCATTCCTCCGGTTGATCAACTAATTAAACAACTCCAAACCTTGATTAAGTTGGAACAAAAAAGAATTAAAAATCCTTGGATTAAAATTTCTCGAATCTCAGCTTTATATAAAGAAACGTATCAAATGACGTTAAGCCAAGTGGTATCCACTCATTTTTCTGATTATAAAGCCAGTGATATTTTTTATAAAAATCCCAAGTATTTTGCCGTTCATCAACCCTCTGAAAAATCGAATACTTATGTCACTTTATTTTCAACGGTCGCTAACCCGTCTAAACAGTCTCCAATTGTTACCCCCTCCACCCTAAATTTACCCACGATTCAATCTTTAGAGGATTTAGAAAAAGCATTGGTGATCATCCTAAAAGACTTACTAGCTGAATCTTCAGAAAATTGTGTTTCCTTGTCTGTTTTAGGTAGTTATTTTAATCGTCAATATGGTCAAGCAATTACTCAGGTGATTAAACAATTTCAACCCGGTGGAAAGTTCACTAAATTTATAGAATTTTGTCATTCTTTTCAACTCGAAAAAAATGGTAGCGGTTGGAATGTTTGTTTAAATCAGTTGAGTCAAATCAGATGTCCATAATAATTCAGATGATTTTATGATACTTTTGTTAACACAAACACACTCCCCACATTGCCTCGGCCAATTCGCATATCTTCATCCAAATAAGTAATATCTAACCAGCCTTGTTGTTCTCTCGGTTTAATCTTAAAATCAATTGCAGTAAATTTTTCACCCGCTTCAATGGCATCAATATACTGTTGCGGAGTTTGATAACCGATGAATTTTTGTAATCCAAAAATTGCCCGATTAAACTGAACTTGAACCCGTCGTTGAGAGACAGCTTCAAATTGCGCCATCACACTGACTAACCCTTCTAAATAAGGAATACCAGTAATTTCTGCAATATTATAAACTTTACGGTCATTGACGCGAATACATTGATAGATTTGACCTAAATTATAAAAGGGAAATCGATCAATTCCTAAAAGTTCTTCACTGGTGGTATACAATAACCGCCAGTTTCCCTCTAATAATTCTGCGGCCTCTATCGGGTTTGGGGTAGGATTATAATCTTCAAGTTGGGCAATGGCAGACAAAATTGCTGCTTGATCTAATTTTGTTGCCAGTAATCCTCGATTTTTACCTGCAATTTGTTCTAGTAATGCCGACTTTTGAATCATCATATTAAAACGGGATATTGATTCTGATAAATTCTTGTCTTTTATGATAACGGATCAAAATCAGGTTTTGTGAAAAAATTAAGCGCTAACATCTTAAAAGCGCCGATCTAATAACCAATAGGTTTTCATTTCACCCCGACCTTTGACTGAAATTACACCCCTAGGTTCAAATTGATATTGATCTTTTAACAGTTTGTAGGTGGCTTCTGTCACTTGAATTCGTCCGGCTTCTCCGGATGATTCCATTCTGGAGGCAATGTTAACCGCATCTCCCCATAAATCATAAATAAACTTTTTAATCCCAATTACACCCGCTACCACTGACCCGGTATTAATGCCAATGCGAATTTGAAATTGTCCTTGACCCTGAAGCTGACTGAAAGTGGATTGAGATTTAAACTGTGTCATCACTGCTTGCATATCTAAAGCCATATTCGCAATCGCTTCAGCATGATCTTTTCTCGGTAGAGGTAAACCCCCCACCACCATATAAGCATCCCCAATGGTTTTAATTTTTTCTAAGCCATATTGTTCTGCGAGTTGATCAAAATGAGAAAAGATTTGATTGAGTAAATTCACTAATTGAATGGGAGGAATTGCAGCAGACATGGGGGTAAACCCGACAATATCTGCAAATAAAATCGTGACTTCTTCCATCGCCGAAGCAATAGACCGTTCTCCATTTTTCAGTTGTTCAGCAATCGGTTGAGGCAAAATATTTAACAATAATTGTTCTGATTTTTCTTTTTCTTTAGACAATTCGGCTGTTCGTTCTTTTACTCGTTTTTCTAGTTCTTCATTTGTCTGTTCTAAAGCTAGAAAAGATTCTTGTAGCTGCTGACTCATGGTATTAAAAGAAGTGGCTAAAGTATTGAGTTCCCGAATCTTTTCTGAGGCTACGGTTTGCTGGAGATCCCCTTGTGCGATCGCCTGACTCGCTTGAGAGAGTTGTAAAATGGGATAACTAATCCATCTAGCGGTTAATAAACTAATAATAATTGTCACCCCAATGGCTAGTAAACAGAGGATTAATGTAATGCGATTATTGGCATGAATTTGAGCCATAAAATCGGCTTCTGGCAAAACTAACACAATCAGCCAATCCAAACCTCGACCATCTCTGAAGGGCAAAACCTGAATAAATTGTCGTTCATTTTCAATTAAAAAATCTAGTTGTTGAGGTCGTTTAATGAATTGCAAATTACCATAATAGTTTTTTAAATAGTTGGTGGTTTCCCGGACTAATAAATTCTCACTTTGGGAAGCATCGAGGCGTTTAACTTGATCGCGAATTTTAAGGGTTAAAGGATCGTCTGTTGAACTTGATACTAATTTACCAGAACGTTCAATAATAAACGCTTGTCCCGCTTCACCAATATCTAATCTTTTGAGAAACTGCCTTAATTCTTCAGATAATAAGACATCTGCTCCACACACACCTAGAAAATTTTTACCATCTAAACTATAGGCGGGGACACTGGCGGTTAAAGTCAAAAGTTGAGTGGTAAAATCAAAATAAATTTGGCTCCAACTGGCTTGACCCGAACTTTGAGCCGTTCGATACCAAGGTCTTAATCGAGGATCATAAGGTTCAAGTTCCCGCAAAAAATACATCCGATCTGCTCTGACATCTAATGCATAAAGATGCATCTGATAGTTTGTGGATGAATTGCTAATCATTAATTCAAAAGAACCCCAATTCTTCGTCCGACTTACCCCAATAAAATTGCCCGTTTGTTGCTGAGCGCAGTAAACCCCATTCACAAAAGAGATAATTTTAAGCTGTTGTAAAAACTGATTAACTCTTTGATCGCTAACAAAATCAATTTCCCCTTCTGTTAAAGCATTCGCATTGAGACGATTCATGGCATGGGGAATACTAATATAAGTCTGTAACTGTTGATTAATCCGAGCAATTAATTCATTGCGTAACTGAAAGGCTAAGTCATGAACGGCTTGTTGTCCATTCCGAAAGGAAGCGTAACCCACCAAGCTGACTGTTGCGCTCATTTGTAAGATAAATGGAACACTGAGAATAGTTCGTAGAGAAATCTGATTCGCTTTTTGCCTAAATTTTTGGAGAACTGGGGTAAGGAATGGAATGAACATTAACCGCAACCCAAGAAAATTTTTACGTCTATTTTCAGCATTTTTGTGATGATCAACAGACGTTTTGAATCAATTTGATATTGATTAATATATAGTTTAGCACAATCTTGAGAGGATTCCCAACATTGATTAGTGATAATCAGTCTTTTATTTAATTTATTTTTAATCTTTTTTGATTAAAAGTTCTATCCTCACAACTTTTAAAGTTAAAAAATATTCATGATAATTTGCTTAAAAAGGTTTGAGTTCCTGTAAAATAATAAACTAGCAACAACACTGTCCAAGTCAATTAGAATGCCGACTCAAACCCCTATTTATCCAGTTATTTGGCAAGGTGATCATGCCGTTCTCATTGATCAAACCCTTCTGCCTCAACAGTATCAATATCGTCCCATTCACAATTACCAAGAGATGGCAACTGCCATTAAAACGATGGTGGTTCGTGGTGCCCCTGCCATTGGGATTGCTGCGGCTTATGGGATGTATCTCGGGGCAAGGGAGATTCAAACAACCGATCATTCTACCTTTTTAACTCAACTCGAAGCGATCGCCCAAACCCTGCGACAAACTCGTCCTACGGCGGTTAATCTATTTTGGGCAATTGATCGGATGTTAAATACCGCTGCCACAACTTCTGGTTCAATTGAACAGATTAAACAAGCTTTACTTGAAACCGCCAACACCATTCAAACAGAAGATGTCCGCACCTGTATGGCCATTGGAGATCACGGCTTAAAGGTGTTACCCAGTACTCCCAACCCGCTCAATTTACTCACCCATTGTAACGCAGGAGCCTTGGCAACAGGGGGTTATGGCACCGCCTTAGGGGTGATTCGTTCTGCTTGGAAAGAAGGGCGACTGGGGCGAGTTTACGCCGATGAAACCCGCCCTCGCTTGCAAGGGGCAAAGTTAACCACCTGGGAATGTGTGCAAGAGGGCATTCCTGTTACCTTAATTTCTGATAATATGGCAGCCCACTGCATGAAACAAGGGTTCATTCACGCGGTTGTGGTGGGGGCAGATCGAATTACAGCCAATGGAGACGCAGCCAATAAAATCGGGACTTATAATGTGGCGTTAATTGCCAAAGCCCATCATATTCCTTTTTTCGTTGCCGCCCCCCTATCAACGGTGGATTTTAAGTTAGAAACGGGGGATGAAATTCCCATTGAACAACGAGATGACAGTGAATTGTATCAAATCGGTTCTACGCGCATTTGTCCAGAAGGAGTAGAATTTTATAATCCGGCGTTTGATGTCACACCTGCCTCATTAATTACTGCGATTATTACAGAAAAAGGAGCTGTTAAACCTGAAAAATTAAGGCAGTTTAAGGATTAGTAATTGGTGATTAGTCATTGGTTGTTCGTTATTCGTTATTCAATCAAATTGGATACTTTTGATCTCCTGTAGTAGCGGTGATTATAAAATCTAATATGAGTGTAGACTGAGTTAGGCACAGCAGAAACCCAACACCAGCATGGGTTAGCGAAGCGTAACCCATCCTACTTATTCTTGCTAATAACAAATAACCAATGACCAATAACAATTTAAAACAATTGCTTGATGACATCGAAGCGAGAACAATCCCAATAATCAATATGAGAACAAATCAGTCCCGATGAATTTAATTTCAGTTCACTCCAGCCGGGAATTGAAACCCGAGGTTTCCAAGGCAAAGGGGTTGTCCAGCTTAAAGTCCAACGAGTTGTAATCAGATTCTCAGCTTGAGAAATTTCATGTAAATCCAGTTGCACATCAATAAACCATTGCCGGATAAAATCAATCATTTTTTGATACCGTTCAATACCTTTGAATTGATTCAAGGGATCTTTAAAATACACATCTTCCGCATAAATACTATAGGTTTGATTCTCCGGAAATTGTTTATAATCTTGTTTGATAATGTCAAGAATTGTCATTTGTTTTTAGAGGGATTAGGGGGTAGGGTGTTGGGTGTAGGTAGCTATGCAGGAGTTATAATTCTTAGGGCAGGCTTGCAGTAGGGGCGCATGCAATGCGCCCCTACTGATTACTCCACTTCCAGCCATAGCCGTTCTAACTGTCGTCGCCAAGCTTCTAGGGTTTGTTCACGGGTTTCAGCATCCCCTTGCATTTCCCCCATTAAACCCTCAGCATAGAAGCGTTCTAACGTTTGCATTGTCGCTTCTATCGACTGTCCCTGACGTTTTGCCATTTGGATGACTTGGCGGATGCGTTCTTCAATTAACTGATTAAAAAAGCCTGAAAATCCTTGTTGATGTAACTCAATTAAAGTGTTAATAGCGGCTGTAAAATCTGTTTCAGTTAAACTAGAAAACGGATGTTGAAAGACTCCCCAAACAACATCTTGATGAACGGCATAACGAGTCGATAAAGTGGTATCAAAATTCGCCGCTAATAGTTGAGTCAGAATTGCTTCGGCTTGTTGTAAGGGTGCAATTGGGATTAAAATTCTCAGCCAAGTTTGATCTTCAGACAGCAAAACTAATAACCGAAATTTTTCAGTTTCAACTTGCCAAGCATTGGGTTCAGGCTGAAGCACGACTTCTCCAAACTGATCGATTAAGCAACTGGCTATTTCTGCTAAAATCATGAAATTAATATTCTCAAAAAGGTCAATATTTACGGCAACCAATAGGGGTCATATCCAAAGAAAGGTAACTCTTCGGGTTGCAGTTCAATGGGTGAATTGTCGTCGGGTAAATCTAAGGGTAAAATCCATAATCGACTGGTGGTAATAGTATCTCCCCCTGGAGTCCTTGGCATCAGTTCAATGGCTCCCCCGCCTGTGATTTGAGTAACCGTTTGATCAAATAATAAGGCTAAACCATCTGGGGATAAACTTAAGTTAATTTCCTGTTGATTGGGTAAAATCACCAAGGGGGTAATCTCACCTGAGTTGACATCAATGGCAGCAATATAAGGTTGTTCCTGATATTCTTCTGTATTATCGGACAGCTCTGTGAGTAGACAATACAGGATTTTGCCCGTTGGATCAAATTCAGCACTCAAAATATTACCAAAAGCCGGAGAACGGTAAATTTCTCGTTCTTCTCCCGCATTATTCACGATAAATAATGAACGGGTTCCGTCGGAATTAAACTTCAGCATGGCAGCGGCTGAACCATCATCAGCAAAGGCTAAAATTTGACCATATTTTGGTAAAAATTCTAACGGTTCTGCCTCCGGTTCTAAGGGTAAAATTGTGGTTAAATCAGGCCCTTGAGCAATGATTAAAGACTCACTATCAGGCCCAATTAAGAAATCTCCGCCCTCTAATTTTAAGGATTTTGCAGATTTGCCCGATTCAATAATCCAAGGCCCAGCATCAAGGGTATCACTTTTATTCACCCGTTGCACCACAATAGTTTGACCATTGGGAGATAAATCAAACTTTAAGTTACGATATTTTTTATTATCTAATATCAGCTCAACTTCTGCCGCTGCCTGAGAGGATTTGTCTTGATTTTCCCAGGTTTTAGGACTGAGTCCGGTTGTGACCGTATATAATTGTGGATCGAAATTCCCCGCCGTTGACTCAGATTTAGCGACTGCTGAAAATAACACGCGATCGCCTTGAGGATAGGGTTCAAACTCCGTCACGACTAATTCTGGAGGGGTTAACGCCAAGGGTTGGGGATCTTGACTGAGATTGACGAACATCAAGCGCCCCTCTTCTTCCCCCTGAACTCCAATATAAACAAAAGCGCGATCGCGGGTGCGAAAATAGCCGGTAAAGGGTTGAATTTCTCGCCCCTTCTCCTCCCCATATAAGCGATCTGTTGCCCCCTGTAATTGAAGACTAAAGGGCGTTCCATAGGGTGCCGGTTGCAGCAACGTATACACCATCCGTCGCCCTGCCCAGCTAAATTTTCCCGCTAAAGGGGGATCCATTCTCAGGTTTTGTTCAACACTTTCCGGGTTCATTGGCCGGCTAAACATCATGGTAAATGCTTGATCTTCAGCACTAATTTGTTGTTTATTCCAACTAAATTCTCGGACTCTCGGGGTCGTATGATCCCCACTTAACATCAAGAATCCGATTAACACGGTTAGAATCCCCATCAAAAGAATGGATAAGCGATCTAACGGCAAACTGTGTTTTTTGAATTGTTGAATTTTTGAGTTAATCATAATTAATTTAATTTTTAATCTCTAGCAATCCCAAATGATTAATAATGCTATAAAATAAAATAGCCCTGGGAAAATCGTCAGGGCAGTCCATTTTAATTTTAACAGTTTGCTAGGGGAATCATTCGTTACTCATCATCCATCATTAGCCGAGTCACTCATAACGAATAACGAATAACGAATGACCCATTAATTAAGCCTCATCCAAAGCCACAATACCCGGAAGTTCTTTTCCTTCCAGTAATTCTAAACTGGCACCACCGCCAGTCGAAATGTGACTCATTTTTTCACCTAAGTTCAACTGTTCAACCGCAGCGACAGAGTCTCCACCGCCGATAATGGTGGTTGCACCTTTGTCCGTTAAACCCGCTAAAGTTTGAGCGATCGCTTCGGTGCCTTTAGCAAATTTAGCAAATTCAAACACACCCATCGGACCGTTCCAAATCACCGTTTTGCAGTCTGCTAAAGCGTCTTGAAACACTTTAATTGAATCCGGGCCAATATCTAATCCCATCCAACCATCGGGAATAGCCTCAACGCTGACAGTTTGAGCATTAGCTTCTGGGTCAAATTTATCCGCCACCACAACATCGGTGGGCAATAACATGGTTACGCCTTTTTCTTTAGCTTTGGCTTCTAAGGACTTCGCCAATTCCAGCTTATCTTCTTCAACCAAGGAATTTCCCACACTCAAACCTCGGGCTTTGTAGAAGGTGAAAATCATTCCCCCCCCAAGAAAGAGCTTATCGCATTTATCCAATAACGCTTCAATCACACCAATTTTGCTGGAAACTTTCGATCCACCCACAATGGCAGCCAAAGGACGCTGAGGATTATCAATTGCCCCTTTGAGGAATTTTAGTTCTTTCTCAATTAAGTAACCTGCCACAGAAGGACTCAGATATTGGGTTACCCCTTCCGTAGAGGCATGGGCGCGGTGAGCTGTACCAAAGGCATCATTCACATACAAATCTGCCACAGAGGCTAACTGCTTGGCAAATTCGGGATCATTGCCTTCTTCTCCAGGATAGAACCTCACGTTTTCGAGTAAAACCACATCCCCATCATTCATGGCGTTAACCGTCGCTTCCACTTGATCGCCGATGCAGTCGTCACATTTTTTAACCTCTTTGCCCAACACTTCTGATAAGCGCACTGCGACTAGTGTTAAACGCATATCCTCGTTGACTTTACCATTGGGGCGACCAAAGTGACTGGTGAGGATTACTTTTGCTCCTTTTGAAGTTAATTCATTAATTGTGGGTGCTGCCGCCCGAATCCGAGTATCATCAGTAATAGAACCATTATCAATTGGCACATTAAAGTCCGCCCGTACTAAGACTTTTTTCCCAGATAGGTCAGATGCTGATAAATCTGCTACAGTTTTCTTGGTCACAGGATTAATCTCCTTGATATACTATGCTGCTAGTTGTTCCAACAAATTTTAAACATGGCGGAATCAGTGGGTTCAATGAATCCTTCTGGGTATCATTTCTCCACTGATGGTTATTGTGCCATTACAAGGGTTCACCGTAAACAATTTTAACGGAGTCCGCGTCCTGGAGCAGACGTGTTATGTTTAAGAGCGTTTTATTTTCAATTGATCAGAGTCGAGAAGCCCGTGAAGCGGCAACGGTTGTACTCGAATTAGTGCAACTTTGTCAAGCGAGGTTAACCATTTTATCGGTGGTTGAACCGAAGGCAGAAGAAACGGGAACAGAACCCCATTCTGAACCCATGACTTCTCCAGACAAGGTGGCTCAATTGCTGCAACAGGCTGAAGCGATGTTTTCTCAGGCAGGAGTCGATGTTAAAGTGATGGAACGAGAAGGGAAGCCCGCCTTTACCATCTGTGATGTTGCTGATGAAATTGAGGCGGATTTAATTATCATGGGGAGCCGAGGGACTGGTTTAACAGAAGAAGGAGCCGCCGATAGTGTCACCAACCGCGTGATTAATTTATCGCCTTGTCCTGTGTTGGTTGTACCCTAAGTTATTAGAGGGAGTAGGGAGTAGGGTGCAGCAAGTAGGGAAAGAAGAAAAGAGGTGACTAACCCCGCCCTGCTATGTTCCCAGTACTTCCCCACACCCCACATCCTACTCCCTACTGCCTACAAACAATGACTATCCAATGGTATCCCGGTCACATTGCCAAAGCTGAACGCGCCCTCAAAGAACAATTGAAGCGGGTTGATGTGGTGCTGGAAGTCCGGGATGCCCGTATTCCTCTGGCAACCCATCATCCTCAAGTGTCGGAGTGGGTGGGAAACAAGCAGAAAGTGCTAGTGATTAACCGAGTAGATATGATTGTAGCGGAAATCAAACAGCAGTGGGAACAGTGGTTTGCGCAACAGGGGGAAACGGCTTATTTTACCAATGCTCAACAGGGCCAAGGGGTGAAAGCATTGTCTGAAGCGGCGCAACGGGCTGGGGCACAGATGAATCAAAAACGACGCGATCGCGGGATGCTCCCTCGTCCTGTCAGGGCGGTGGTGATCGGATTTCCCAATGTGGGCAAATCAGCTTTAATTAATCGGTTGTTAAAACGGAAAGTAGTAGAAAGTGCTAGAAGAGCAGGGGTAACGCGATCGCTGCGTTGGGTGAGAATTTCTGATACATTAGAGTTGTTGGATGCTCCAGGAGTAATTCCCAACCAAATTAAAAGCCAGGAAAATGCCATCAAGTTGGCAATTTGTGATGATATTGGAGAGGCTGCTTATGACAATCAACGGGTCGCAGCCGCAATGGTGGATTTATTTCAACAGTTGAATTTAGCCCCAAAATTGACGGAGCGTTATCAGTTAGAACCCGCAGAAATGAATGGGGAAACTTATTTACAACAGCTTGCCCAACAGCGTTATCAAGACAACACAGAACGAGCTGCTTGTCAACTATTAAATGATTTTCGTAAAGGATTACTGGGGGCAATTTCATTAGAAATTCCTCCCAATTGAGTTAGTTCTTAATAGCGATTTTACTATATTAATCTGAAATTGTAATGAGTTAAGAAGAGCGATGATGATTTAACTCTTCTTAACTGTATGACCCATGGCAATCCCTAAGGATGGGTTGCACCATTAGGTAAAATAGCCCCTTGCAAAGCCGCATGACTGAGGTGGGTTATCGTTAGACAAGTGCCAATTAGATTCGCTTCAGAGAGGTTCGCTCCCTTTAAATTTGCGCCCGTTAAGCTACTGAATAGTAACCCTGCACCCTGTAAGTTAGCATGGGTTAAATTGGCTCCCGCTAAGTCGGCTTCTGATAAACTAGCCCCTGCTAAATTAGCTCCCCTTAAGTTAGCACCCCGTAGGTTTGCATGGGTTAAATCAGCAAACCTTAAGTCTACTTCGTGCAGGACTAAACCGCTGAGGTTTGCCTGTTTTAAATTGACATTTTTGAGATTTGCGCCGCTTAAATTGGCACCTGTTAAGTTGGCACCGCTTAAATTGGCACCCGTTAAGTTGGCACCGCTTAAATTGGCACCCGTTAAGTTGGCACTGCTTAAATTGGCCTCACTCAAATCGGCTTGAGTCAAATTAGCTTGTTTTAAATTACTGCGATCTAAATAGGCGTGAATTAAGCAGGATTCTCTTAAATCAGCCCCTCGAAGATCGGCTTCATTAATCAAGGCTCGGACGAGATTAGCTTGACGGCAATTCACATTTCGCAGACTGGAACGAGTCAGGGTCGCTCCGGTTAAAATCGCTTCTTTAAGTTTCGTCTTCAGATCAAAATTTGCCCCGATTAAACTCGCTCCGGCTAAGTTCGCTTGGCTTAAATCACTGTGATGAAACGTTGCTCCAGTCAGTTTAGCGCCATTTAATTCTGCTTGACGCAACTTTGCTTTAATAAAATAAGCCTGATTGAGGGTAGCCTCAATCAGGATCGATTGGGATAAATTCACTTCCTCTAAAGTGGCGCTATTAAGATTTGCTCGAATCAGGCGACTGCGAGATAAATTGATCTGAGTTAAATGGGCTGAACTGAAATTAATTCGATGTAAATCAACAGTTTTTAAAGAAACTTCACTTAAGCGAATATCCTGAAAATTTCTTTCTCCGGTTTCATATCGAGCTAATAATTGATCGGCACTAACAATTTCATGGACTTTCATAAGAATTCAAGTTTGAATTTTGATGTTAATGGATTGATCGAGTGGATTTAATCGACTCGGTAAAGCATCAAATTTTGGGCTATTTTGACCCTGATTGAGAATTTGCACCAGAATATAAAGGATTGCCAGTCTGAGCTACCTCTAATCGTTTGCAGACTGACTTAATCAAGTTCTTGACGCTCTCATCCTGTGGCTCAACTGGTATCACCAATTAATAAATTTTGAATCTCAGCACCCATAGAAAGAGGTGAGTCTCGTACCCCAGACAAAGCAACGATTTTAGGTGTTGTTAAAGTATGATTTCTTTGAATCCAACAGAGATGAATTGGCACACCGTTTGCTAGAGACTGTAGCGGATCTCTAGCTGTCGGCATCGGTTGGAATGACACAGGAACAATGAACTTAGAGTTGGGTTGCCGTCCAACTCGTAAAATAATCCTTTGTTGATTGTGAGTCGCATCTCCCATAAAATATACATCCTTTTACCCCAGTATACAGAAGCTGCTCTTGAAGAAAGCTGCCTGTAATCACAACAGTTGGGGCTAGCTCATCCCTGAGCTGACGGGTTTGCTGTTTAAGATGGGCAAAAATTTATCCTTACTATCAGGATAATCCCTGAGCTTCAATCGGGCAAGATCCGCTTTGCGATTAAAATTTAGTTAAGATGGGTTTTAGCAATGAATCGGGGATCAAATGCTTCCAACTGCTCATCCACCCTGTTGCTCAGCAATCAAGAAAGGAAATTATGGAAATTCGCGGTGTCTGGTTAACCACGACTGACAGTCGGGTGCTGTATTCACAGGCAGCAATCATTGAAGCGATGGATTTTCTGGCTGAAACGGGGTTTAATGTGGTATTTCCCGTGGTCTGGAATAAAGGCATGACGCTTTATCCCAGTGCCGTCATGAATCAACAGTTTGGGATTGAAATCAACCCCGATTTTCAAGGACGAGATCCCCTGGCTGAAGTGATAGCAGCAGCTCATCAAGTGGGTTTAAAAGTGATTCCTTGGTTTGAATATGGTTTTGCTTGTTCTTATCAACGTCAAGGGGGTTTAATCTTAGCCAAAAAACCGGAATGGGCTGCCTTAGATTCTGCAGGAAACCTGTTAACTAAAAATGGCTTTGAATGGATGAATGCCTTAGATGAAGAAGTTCAACAGTTTTTACTCGATTTAGTTTTAGAAGTTGTCAAAAATTATAATATTGATGGCATTCAAGGAGATGATCGTTTACCGGCTTTACCCTCTGAAGGGGGGTATGATTGTAAAACGATTGAACGCTATTTTTTAGACTGTGGTTATCCCCCACCTCCCACCCATAAAGAACCCCAATGGTTACAGTGGCGAGCTAATATTTTAACAAACTTTTTAGCCCGTATTTATCAGGAAGTCAAAGCCATTAAACCCCATGTTTTAGTTTCGATGGCTCCCAGTTTGTATAAATGGAGCTTAAATGAATATCTTCAAGATTATATCAGTTGGATGACACAAAATTTAGTGGATATTATTCATCCTCAACTCTATCGCCGCAGTTTTGGAAGTTACAAAGGTTTAGTCAATCAACTGGTGAATTCTCAATTTACAAGCTGTCAGTTACCTCAAGTCTCTCCAGGGATTTTAGTTAAAATTGGTTCCTATCGAATTACAGTCGATGAACTGCTTAAGGCAATTGATTATAATCGGTGTCATGGCATTTTAGGAGAGGTCTTGTTCTTCTATGAAGGCTTACGGGAAAATAATAATGAGTTAGCGATCGCCCTTCGTCAGGGACCTTATGGAACATCAGCCATAGAGTAGCGTTAAAAGTACAGATTCAAGTCTTGAGTTTAATTGCTTCTGTTTAACTTTTATCAGTCAAAAGATAGGAAATTTATATATTTGTCAAGTGATGATAACATTGTTACGAAATGTTATGGGTATAAATTGCACGAATTGACAGGGGTTGACAGCTCAGGATCAAGTTTTGTATGATATGTGTTAGGAGTAAAATTGGGTATTGTTATGCCTACAAGTTAAAACGACGGTAGCTATCCTCTTCAAACCCTGACTCTACTGAATGAGTTGTTGCTCCATCACTCCGTTGAAGTCGCTTCAAAAGCCAGTGAGATTGAATAAAATTAAAGACTCTGCTGAAGCAGGGAGTTGACAAAAATACAAAAATATGTATTTACCCAAAAAAGCAGCTTAAACGACTTGATGAAACAGCATCCTTTAGTCAGTATTTGTATTCCCACTTATAATGGAGAAGCCTTTATTTTAGAAGCGATCGCCAGTGCTTTAACTCAAACTTATGATTTCATAGAAATTATTGTTTCTGATGATAATTCTGAAGATAATACCGGGCAAATTTTACAATCTTTACAAGACCAGATCTCAATAAATTTTTCAATTTATCATCATCCAACCTTAGGAATTGCCGAAAATTGTAACTTTTGTATTCAGCAAGCTAGGGGAAAATATATTAAATTTTTATTTCAAGATGATATTTTGCTGCCGAATTGTGTTAAAGAAATGGTGGAATTAGCCGAAATTAGTGAAGAAATTGGCTTAGTTTTTTCTGTGCGTGACCTTTTTTTTGCAACTGGAGATGATACCCAAGCTGACTTAATTGCCGTCTATCAAGATTTTCAGAATATCCATCAAGCATGGTCAAATTTAAAATCGGTTCAATGGGGTCAAGACTTACTCAAAGATCCGCAGTTACTCTGTCATCCCATTAATAAAATTGGGGAACCTAGCACCGTTTTAATTCGTCAAGAAGTATTCAAGAGAGTGGGAGGATTTGACCCCCAGTTAAATCAACTGGTTGATTTAGAAATGTGGTTGAGAATCATGAAATATTATCAAATCGGATTTATCAACAAAAGCTTGTCTAAATTTAGACTCAATTGTCAGCAAAAAACCTATAAAAATATTCGTGAAAATGCTGATATTGATTTAAAATTTTATCTCAAACTCTATCAAGATGACTATTATGACTTTTTAGAGGATGCTATACGAAGTCAATCTTTTTTTATTTATAACAACTTGGTTAATAATTGGGATGATGAGAGGGGATTTGCATCCGGATTTGACAGCTAGATACAAAATAAACTTATCATTTTTTGAATAACAATGGTCAACTATAATCCGATTTTTGTATAATTAGTTTATCCGGTAAAATTTTACAGAGCAAGGTTTCATGACAAGTTTTTTAGTTCCTAGTTCAACTGCTGGTTTGTTTGGGATTAATGCTTTAGTAGGTTCCCTGGGAAGTGATACAATTTCCCTGATTAATGTCTTTGTGACCCCCTACACCGATGGCATTCTTTTACTCGATGGAAATGATAGTTTACAGTCCTTTCAATCCTTAGATCCACTTAGAATTAATGGCAATCAAGGCAATGATTCAATTTCAGGGGGATTGAATAATGACATCATTTTTGGCGGCAGAGATCAAGATGTACTTTACGGGGGAGATGGTGGTAACGAACAAATGTTTGGAAACCTAGGAAATGACGTACTCGCAGGCGGCCCTGGAGATGATTCATTATACGGTGGACAACAAGATGATGTCGTTAATGGGGATAGCGGAAACGATCAATTGTTTGGGGATTTAGGCAATGATATTCTCGATGGAGATGCCGGTAGAGATAGCTTAACAGGGGGTCCCGGAAGCGATACATTTGTCTTCGATCCCGGTGAAGCTAGCTTTGATATTAATGATGTCGATGAAATTCGAGACTTTACTGTAGATAGCCTCACCTTTGAGGACAATGATGTGATTGTGGTGCCAACTGGAACTCGAATCAATGAAGCCAGTTTAGAACGAGATATTGATGTCAATAGAGATGGTTTACTCGATATTCCAATTGAACTTCAAGATGGACGGTTTTTGGGGATTATTATTAATAATGGCAGCTTGTTTGTCGATCGCATCCTCCTCGATGTGGATATTATTTTTAACAACAGCTTCGACTTTAATTTGTAGGCAATCTTCAGTGATTTTAATAAATTAAGATAAGAAACATGAAGAATGGCCACAGTCAGCCCTTTCTGGGGTAGTATGCTTGAATGTACTTCGCAAAGAGGGTGATCTGAAATGGAGCAGAATACTCAGCGCAAACGCTTCAATTCTCCTCAACTCGCTTGGTTATGCCTGTCAATGATGACGTTACTCTTGGGTTCTGTTCATGCCCAAGCCATGACCACCACTGAAGTTTTTAGTCATATTGAAAAACTGGGTAGTTCTAAGCGACAAAACCGAATTGCAGCAATGCAAGCCTTAAAACAGATGGGTTCATCTGCTGTTCCCATTCTAATTGAAGCCCTCAACGATACCGATATTCAAACTCGTAAAAGTGCCGCTTTTGCCCTCGGTTCCCTTGGAGAAGCAGCCGTTGATGCTGTTCCCGCTTTACTGTCTACCCTCAAAGATCCCGATGCCTCTGTCCGCATGGGGGTTGCTGTCGCCTTACAACAAATTGGCCCTGCTGCCCCAGAAACAGTCAGGGATGCAGTTGAAGATTTAACCACAGCCCTCCATCATCAAGATTCTCAAGTTCGTCAAGGGGCCGCTTTTGGCTTAGGGGTGATAGGAACAGATGCCGCAGCGGCTATTCCTGAGTTAATGACCGCCTTAAGAGACCCAGATGAACCCGTCCGCATTGGGGCAGCGATCGCCCTCAAGAAGATGGGTACAGCCGCCAATCCCGCCTTAATTGAAGCCCTCCAAGATAGCAATCCGCAAGTTCGGGCAAAAGCCGCCTTTGCATTGGGGAAAATTAATCAGGCGATGATCCCCAGTCTCACCGCAGCCTTAGCCAATACCGATCAACAAGTTCGTCATACCCTCGCCCAGTCCTTAGAAAAACTGACTTCTCCTCAACTGCGTCCTCAAGCCGGAAATCGTCCCGGAGTCAACCGTCCAGGGGGAAATCGCCCTGGGACACGGCCAGGAGGTAACCGTCCCACTCGTCCAGGGGGAAATCGTCCTACTCGTCCTACTCGTCCCCGTCCCAATGGTTTGTAATACTCTTTTCCCTGATGTTTACAAATTCAGAGGATGTTTACAAATTCAGAGATAAAGAATTGCTATAACCTTTATGCGACAAGGTTTTTCATTCCCTATTGCCTGCGCGTAGCGCGATAAAGGATGAATCACTTACTGAAGCAGTTGTATGGTGAAGCTTTAGCATTATATCAAGCGGGATACTTTCCAGAAGCTGCTACAACCTATCAACAAATTCTAGAAATAGAACCCACAGATGCTGAAGCCTGGTGGGGGTTGGGAAAAATCTACTGTTGTCAAGCCGACTGGCAACAAGCCTTAACGGCTTTGAATCAAGCGTTAAATCTTAATCCCAATCATACCATGATTTATGTTGATTTGGGTTGGGCTTGGCAACAACTCGGAGACTTTTCTCAAGGGATTTTAGCTTATCAAACGGCAATTGCTTTAAATCCCGATCATTCCCAAGTTTATTGTCAACTGGGTGATTTATATTTAGAATTAGGGGACTATCAATCTGCCGAACAATATTATCGTCAAGGGATTTTAATTGATCCTAATGATATCAGTAATTATCTGGGTTTAGGCAATCTTTTAATCGCCCAAAATGAAGTGGCAGCAGCCCTGACACTGTATCAAACCGCCTTAGAAGGGCAACCCCATCATCCCGATTTACTCTATCAATATGGCTTAGCGATCGCGGCGAATTCTACCTCAGATCTTCTCTCACTCTCAGTGATGGGAAAAGCTGCCTTTTACTTTGGTTCAGCCGCCTATTATCAACAGGATTATCAAACCGCGATTGATTATTATCAAACCGTTCTCAACTCTACCAATAAAACAGTAGAAGTTTATCTCAATTTAGCCGATTGTTATCAACAGCTTGATCAATTTTCAGAAGTGATTGATCTGTATCAAACCGCTTTAGAGGATTATCCAGATTCTGTCGATCTTTATCTCGGATTTATTTTATTATTACAAAATATAGGAAAAACGGAAGCAGCCATTCAAATCGCTGAACAAGGTTTACAAAGACTTTCTAACCCTATCCGTTTAAAATTAGCCCATCAACGCCTACTGCCGATTTTATATCATACTGAAACAGAAATTAAATACTATCGTCAACGCTTTCAGAATTTATTAGAGAATCTCATTCAAAATTGTCCTTTAGAAACGACAGAACAACAACAGCAAGCCTTACAAGCTATTGCTGACAATACGAATTTTTACTTACAATATCAAGGATATAATGATTTAACCCTTCAGCAGCAATATGGTGAATTTGTTTCCAAAGTAATGGCTGCAAATTACCCAGAATATACTCAAAAAATCACTCGCAGAAAAACAGATAAAATTAAAATTGGTTATATTTCCGCTTTTTTACAATGGCATACTGTTGGGATTGTATTTTTAGGATGGATCAAACAACATAATTCTGATTTATTTGAAATTTACTGTTATCATCTCGGACAAGATACAGACGAAATCACAGATTTATTTCATTACTACAGTAATCAGTTTTATCATAATCCTAATGACTTGGAATCAACTCTACAGCAAATTATTGCAGATAAAATTGATATTTTAGTTTTCTTAGATATTGGAATGTCACCCCAAACCACCCAACTCGCAGGCTTACGACTTGCACCCATTCAATGTGCCGCTTGGGGACATCCTGTCACCACAGGCTTACCCACCATTGATTATTTTATCTCCGCTGAATACTTAGAACCTATTGATTCAAAAGATCACTATACAGAACAATTAACGACTTTGCCTAATTTAGGAATATTTTATCAAAAACCAACTTTACCAATACTCTTAAAAAATCGTTCTGAATTTGGATTGCAAGAAAACAGTATAATTTATCTCTCATCTCAATCCTTATTTAAATACCTACCTCAATATGATCAAATATTTGGCGCGATTGCCCAACAAGTTGAAAACGCTAAATTTATCTTTTTATCCCATTGGAATTCAGAGATAACCCAACAATTTAAACATCGCTTAAATCGTGCCTTTTCTCAACTTGAACTAGATTTTAAAAACCATTGTGTCATCTTACCCCGACTCAGCAAACCAGACTATTTACAACTTCACTTACTCGCTGATATTGCTTTAGACACTTTCCAATTTACAGGATTTTTAACCAGCCTCGATGCGATCGCCTGTAACCTTCCCATTGTTACCCATGAAGGTGAATTCATGCGTAGCCGCCAAACCGCAGGCATACTCAAACGCATCAACGTGACAGCAACCATTGCTAAAAATCCATCAGAATATATTAAAATAGCAGTAAAATTAGGTTTAGATTCTAATTTACGAAAATCGATTTCAGACAAAATTAAAACCCATCAATCCATCTTATATCAAGACAACCAGTGTATACAATCTCTAGAACAATTTTATCTTTCAACTCTTGAATAAGACAACTCACTACAAAAAAACTCTGTGTTCTCTGTGCCTCTGTGGTTTTATTTTCTTTAAAATTATTCCATGTTAATCAACCTCAAACAAGCCTTTTACAAAGCCTCTGGTTTCTGGCAAACCCGTTTTACTCCCAAAGCGGGAAACTGGTGTAAATATATCGAAAGTATCGATAAAGATCGAACCGATGGCTACTCTATTATCGGGCCTTTTGTCAGTCAAATTGATCAACTAACGCAACAACAACCGGGCTTATATCTTTACTGTGAAAAGAAAAAACAAAAAAAGGGGACTTCCGAACGACTTTACACATTATTTATCTTAGAAGCCGATGGCAACATAGAAGTCTTGCAAGAACTTAAAACAGCCAGTAAAGATTGGGCCGTTCAACTTTGGGTAGAGATTGAAACTTATTTTGTGCGACAATCTAATACAGTGGAACGACGACGACAGCAACTCAAGGCAGAAATTCAAACCTTAGAATTTGAACTCAGCCAGCGTCGGGCTGAATTAGTGGCATTAGAACTGACTTTAGAAGCATCATCACAAGATCATTCTGGCCCCAGATAATCAATATTGCTACACAAACCGCCTCACAAACAGGTACACTCTAAACAATTCGGTTTAAAATGCTTAAGCGAATGGGTTCTATGGTCAGCAGAGAGATGACCCTCCCATCTGACCCTCCCTATCGCAAAAGGAAAACAATTGTTGTATAAAACTCTGGGGCGAGGAAGAAAATCGAGGAGTTAAGATTTTAGATGGATATACAAGAACTTTTTGCCAAAGGTGGCCCAGCCATGTGGCCCCTACTGGTGTTATCAATTTTATCAATCAGTACCATTATCGAACGGTTATGGTTTTGGGCTAATACCCTCACCCGAGAACAGCAAATTTTTAACCGTGTGATCGATACCGCCCGTCGAGGACAATGGGGGGTTGCTTATCAAACCGCTAAACAGGTGAATAATCAACCCATGGGGCGGTTTCTGTATGCGCCGTTACGCCTGGAAACCCCCGATCCGGAATTGTTTAGTTTAGCGTTAGAAGCGGCAGCCGATGAAGAATTAGCCGCAATGCGGCGGGGTGACAAAATCTTAGAAGCGGTGATTACCCTTTCCCCGATGTTAGGACTACTGGGAACCGTTTTGGGTTTGATTAACTCTTTAGGTTCAATTCGTTTGGGGGATATCGGGACTTCTTCGGCCTCTGAAGTGACCTTAGGAATTGGTGAAGCGTTAATCAGTACGGCAACGGGTTTGATTATTGCTATTATCAGCTTAACTTTTTATCGTCTGTTTCAAGCCTTTTCTTTTAGTCAAACCAAGGTGTTTCGGAAAGCTGGCAATGAGATGGAGTTACTCTATCGTCAAGATTGGCCCCAAGTAAAATCTCAGTTATCCTGGTTAGATCAGCCAGAGGTAGACTCTGAACCTGAACCGGAAGTAGAACCGAAGATGGTACCATTTCCCTCAACCCTGGAACACCCCTCTCCTGAAACCGCTGATGATGAAGATGAATCTATAGACATAGACAAAGATAAAAAATAGGAGTCTTAAACCCCGATGAAAATTAATTTGGATACTCCCAGTGACGAGGGGCGAATTGAGTTACTGCCGCTGATTGATGTGGTCTTTTGTATTTTGACGTTTTTTATTTTGGCGGCCTTACAATTGACTCGTCAACAGGCGATTACGGTAGACTTACCCAAAGCCAGTACCGGGGAAACCCAAATGCAGAAAATGCTGATTGTCGGGATTGATCCTCAGGGTCGAACCTACATTGATCAGCAAGTCTTAAGCCCTAACCAACTCGAACAGCAACTTAAACGGTTTAAGCGTTGGAACCCTAGCGGCCTGATGGTATTATATGCGCCCAAAGATGCCAAGTACAACGATGTGGTTCAGGTTTTAGATCAAATGCGGGCGGTCGGTGGCGATCGCGTCGCTTTAGCCACGTTACCCAGTTCTGCGGAAACCCCTGAAGCGGACAATCAAACTCCGGCGACACCGGGCACTTCCCCAGGATCAAATATACTATTACCAGCACCTACCCAGCTTCCTCCGGCTGCGAATCCGTTTACTCCCAGTCCCAGTACACCAAGTCCGACTGAAGGAACTCAACCCACGGAGAATTAAGTCAAAAGTCTGCAAGTCTGCAAGTCAGAAGTTAAAAGCCTGCCCCCGCGTTAGCGCAGCCTGTGTGAAGCACTTAGGCGGGGGTCAAAAGTCAGCAAAGCCTATTGTCGTCAACGAATGACAAACAACGAATAACAAATGACTGGCGCGTAGCGCTATAAGCATTAACCACTTAAGTCCAACGGACACACACAAGGTTGCTGCTGTAACCATATTTCACCGACCTGTTTTAATGCCATCAAAACAGGTCCTAGTTCTCTGCCTTTCTCCGTCAGCTTATACTCCACATGGGGCGGAATTTCAGGGTAAACTGTGCGTTTGACTAAGCCATGCTTTTGCAGTTGTCTTAATCTTAAGGTTAAGGTTTTGGTACTAATTCCCGGTAACGCTTCCAACAGTTCATGAGTTCGGCAACTTCCTTGAAACAGTTCTCGTAAAATTTGAATCGACCATTTATGACCAATCATCTCTAGGATAAACTCAATCGGACAAGTTTTCTCAACACAATGATTGTCTGAAGATTGAGGGCTAGAATTGTAATATTTCTTAACTTTCATCGGCTTTTTCTCATCTACTTCATCTTTTTTAAGAATAACCGATAAAGCCGTGATGTCGCTATTCTTGTCGTTTTGTAACTATGGGAAATCTGTAACACAAGATGCCAATCTTAAAAGTAATGATTAAAATGAGAAGTAGAGGGAGTGAAATGCACGCGAGTTAAATCGCGATGAAAGAATAATAACTGAGAATAGAGCCAAATTAAGATTAGATTAATGGGGATCAAGTTATTTACCTTTTTATAACCTAAGACAGATGTCAAAAAAATAGAGAGTCTACTGCCTTTCACGAACCAGAAAATTTTGTCTAAAATAATCAAAAAAATCAACTGTCTTCTGAAGAGAGGTCAGTGTAAATTGAGAGTGGAATGAATTTATGGTTAACACAATTACCTATCAGCAACAACCGAAAACCGTCAAAAATCCCTTGATTCTTTGGTTAGAGGAAGTGGGACTCAACAACTTAGGGGAAGTTGGGGGAAAAAATGCTTCTTTGGGAGAAATGATTCGCCAACTCACCGCTAAAGGAATTCAAGTTCCTCTCGGGTTTGCCACGACTGCTAAGGCTTACCGTTACTTTATTCAAGCCGCTAATTTAGAAGGCAAATTACGTCAATTATTCGCTGATTTAGATATCGAAAATATCAGCAATTTACAACAGCGGGGTAAACAAGCCAGAACTTTAATTTTAAATACCCCTTTCCCCATTGAACTGGAAACCGCAATTTCTCAAGCTTATTCTCAGTTATGCGATCGCTATGGTCAAAATACAGATGTCGCCATCCGTTCATCTGCCACCGCCGAAGACTTACCCGATGCCAGTTTTGCCGGACAACAGGACACCTATCTTAACATTCGCGGCCTCTCGGCTGTGATTAAACAGACCCATCGTTGCTTTGCCTCCATCTTCACAGATCGGGCAATTTCCTATCGAACCCTTAAAGGCTTCGATCACTTTGATGTTGCCTTATCTGTGGGCATCCAAAAAATGGTTCGATCTGACCTTGCCACTTCCGGGGTGATGTTTTCCATCGATACCGAAACCGGGTTTAGAAATGCTGCCTTAATTACTGCGGCCTACGGACTCGGGGAAAATGTGGTTCAAGGTTCTGTCAACCCCGATGAATATCTCGTCTTCAAACCCACGTTACGAGAAGGCTTTCAACCCATTTTAGAGAAACGCTTGGGCAGTAAAGCCATCAAGATGGTTTATGACCGCAATAGTTTTACGACAAACGTTGTGGTACCCCGGTCTCAACAACAGCAATTTGCTTTAACTGACCCAGAGATATTACAGTTGGCTAATTGGGGGATGATTATCGAAGATCACTATTCAAAAGTCCGGGGCTGTTTCTCGCCAATGGATATTGAATGGGCAAAAGACGGCATCACCGGGGAATTATTTATCGTCCAAGCCCGCCCAGAAACGGTACAGTCGCAAAAATCGCAACAGGTTCTCCAACAGTATCATCTTCAGGATAGCAGCCCTGTATTAGCCACAGGACGGGCAGTGGGCGATCGCATCGGGCAAGGCAGCGTTCGGGTGATGTTGGATACTGAAAACCTGGATCACTTCCAACCGGGAGATGTGTTAGTTACCCAACGAACTGACCCTGACTGGGAACCCATTATGAAACAAGCCAGCGCCATTGTCACCGACTCTGGGGGACGAACGTGCCACGCGGCGATTATAGCACGAGAATTAGGGATTCCGGCTATTGTCGGTTGTGGGAATGCCAGCCAGATTTTAACCACCGGACAAGCCGTGACGGTATCCTGTGGCGAAGGGGATGAAGGGAAAGTCTATGAGGGGTTAATTCCGTTTACCGTGGAAGAAACCGTCTTAGAAGACTTACCTGCCACCCAAACCCAAATTTTAATGAATGTGGGTAACCCCGATGAAGCGTTTCGCCTCTCAGCTATTCCCTGTGATGGTGTGGGGTTAGCCCGGTTAGAATTTATTATCGCCAATCATATCAAAATTCATCCCTTGGCGTTACTGCATTTTGATCAATTAGACTCGCAAACCGTCCGGGAACAAATTGAAGCGTTAACCACCCAATATGACCATAAACCCGATTATTTTGTAGACCGTTTAGCCCAAGGAATTGCTAAAATTGCTGCTGCCTTTTATCCTCGTCCAGTGATTGTACGGATGAGTGATTTCAAAAGTAATGAATATGCCAACTTACTCGGAGGCAAACAATTTGAACCCACTGAAGATAACCCCATGATTGGTTGGCGGGGGGCTGCCCGTTATACCGATCCCAAGTATCAGGCGGCTTATGGGTTAGAATGTTTAGCCTTTAAACGAGTCCGAGAAGAAATGGGATTAGGCAATATTATCCCGATGATTCCATTTTGTCGTACCCCAGAAGAAGGACGTAAAGTCTTAGCAGAGATGGCAAAATATGGGCTGGTTCAGGGAGAGAATGGCTTACAAGTGTATGTCATGTGTGAGTTACCCAGTAACGTCATTTTAGCGGAAGAATTTTGTCACATGTTTGATGGTTTCTCTATTGGATCGAATGATTTAACCCAATTAACCCTAGGTTTAGACCGAGATTCCGGACTCGTTGCCCATTTATTTGATGAGAGAAATCCGGCTGTTTTAAAAATGATTAAACGGGTGATTACCATTGCAAAACAGCAAGGACGAAAAATTGGAATTTGTGGACAAGCGCCCAGTGACTATCCGGATTTTGCTCAATTCTTAGTGAAATCAGGAATTAACTCAATTAGTTTGAATCCAGATTCGGTTTTAAAAACCCGTTTAAAGATAGCGGAAATAGAATCAAGATTCTGATTGAGTTGAAGTATGGTGTAAGTCAAGTTCTAGATTTTAGAGAATAATCTAAAGCCTAGAGAGATAGACTGCTTTAGCAATCTTTACCGCTAAAGTGGTCTTTTTTTGCGGATTTTATTTATATACTTTTCTGAGTTTTCTACCACAGTACTTTTATCCTTTCTATCGATTTAAGTTTAATAAAATATTAATATTTAGCCCTGATATTAGCTATAGTAAACTTAGTCAAAGTTTAGTGATAATTGTTGCAATAACTATCATAATGAATCAAAGATTCTTGAGATTTTAAGGTTTCCCAGTGAGCCATTTCAAGCTGAGGACGTTCAGTGAATTCTGTGACATAACCTAAACATAAATAAGCCGATTAAATTCACAAACGCAATAAACTGTTACTGTGGCGGTAATAATTTTAATTGATATCGATATAAAGAAACTGGACGATCTTTTGCCTTAAAATAGTTAGGATCTTGAGGGGAAAGATAAATAGCGGTTATTTGATCTGCATCAACAGATACAGTTTTACCTGAAATTTTATCAACATTTCGATAATAAAATGTAGTGGCTTCTACTGCATTTAAATAAATTGAAGTTTCTCCCTGAAAGATTTGCTGACAAATTTCTGTTGCAATAAATTGATTCAGTTTAGGGGTTTCACTCCCTCGTTCTGTTACGATAGAAACCAGTTGATGATTTCCTGGTAATTGAGTGATTTGACGATTGGGATTATTTGCATCTACTTTCACAGATAAAATAGCGAGATCGCCTAATGTTGCTCGTGCAATATTGAACCCATTAAATGCTCGATCTGCTACAATAACAGACTGAAATTGTAAGGGAGGAACGGGAGAAGTTATAGGAATAGCACGATACTTTTCTGTAGGTTTAAACCGCACATTAAACTGTATCGGTTGATTCAGAAATTGACGATTTCCTTCAAATCCTGGAGTTATGATTTCAGGCGCTAAAGGAGCAACTAAATCCACTAATGTACTGGTGACTTGCCATTCTCCTGCCATCCAATCTGGATAAATTAAATCTCCTTTTGCAACCTCTACTGCGGGCTTATTTTTCCAATCAGGAAATTGAGTAATTCTATCGGATAAACTTTCAGCGAATACAAAAGATTCCCAACTGAAAAAGCTGAGAATCATGACAATAATGAAAATAATAAGTTTATTCAAGTCTCTTCTCACTTTAAGGAAAAATAGTTACAAGGTGCGTCAAAGAAGTTAATCGTTTGATTGTTTCTCAATGACGCACCCGACTTCAATTATAATGTTTCCACCGGAGAAGGTTGCCAAACTTCGCCATATTCAGCTCGTAATTTTTCCCAGGCTTCTACCTGTCCGGGTTCATATTCTCCCGGTTTTCCCCATTGTAAAAAAGCACTCATCGCCACTGCATCTTCATCATCAATAAACCGAATGGCATAAGTGGTAAAATTTCCCCGTTTGGCTTCTCCGGTTTCAAACTTCACCTGTTTAATTTTATCCATATTTAGATGAAATTCAATCCCTTCCGTATGCATATTGGCATACTTTCCTTTGGGTAATTCTGCATAAAATAACTTTTGAATTTTTTCCCTCGCTTCTAATACCGCCGCACTACTGGTGACAATCAGCCGCAATGTGCCAAGCGTCTCACAAGCTTCTAAGAATTCCTTTAACGTTGCCATGAATTAGTGATCCTTTTTTTCGTACTTTTCATAAGCTGCAACAATGCGCTGCACCAAACTATTTCTTACCACATCTGCTTGAGAAAATTCACAGAACGCGATACCTTCAACCTGTTTCAAAATTTTCAATGCCACCGTCAACCCCGAAGATTGATGTAACGGTAAATCCGTTTGGGTAATATCTCCCGTCACCACCATCCGAGACCGAAAGCCTAACCGCGTCAACACCATTTTCATCTGTGCTGGAGTCGTGTTTTGCGCCTCATCGAGGATAACAAAGGAATTATTCAAAGTGCGACCCCGCATATAGGCAATCGGTGCCACCTCGATAATACCCCGTTCCATTAAATTCGCCGCTTTTTCCGGGTCAATGAGTTCATACAGGGCATCATACAGCGGACGCAGATAAGGATTCACCTTTTGTTGCAAATCTCCCGGTAAAAACCCTAACCGTTCCCCCGCTTCCACCGCTGGACGGGTTAAAATTAACCGTTCAAACTGGTCACTCAGTAACGCCTGCAAAGCAATTAAGGCCGCCAGATAGGTTTTTCCAGTTCCCGCAGGGCCAATACAAAAGATTAAATCTTTAGTCCGAACTGCCTGAATATATTGCCGTTGACGAAAGGTTTTGGCGCGAATTTCCTGACCCCGGCGGGTGGTGGCGATGACATCACTCTGAATTTGTTGCAGTTCAGCTTGTTGGTTAGTATTGATAGCATGACGCGCCGTCATAATATCCACACTGGTCAGGGTTTGTCCTGCTTGCCAACTCTCTTTGAGGGACTCCACTAATTGTTGGCACAACTGAACTTGATTAGCTGTCCCCGAAATTAACAGCTCTTGGCCTCGCAGAACAACCTGAGCGCCCGTTTGTTTGGATAACATTTTGAGATTATCTTCTTGATGACCCGCCAAAGCCATAGCGCTTTCAATGCTGGGTAACTCAATGGTGAGGCGTTCAGTCATGGGTTTGGCAAATTTGAAAGATTAACATCATTCACAACAGCATCCACATGAAGCTCACCCCACCTTTTTAGAGGTGGGGGTGTCTATGCTAATAGTACGGCTACCTACAGCCCACAAATCACAGAGACAAGCCCAGCTTCTAGGCAAGCGTCCAGAATTTTTACTGGGACGCTTCTCGTAGTCATTTCGGCTATCGAGTTTTAGCCAACCTCTAGCGGCAATATTGTAAGACCCGTTGAGGTCGCAGTTGTAGTGCTTCCCGCTAGAAAATGTTGCTAAAGCGTAATTTTTCGAGTCGCGCTTTACCTGTCCTGACCCGTCGTAAGCCAGCTTTGACGTATAAGCAGCAATCACCGTGATGGTTTTGCCACCCAACTCAGCCCATTTACGCTGTGTCAGTTCGACAATCAAGCTTTTGAGCCAACAATGAAAGCGCTGTTTCAGGACAGAGCGTTTCTTGCCACCTTTAGGCTTCCATCCTTTGAGATCCTCGAACACAATGGCATCCGCGCAATAGTTCTGAGCAATCTGGGTGATTCGTTTAGAAACGATATGCCCAATCTGTTGATTGATGTGACGACATTTACGATAGGTGTTTTTGCAGAATCCTTTACCCAGTTTTCCGCCTTTTCCCATGGTTTTCTTAGCGCGTTGAGAAACTGATTTTAGACGCTTATCGCGGCGGTCTATGTCTCTTCCAGGGTGAATAAATTCACGATGGATTACAGTACCGTCACGGCTGACGACTGAAACAGTGGCAGTTGTATTCAGCCCCAAATCAACCGCTACAACCACACCCGACCCTTTCACCTTCTCAGGGTGACACTCAAACGGTACTGACAAATGGCAGGATTTACCGTTGATGATCAGGGACGGAGACTTAATCTGATTAGTCGAAACCAAATGCCGCTCACGCAACGAAACGATGGGCATGGTGATCCAAATCCAATCGGTTCGGGTGAACACTTTGATTTCGACTCGCTCAAACCCGTGAAGCTTGAAACACTGCCCTTTGTACAAAGCCGGGTAGCAACCCGCGCTACTGTTGAGGATTGGCGGTTTGGCGTCTGGGCGGTTCCGACTCGGCCCGGATTGCCAATCTCGGTATCGAGTCATATAACTACTCACCTGACCGGACGCAAACATGATGGCAGCGCGGCGTAAATAGCTAGGGAACTTGTGAAACGCTCGATTGATTTGAGGATATTTAGGATTCGGATTGTTTGCAGTTCGATGAACTAACCGCTCAACCGCAGGCACAAGATCATCGCTGCGTAGAGTTCCTAAATCAACCCAATGCGTACAGATCACCGTGACCAAGAACCGACACAAACGACGATATTCCCGCACAGTGTTAAGCAAATACTGTTTCTGCTCACTGGTCGGGGCAATCCGCCATTTGTCGGTTCTGATGGTTTTGAGTGCTGCTTTTTGGGTCATAGTGTTTATAGTATAGCGTATAGAGTAAGCGGATGACAAGAAGTTTAAGATCTTTTGCCCATAGTTATTGCAGCATTCAGATTCATATGGTGTTTGTGACGAAGTATCGTCATCCCGTTCTGACTGAGCAGATAGAGTCTGACATGATCCAACTGTGTCGGAGCATCTGCGAGAAGAACCGTTCTTACTTGGTAGAGGCAAAAGCAGATCTAGAGATGAAAGATCATATCCATCTGCTTATTGACTTTGCGCCCGATGTTTCAGTATCGAAGCTGGCTAACACAATGAAAACCGTAACCAGTCGTGAGATCAGAAGGCGTTTTGCAGAGGAACTGAAGCCCTATTATTGGAAGCCTGTTTTTTGGAAGCGTGGTTATTGTGCTGTTTCAGGTGGCGGCGCTTCGTTGGATGTCATCAAGTCCTATATCCAGTCTCAGGGCAAGGATGATTAATTCCGGTGTTCGGCTAACCCCCACCTGTTCCGAGGTGGGGGAGTGCGCCTCACTTGAGGTTCAACGGGCAATCTGGTTAGTGATGGCGGCAAATCATGAAGGAATGAAACCGGGAGAAAATTATGGCGGCCAAGGACTTCACGATCATCGTTTCATCGAAGGTATGCCCGGTATGGGTTTGATGCCAGATGGTTCAGAACATCAACATCAACCTCAACATCATCAACATTAAAACAAATTATTGAGCAAAATTGAATGAACCGAATCAGTTTTTGGCTGGGTAATAGTGTGGCTGGGGGCTTTCTGTTAATCGCGATCGCCTTACCCGCCGTTGCAGTCGATCACAATAATTTAGACGCAGGTCGTCCCCTCTCTTTTGACGATGCCGAAAGTATTGCTGAGGGAGAACAATCTGTAGAAGTAGGGGCATCAGCCTTGGTCACAGAGGGTCGAAGTGTCGGAGGCAGCTTAGATGTTGAATATCTCTATGGCTTTGCCCGCAATACTCATCTGATTATCGGTATTGACCCTGAAATTGGCGGTCGGGTAGATTCGCCAGAAACTGATTTTGATATAGGTAACCTTTCACTCAGCCTGTTTCATAACTTTAACCGAGAGTACAATAATACCCCAGCCTTTGCGATCCGGGCTGATACTGCTTTTCCGACTGGAAATGACTCTCAGGGAGTAAACTTTCGGGTCAGGGGAATTGCCAGCAAAACCCTGAGACAATATGACCGTCTGCACATTAATCTGGATCTTGAGATTAAAACGTCACCGGATGAAGAAGAACGGACTGTTATCCCTGGGTTAATTCTCGGTTACTCTACCCCTGTGGGTTATCCTCGCCGATTTGATCGGACTTTCGTGGCAGAAACAGGGGTCAGATTAAACGAAAATACAGATAACGGAGTGAACCTGTTAGCAGGAATTGGACTGCGTCAGCAAGTCAGTAACCGTAGTGTTTTTGATCTGGGTTTAGAAGGGGATATTGCAACAGAAGATCGCAGTCAAGTTAAATTAACGGTAGGTTATTCTATCGGTTTTTAGTTTGATTATATTTATTTAACTGTTTATACCTAAGCGATTAAACATTGATATAATTGTCAAGTGATGATGACATTGTAACGAATGACGAAGAAGACGAATTGCACGCATTTATAAGGGTTACAGAGGCTTGACAACTCGGGGTAAGGTTTAGTAAATTGTAAAGCATAGGATATGATGTGGAATTCTATTACCTAAAAACTCAGATTTTAGCTCTCCTCCTTCTCAAACCCTGAGTTTACCGAAGAGGCGATCGCCATAATCCTGAATTTTAAGCCATTTCAAAACTGAGTAGAGAAAGCGGAGATGAAAAACTTTCACTCAGCCCTAGGTTGACAAAAATACAAAAATATGCATTCTTCCCAGAAAACCCATGATAGATATTAGTACAAACTCAGATTAAAAATAACTTTATCCCTTTGTATTATGAGTATCGCGCGTAGTTTATCCTTCACAGCTTATACTCCAAAGGCTGACAAAACTGATTCACCCCCACTTTAAAAACATACAAAATCACAGGAGTCACCAAGATTTCCGGGCAGACTTTTTTATTCAAAACATCTTGAAAGATTTTGCTAACAGTTCCCTCTAACAGTTCTTCTCGAAACTCACTTTGACAAATTGCTACCCGACAGCGTTTCGCTAACCCATCCAGCCAATTTTCAGACGTAGTCGGCATTTGTCCCACTTGAATCGCTAAAGAAATAGCAGCATCTTCCAAATCCCCTTCACAATCTTCTATGGTATCTAACGCTTCTAAAGCCGTAGGATATTCAGACAGTTGAGACCGAAACTGAGCAATTTCTTGAGTGGTTAAAATAATCATGGTGTTAATCTTTGACAATAATTTCATCATCAAACCAAGCCGTTAAAGCGACCGCTAAAGCATCAGCCGCATCATCGGGTTTCGGAATATAGTTTAAGTTTAATTCTCGCATCACTGCTTCCTGTACCTCCCGTTTCTCGGCATTGCCATATCCCGTTAAAGATTTCTTAATTTGAGCGGGTGTAAACTCAAAAATCGGGATATTCAATTGGGCTAAAACTAAAATTAATACTCCTCTGGCTTGTGCCACTGAAATCGTATTTCCCATCTTATAAAAGAAGAGTTTCTCAGCGACCGCTAAATGGGGTTTAAACTGATTCATCAGATCATGGAGATCTTGATAAATTGTACAAAGACGCTGACCAATCTCCTGTTTTGCTGAAGTTTGAATCACCCCAAAATCAATTAAGGAAACCGCCTCAACGGCCTGATGCTGAATTGAGGTTTGACATTGAATAATCCCAAACCCTAACGTTGCTAATCCAGGATCAAAACCGATGATTCGTTTTTCCATAGTGATTCGTTGTTGGTCATTCGTTGTTGGTCATTCGCTATTCGTTATTCGTTGCTTGTTAAGCCTGATCGGATAACAAAGCAACGAAGCTAGATTATGGGTTATCATTACCAGGTTTTCTACTATTGGTTTGCAGCATAAAAAATCACTGAGGAAAACTAACCAATGAAAAATAACTAAAGACAAATGACCAATGACGATTGACGAATGACTAAAGATTAATTCTCTTCTGCTTCAGGTAATCCAAACACCTGACGGAAGATTTTCTGGACTTTATAACCGGAATCAATAGATTCTAAGGGATCTTTACGGAGGCGATGCCGCAAACATAATGTAATCACCCGTTGGATATCTTCAACGGTAACTTCTGTCCGTTCTTCAAAGGCAGTTAAGGCTTTTGCCGCCCGGTTTGTTACAATATCACCCCGGAGTCCATCCACATCCAGTTCAGAACACACTTGAGAGATTTTAATCCGTAAATCCGGATCAATCGTCACTGAAGACAGCCGTTGTTGAGCCTCAACAATTTTTTGTTGTAACTGTTCTTGCTGGGTTAAATATTCCTCTAAAAATTGCTTCGGATCTTGATCAAATGTCGTCCGTTGTTCCACAATTTTGACTCTTAAGTTGGGTTCTTTCACTGTTCTAATTTCGGCGTGCATCCCGAAGCGATCTAACAGTTGAGGCCGTAATTCTCCCTCTTCTGGGTTACCCGAACCCACCAACACAAACCGCGCCGGGTGACGAATGGAAATCCCTTCCCGTTCTACCGTATTCCAGCCACTCGCCGCTGAATCTAATAATACATCCACCAAGTGATCGTCGAGGAGGTTGACCTCATCCACATAGAGAATGCCTCGGTTGGCTTTTGCCAACAGTCCCGGTTCAAAAGCTTTCACCCCTTCTGAGAGGGCTTTTTCAATGTCAATGGTTCCACAAACCCGATCCTCAGTTGCCCCTAAGGGTAAGTCTACCATCGGGACTTTTTTGCGGACAACGGTCACTGATTCGTCATTCAGTCGCTTCTGACGAATGCTATCACTCATTAATTCCGGATCGTTGGGATCGCTGTTGAAAGGATCCTCAGCAACTACCTCAATTTCAGGTAATAAATCTGCGAGTGCCCGAATTGTGGTAGATTTGCCAGTACCGCGATCGCCCATAATCATTACACCGCCAATTTTGGGATCGATCACATTGAGTAATAAAGCCAGTTTCATCTCATCCTGGCCGACAATTGCAGTAAATGGAAAAACCGTCCGACGAGTTGTTGCCATCGGTGTTTTCGTCTCCGTCACAGTAGCAGTTGGACTCACAGTAGCTTGCTTAATTTTTTATACGTTTTTTCACCGTATTTTATTGTTGCATATTGCGGCGATCGCTCGCAGCGCTTTTTAAGACTACACTACAAAAATTATAAAGACTTCCCGTCCATCACTAGGAAGCCCTTAGAAATGCGGATGGCGAGACTCGAACTCGCAAGGCAAAGCCACACGCCCCTCAAACGTGCGCGTATACCAATTCCGCCACATCCGCGCATTATAAATTACGGTTTTTTGACCGCTAACTAACTATCATACCATAAAAATTGGGAATGTGTACATGATTCGTCATTGGTTATTGGTGATTTGTCATTTGTGACTAGAAGGAACAGGGAACGGGGAACGCTTAACTGGCAATCGGCAACAGGTAAGAAGTAGCCAGGAGTCAGTATCCAGTATTGCAGGAGGGTTCATATTGATGACAATTATTGGAGATCTAATCCTTCTGTAGGGGCGCATTGCAATGCGCCCCTACCTGACTCCTGCCTTCTGCCTTCTGCCTTCTGACTTCTGACTTTTGTAAAGGGGCTTTGCGCGATCGCCAAAAAGGTTTATCCTAACAGATTATCAACCGAACAGCATAAACAATGCGGTTTTCAAAGATCCTAATTGCCAATCGTGGGGAAATAGCCTTACGCATTATCCGCAGTTGCACGGAACTGGGAATAGCGACAGTTGCCGTCCATTCAACCGTTGACCGTCAAGCCTTACACGTTCAGCTTGCCGATGAGACGGTTTGTATTGGGGAAGCCAGTAGTAACAAAAGTTACTTGAATATCCCCAATATTATCTCTGCGGCTTTGACTCGAAATGCCACAGCCATTCATCCCGGTTATGGATTTTTAGCCGAAAATGCCCGTTTTGCTGAAATTTGCGCCGATCACAACATTGCCTTTATTGGCCCGACTCCGGCAGCGATGCGGGCGATGGGGGACAAATCAACCGCCAAAGAAACAATGCAACGGGTAAAAGTACCCATCGTTCCCGGTAGTGATGGTCTGATTGCTTCGGAGAAAGAAGCCCAGAAAATTGCCCGTGAAATTGGTTATCCGGTGATGATTAAAGCCACCGCTGGCGGGGGTGGTCGAGGAATGCGGTTAGTTCGGTCAGCCGAAGAACTCCCGAAGCTGTTTGCGGCTGCCCAGGGGGAAGCTGAAGCTGCTTTTGGTAATGCCGGGGTTTATATGGAAAAATTCGTAGAACGGCCCCGCCACGTGGAGTTTCAAATTTTAGCCGATAGTCATGGTAATGTGGTTCATTTAGGAGAACGGGACTGTTCCTTACAACGTCGCCATCAAAAGTTATTAGAAGAAGCCCCTAGCCCCGTTTTAACCCCCGAATTACGGGAAAAAATGGGGAATGCGGCAGTGAATGCGGCAGCCGCCATTAACTACGTAGGGGCAGGAACCGTAGAGTTTCTGTTAGATGCGAATGGAAAATTTTATTTTATGGAAATGAATACCCGTATCCAAGTGGAACATCCAGTCACTGAAATGGTAACGGGGTTAGATTTAATTGCCGAACAAATTCGGGTTGCCCAAGGGGAAAAACTCAGCTTTTCTCAAGAAGATATTCATCTCCGGGGTCATGCCATTGAATGCCGGATTAATGCCGAAGATCCCGATCATAATTTCCGTCCTAGTCCTGGACGCATTAGTGCTTATTTACCTCCAGGCGGGCCAGGAGTTCGGTTAGATTCTCATGTTTATACCGATTATGAAATTCCCCCTTATTACGATTCTTTGATTGGTAAATTGATTGTTTGGGGGCCAACTAGAGAAGCAGCCATTATTCGGATGAAACGGGCGTTAAGAGAGTTTGCCATTACTGGCATCCCCACAACCATTGGTTTTCATCAAAAAATCCTAGAAACCCGAGAATTTGAACAAGCAGAAGTGTATACCAGCTTTGTGGAACAGTGGATGAAGCAGGGGAAATAGAAGTCAGAAGTCAGAAGCGCAAAGTGCGGTCTTGGGGTCTCCCCAAGTGAAGCAACTTTGCAAGAGAGTTAGAAGTCAGAAGTCAGGAGTCAGGTACGTCATTCCCGCGCAGGCGGGAACAGGAGTCAGGAGTCAGGAGTCAGGAGTCAGAAGTCTAAACCCCTAACTGCTGACATCACTGTTGTCCTCTATTAACAAATAACGAATGACGAATGACGAATCACAAAACCGAACCGAAAATCCCGAACTCAAATTCTTCTGTTTTGATCTAAGCTTAGAATGTAAGAACTATTTAAAAAACTATGGCCGCTAAATTGCAGCGTCCGATCCTCGTCGGGGGGATTGGATTATCATTATCCCTTTGGTTACTTAATAGTTTACAAGAGCATGCCACAGAACTGGGTGAATTTGCCTTATTAGCAACGATGGCAGCCAGTGCCGGGGTTTGGTGGTTTCAGCGTCAAATGCCTGCTATCGCGGAGACAGAAACGGTATTAAAACCCATCACGCGGGAAACCGTTGAAGCTGCGATCGCCCAAACTGAGACAATGATAACTCAGTTAGAAGCAGAAATTAATGATAATAATTCTAAGTCTGAAGTTAATATCGATTTAGCCAGTTTAAAAACAATATTGGCTGAACTCACGCCCCAACTAGATCGCCAAACCTTAAAACTGGCAATTACGGGGGGTAAATCGGTTGGAAAAACAACAATTTTACAACTGTTAGATGCCAATGGGTTAGCTGAAAAAGAACAATCCATTGAGTTAGCTGAATTCTCCCTTGATCAAACAGAAGCAATCAATCAAGCGGATGTTGTTATTTTTGTCATTAGTGGCGATTTAACTGACCCAGAATATCAACAACTGTCTCAATTCATTGCTAATTATCATCGCGGGATTTTAGTCTGGAATAAAGAAGATCAATGTGCGTTATCGGAACAGCCTGTGATCTTACAACATCTGCGGGAAACGGTCGAAAAGTTCCTTTCTGCTGATGATATTGTCACAATTTCTGCGGCACCCCAACCTGTTAAAGTCCGGCAATATCAAGAAGATGGTTCAGTGCAAGAATGGATGGAACCTCAACCGCCAGAAGTCTCATCTTTAACCCAACGCTTATCTCAAATTATTCAAGAAAATCAACAAGTATTAGTTTGGGGAACCACTTATCGTCAAACAATTGCCTTACAAAATGCGGTGAAAGAATCCCTCAATCAAGTGAGACGGAATCGCGCTTTACCCCTAATTGAACAATATCAATGGATTGCCGCCGCCAGTGCATTTGCGAATCCTGTTCCTGCCTTAGATGTGTTAGCTACGACCGCAATTAGTACCCAATTAATTGTCGATTTAGGCGGCATTTATCAACAACAATTTTCCTTAAAACATGCCCAAGAAATTGCTAAAATTCTAGGCACACAAATGTTTAAGTTAGGCATGGTTGAACTGACAACTCAAACCATTACGGGATTACTGAAAAGTAGTACAGTCACTTATGTTGCGGGAGGATTAGTTCAAGGGGCAAGTGCCGCTTATTTAACTCGAATTGCGGGACTTAGTTTAATTGAATATTTCCAAATTCAACCGCTAGAACTAACTGAAAATGAGAATTCTGGCTTTAATCTTACCCTACTGAGTCAAACTATCAAAGCCGTATTTGAACGGAATCAAACGTTAAATATCCTGCCAGCTATTGCCCAGCAAGCGATGCAAAAGTTAACCCCTAAATTGCAAGCCCAACCTGAAACTGTAGCTGAACATTCAGCCTTATAAGCATTTTGGGAGAAGAAGGTAGAGACGTTACATGTAACGCCTCTACCAGGTTAGATTAAAATCTGCTATACGTCAGTGTATATGTCACTCATTGAGGTGACATTTATTTTTTAATCTATTTGTAGTACAATTGTAGTCTCAATGAATGAACTGCACTTTGATTCTGCATTATGGCGACCTTTCGAGATATCTGCAACTACTATCGACAGTATCTCCCGCTGTCACTCTTTAGTATAGGCGCGTCTAGCACCTTTGAACTGCTAGATCTAGTGGTTCCCTATGCCATTGGACAGATTTTAAACGTTCTTTCCGGTCAACCCGTGGATCAACTGATCCAACCCATGGTAAAGGCGATCGCATCGATAGCAGGAATTGCTGTAACTTCTCAACTCGAACTCATTGTTTTATTGAGTTTTATATTCATGGTCACAGTGATGAAAGCCCCCATTCAACCTTGGTTAGGGCCTTGGTTTCACTGGTTAATTGCCTTAAAAGCCCGCCGAGATCATGCCCATGAAGCGGTCAAAAAAATCCTCTCATTACCCTTAGAATATTATGATGAAAATAACCCTGGACGGATTGCCAGCCGCGTCACTAAAGGCTTAGATAATCATACCTGGACTTATCCAGAAATCGCAGAAGTCCTGATTCCGAAGTTAGTAAGAATTTTTGGAATTTTTGTGGTTATTCTCATCATTGAATGGCGAATTGCGATTTTATTTGTAACCTCTTTCTTGTTTATTCTTTGGTTTACGACAAAATCAATCCAGAAGTTGATTGATCAAGAAGAAGTTATCGATAAATATCAAGAAACCATTAGTAGTCGTAACTCCGAAATTATCACCAACATCAAAACCGTTAAGGCATTTGCCACTGAAAGCCAGGAATTAAAACGGCAAACCACTCGCCTGGGTCGAGAATATAAATCCATCATTTATCGACTGCATAAAGGCTATGTGGTTCTCAACGTTTATCAAACAACAGTTGTTCAGTTTTGCCTATTTTCAGTCCTTGGGTTTACCTTGGCAGCAACGTTAGGGGGTAAAATTTCCCTCGGATACTTTGTTACCATTTATACTCTAGCCAGTATGGCTTATGCGGAAATTACTCCCATCAGTCAAATCGTTGAAGTCTTTGCCCGTCGCTATGCTTCTATGGCTCGCTTGCATGAATTTCTGCAAGAAACGGAAGGGAAAGATGTTGTCAATTTAACACAGGTGGATGCCGTTCAGCCTTACAAATTTACTGGAAAAATTGAACTGTCTGATCTCAGTTTTGGCTATCTGGCGGATAAACCGGTGTTACAGGATATCAAATTACTAATTGACCCTTACCAAACAGTTGCATTAGTAGGGCGTTCTGGTTCTGGGAAATCAACTTTAGTCAAGCTTTTGTTTCGCTATTTTGAACCCAGCCAAGGACGAATTCTCATCGATGGCGAGGATATTCGCAACTTAGACGTGACTCGGTATCGTCGTCGCTTAGCCATTGTTCACCAAGATGTAGACATCTTTAACGGTACGTTGTTATCGAACTTGAAATATGGTAATCCCAACGCCACCGAGGCTGAGATTGAGGAAGCCTGCCGTATCGCCCGTGTCGATGAATTTATTCATCTGTTCCCCCAAGGCTATTATACGGTTGTGGGAGAACGGGGCGTGCGCCTCTCAGGCGGTCAGAAACAACGTTTAGGGATTGCACGAGCCTTATTGGTGAATCCTGATGTGTTAATCTTCGATGAAGCCACCTCTAGCCTAGATTATGAGTCAGAACGCTCGATTCAGCAAGCCATGCACAATATTTTAGGCACTCGCACCACCATTATTATTGCTCACCGTTTGAGTACAGTTCGAGAAGCCGATAAAATTGTGGTTTTAGATCAAGGCAAAATTGTAGAAGTGGGGAATCACGACGAACTCCTCAATCATAAAGGCATTTACCATCGTTTACACGCCCTGCAAGAAAGCGGAGAATTGATGGTGTAATATTGCTGACAGTTGTTTAAACCCCCAATTTCGGGGGTTTTTCCATGACTTAGCCACTTTGTGTTTTTCCTGTCTTTGTGGTTCATCCAATCACTAGCATGAAAGTCATAAGAATGGCAAAATATTAGCGATGATTTTAATTTAAGTTCAGTCAAATCCTATGTTTGCCAGTCAGCCTATTCCCGAAATCACTGTTGAAGAGTTGAGTCAGCGTCTCACAGACGGTACAACAGAAAATCTGCAACTGGTGGATGTTCGAGAACCCGAAGAAATTCGCATGGCCAGTATTGATGGTTTTCTGAATTTACCCTTGAGTCAATCTCAACAATGGTCTCAGGAAATTCAGCAATATCTGGAACCGGAAACAGAAACTTTAGTTTTGTGTCATCATGGCATGCGTTCAGCTCAGATGTGTCAATGGCTGATTGCTCAGGGGTTTAAAAATGTTAAAAATATTGTTGGAGGAATTGACGCTTATTCCACTTTTATTGATCCTAACGTTCCGCGATATTAACCCACAGCATAGCGGGTAAATTGGCGTTTAAAGGCAGAATGAAACCCTAAAACAATATCTGAAGGCGGTACACCCATTTCCACTAAACGTTCCGCTACAGCCTCCTCAGTGCCGTTATATTGAACCCAAATTTTGCCCTCTTGAATGTCAAAGTGCATCACCGGGCTGAAGACTCGCTTATCTCCTTGCCAGCCAACATAAGCGAGTTGATAATGGTCATGGTCACTATCAAAGATTAACTCTGTTTGAACCGGATCATCTGGGTTTGCCATTTCAGCGTGTTCTGTTAGAATTTGTTTAACAAATTGGCGATATTGTTCTAATTTATCCATTGTTGAATCTCCTCCAGTGTATGATCATAAATCATTAACTTAACTTGGTAACGGGTTAAGGTGCGTTGGATAAAAGCAAGCTGAAAAAAATCTTGATAGGTTTCAAACGGAACCGCTAAGTAAACTACTCGTTCAGGTTCTTGTTCTTCCACAGCCTGACAATAATTAAGATATTGTCCTAACGCCGTATGAAATATTCTAATATCTAAATCTCCAATAAAACTGTTAATTCCTACAGCAATTTTATCTGAACCTTTTTCTGCTGCAATAGTATTTTCGGCTGCTAAATCAATGCGTAGTTTAACTACTTCACTAATGCGAAGCGTAAAAGGAGCATGAGTGATTTTCCATCCGTCTTTAATTAAAGCATTTTTAACCTGCTGATGAAAAATGTCTTTAGCCATTTAAGATGCTTTTCGTACAAGCTGTAACTAACTTCATTATAACAATAATTCCTATCTCTTATCATCCCTCTACTTTAGAAGCCCGTAACTGTCCACAGGCAGCATCAGCTTCTAAGCCTCTAGAATAGCGGACACTGACGGCAATATGCTGTTGTTTTAAGGCTTTAACAAACGCTTGAATTCGTTCTGAACTGGGGCGTTGATAGTCTACTTCTTGAATAGGATTATAAGGAATTAAATTCACATGACTTTGAAATCCTCGGATTAATTGAGCCAGTTCTATTGCCTGTTCCGGTAAGTCATTTAACCCCCCTAAAAGGATATATTCAAAACTTAATCGTCGTCCTGTTATTTTAACATAATCTCGGCATTCTGTTATTAAATTTTCAATCGAATAATGGCAGGCACTGGGAATTAATTGCTCCCGTAATTTTTGATTCGGTGCATGCAGACTCACTGCTAAAGTAACCTGTAATTGATACTCGGCAAACTGACGAATTTTTCCGGGAATTCCTACGGTTGAAACCGTCATCATTCGTTGTCCAATTCCTACATCTTGATTTAAACATTGAATGGCAGCTACCAGACTTTTCATATTTAACAAGGGTTCTCCCATTCCCATAAATACAATATGACTAACTCGTCGTTCAAAATCCGTTTGCACCGTGAGAATTTGATCTATAATTTCATGGGCTTCTAAATGACGAATAAATCCCCCTTTTCCCGTCGCACAAAAATCACAATCCATCGGACATCCTACCTGAGAAGATACACAAACTGTCAGGCGTTTTTCGGTGGGAATACCCACGGTTTCAATTAAATGACCATCTGCTAATTTCAGCAAATATTTAACAGTTTTATCCGGCGCTACAGAACGATAATGTAGGGTTGAACGACCTATATTAAAATCTGTCATTTCCGTTCGCCATTGCTTGGGAAATACAGTAATTTCAGAGAGGGATTTTACGCCTTTTTGATAAATCCATTGATAGAGTTGTTTACCGCGATAACTGGGTTGTCCTTGTTGTTGTACCCATTGGGTTAATTCTTCCAAGGATAATCCTAGCAGGGGAGTTTGATTTTTTTGATCGGTTAAAATAGGCATTTTAAAATTAATAAATTCGTTAATTTTCAGAAAAAAGTTAGTTGGATGAATTCAACTCAGTCTCAACTGCTATATCAGTTCAAAATCATTGGTAACCCTCATGTCAATAGAAGTAAGAGGGTAGAATTTTTTCCGAGTGGGTGATAGGCAATAGCAGGGTTTTATTCACATGGGCAGGATGGCTAAACTGTAAGATTATCACCTCTCATTGATGATTTCTATATCATCTTAAGCTTAGCATTTTAAGTCCGAGATGAAACTTGATCAACTCGATGTAACAACCACAAACTAATCATTACCCCAATTAATTCAGCCGCAATGGTATTAATCATTGCTTGCATGGCAATCATATCAAAGGGAACAATCGTGGCACGGGGATTATAAAACGCGGCACTAGGGGATAAAAACAGCATTTTAAATAATAATGTTCCCACTTGTCCCATACCCACAATAACGGCAAAAGCCATCCCCACAACATTGGAAACTAAACCAATCCAAAGACCGCGAATTACTTCTGCTTTTGCCGGACGTTTATCCGGTTGATCTAGCTTTTTTGAAAGTCGGGTATAGCGAAAACACCAATAGAGTGTAAATAACAGCACTAACAAACAAGCATAAGATAAAATAATAAACAGTAATGAATTGCCGGAGGTTTCGCTATTGGGTAAATTTCTAAAAAATAGTGCGAAAATTAACACCATGATTGGCATAAATCCTAAAACCAGTTGAACCCAAAAGCCAATCCATCCCCAACGCCGAAATGCATGAGCTAATTTATGTAAATTGGATGAATGGGTAGATGATACAGGGAGATCGGGCATAATGATAATGGCTCGTTAATCGATAAAATTATTATGAAATGAAATCAATTGTACGAAATCAATCTTAGGATAGGGTGAATTGAATCAACAAGCTAATTGTACAGCAATAAACAAGGGAGTCAAGCCAATGGGAAATTCGATAAAATCCCTGAAGATTTGCACCAGAGGAGAGAACGGGATGAAGAGATTAAGCTCTAGTATTTTTTCTGATCATCTCTATCCACATCGATGGAATGTGGGAGCTGTCGGAATGTTCTTATGGATAGGAACAATGGCGCTGCCCGGTCAAACTCAACTTCCTCCCAACCGTCCTACTTTTTTTGAGGAGGGATATCGACAGATGGAACAGGAAATTCAAAAACTTGAACAACGTCCCACCCAACCCCAACAGGGATTATTAACGATTGAAACGGATGAGCTGAGATGGCAACAATTTCTCTCCCGTGATGGGGGTTTTAGTGTTTGGATACCCGCCGGAATTTCTACTACAGAAACAAAAACTGTCACCACAACAGCAGGTTCTTTAACCTTTGAGGTGTTAAGTACCAATCAACCCCATTCTCGCTTTATTGTTGCTTATGGAACCGTGACAACTGAGACGACGGCTGACAAGGCAGATGGATTATTTAATCAAATCCGAGACTTTATCATTGCCGATACAGGGTTCACCGTCGAAACGGAACGTCCTATTACATTTGAACAATTTCCAGCCCGAAGATTCACCCTGAGCGCGCCAGAAGAACAGATTATTCTGCAAATGTATTGGGTGGGTGATCAGATTTACGTTTTGGGAATGAGTCAGGGGCAAAATGTGGATTTCTCTAAAGCGGCAAATCAGTTTTTTGATTCGTTTCGAGTGTTACCCTGAATTCTCTCAACATCCATCATTGTAAGGGGTTTTGAGGCAAGATTGAATATGTTATTGTTTTTGCAGACTCTATAATTTTTCAACTAAAAATAGTGTAGTGATGAAACATCACGTTTGTATTACCATAGGCATCAATCAATATCAGTTTCTCCAACCGTTGAGTTATGCTCAACGGGATGCAGAAATACTCCAAGATTGTTTAATCACAAAGGCAGGATTCTCGGCAGATCAGTCCCTGTTAATGAGTGACACCTCCCCTGATCTCTGGGGAATTCCCACCTATCCAGAGCGAGAGAATGTTTTAGACTGGATCGAAGGGGTATGTCGAGAACAACTCACCGCTGAAGATACCTTATGGTTCTTTTTTAGTGGCTATGGCATCAGCTACGAGGGTAAGGACTATCTGCTTGGGATTGATGGAAACCCTGTCAATATCGAGGCGACAGGCATTCCCGTGCAATTGATTTATGAACGTTTAAAGCAAGCCCCCGCTGAAACAGTCTTTGTATTACTGGATATTAACCGTAGTCAAGGAGCCAGAACCGGTAAAATTGTGGGTTCCGATCTGATGAAGATAGCGGAGGAATTTGAAATTCCCACGATCTTATCTTGTCGTTGTGAAGATCAACTGTCACGGGAAACCTCGGCTCTCCGACACAGCTTTTTTACCGCTGCGCTGTTAGAAGCCCTCAACACCGAAGAACATAAGACCATTCAAGCACTCAGTCAGTTTCTAGCTCAGCGTCTGCCGGAATTAACAGAACAACATCTGCGTCCCCCTCAAAACCCGGTGTTAGTGGTGTATCCTCCTGAAAAGGCAGAGACAGTGATCTTACCCAAATATCCTTCACCGTTGGCGGCTGTCTCCCAGCAAAATGGCAATACTGCCATCAATTCGGCGATGGAAGCCAATTCTAACGGCACTCAACCCGATCATCCTTCTCCCCCTTCCCAATCTTTTATCCCGCCGAGTTCCGGTCCTTCTGAACCTGTGCCAACCTCTGGGACTCCTCGGAAACCTACTCCCCCTGCACCTCCGTCTCAACCCCCTAAGCGTCCTTCTACCCCATCTACAGATACCCCTACAGAAGAAACTATGTCTGATAGCTCATTTGTCAAACAACTGGTTTTATGGAGTGGAGCAACAGCGCTATTACTGTTGCTGGGTGTTTTTTATACCAATAAACCCACCTTATTGGGTCAAAAAACCCCTGAACCTGGAGTGGTTGCCCCCACAGAAGTGGTGGCTTCTCCCACAGCCCCTCCCCCGCTTCCCACAGCCGAGACAACTGAAACCGAGACAGTAGAACCTCCAACCTCTACGGAAGCTACCCCTGCCGCCGCCCCTGATCCCGCCAATCAAGGGTTACTCAATCAAGCCAAAGCGGAATTAAAAGGGGTTTCTGCCTCTAGTTTTAGTAATGCGATCGCCAAAGCGCGGCAAATCCCCAAAAGTGACCCCGCTTATCCCCAGGCACAACAGGAGATTGAACGGTGGAGTCAGACGATTTTAGATATTGCTAAGGGACGATCCCAAGCCGATGACTTTCAAGGGGGAATTGCAGCGGCAATGTTAGTTCCCGATGCCAATGAGAAGATTTATCAACAGGCTCAACTGCAAATTCAGCAATGGGATCAACAACGGCAACAGCTTAAAATTAATCAAGCTTTGTTGAAAGTGGCTCAAGGCCGAATTAAGACTGGACTTGCCTCTTCTTACAATGATGCGATTAATGAAGCAAGGAAAATTTCAGCCGGACAACCGGGCTATCAAGCCGCTCAAACCCAGATAAATCAATGGAGTCAGGAGATTCTAACCCTTGCTCAAGCCCGGGCCAAGAAAAATCAACTGACGAACGCAATAGAAGCAGCTTCCCTCATTCCAGAAGGCAGTTCAGCCTATGATGCCGCTCAAAAAGCGATCGCGCAGTGGAAAACCCAGATAGAGAGTAAGCAGAAATCCTGAAGGGATTTTCAACCCTCTCAACTCCTATTCAGGGTGGGCAATGTCCACCCTATTTTTATTAAACGTTGAATGATTAATTTAACTCCATCTTTCTCTGGTTGGTTTATATAGCCAAGTTTCAATTTTACTCGGATCATCAACATATTTTTTTAAGCCTGGATCAGGCCAAATATGAAGTTTATTAAAACAACCGACTGATTTTGCTGCGGCTTCAACATCATCCCATTGTCTTAAAAAATCCGCAGCCCATGACTGTTTTGTCATGACGGAATTCACCCATTCTAAACCTGCCGCAACCATGCGCTTCCCGTTTGTGCCGCGTGCGTTGATGGGTTCCCAAAAAATCACTTCAGGTTCAAAGTACATGATTTTTTCTAAATATTCTTTAAAGTTATCTCTTGTTAAAGTCGGTGGAGTGGGAGCCATTGCCACGTAAAGACGACATCTCGCTTGATAACCCTTTAATAAAGCTTCATAACGTTTTGTAGGAACAGGGGCTTTCGGTTCAATTTGACGGCTTAATGCATCATTCAAATAAGGTACACTCATACCCACTGTAATATTTGGATGAGTCAGTATATCAAGATCATTAACCCATAAAGGGCTACGAGTTAAAATTCTAACTCTTTTATTTTTAGATAATAAAATTTCAACAACCCGACGAGTAACTTCAGCAACCTGTTGATTTTGATAAGGATCAGTCCCTGAACATAATAAAACCACACCTTTTCCGGATGGAGTTATATTCCATTTTCGCTTACGTTCTAGAATTTGATCCAACTTTTCTGGGATATTTTCACGAATAAAAAGATACTGACCCCAGTCCATCTGAGGATTATTCACACCCTTTTGCTGTAGTTGTGCTTGTTTTGTCCGAATTGCAGGGGTTGAAGGAACATAACAAAATGTGCATCCATGTAAACAGCCAGATGCTATATTAATGACATAGTCACACAATCCCTTTTTGTTGAGATTGCTTGACTGAAGTGGATTGATAATTGCTTCAGTTCCTTTGACAGTAGCCATAGTAATTATCCGGCTTAAACATAGATTTATTATAGCTGTATAATCACCTTTTGGAAAGATTAATGAGTAATAGTAAAAGTATTCGTTGGAGCAGTAATGGTCGTATAATTCCTCAGTTAGAGCCACATACTAAGGCAAAACATCAGCTTTTAGAAGAATATATCAAGAATTGGATTATTATTCTTTGTGCTAATCATGGTTGGAAAGAGACAACAGTAACGCTAGTAGATGGATTCTGTGGTGGTGGAATATATCGAGATGATAATAATCACCTTTGGGAAGGTTCTCCTATAAGAATGATTAAAATGATAGAAGAGGGTCATAGGATTGTTCAAGAGGAAAGATCTAAGCCTTATCATAAACTTAATGTTAAATTTATTTTTATAGAGAAAGAGAAAGAACATATTGAATGTTTAAGAAAGCAAATAATAGAGCATGGATTTGGACAGTACTTAGAGTCAGGTCAATGTATTTTAATCTGCAAAGAATTTATAAGTGCGGTTGATGATTGTATTAATTTTGCAAAAAAAGGACATTCATTTTTTTTCTTAGATCCTTTTGGAATAGATGACATAGATATGGATAGTGTGAGAAAAATTATTGCATTAAAACGTTCAGAAATTTTATGGTCATATATGATTCATAGCCTAACTAGAATACTGCCTAATATCAACAACAACTACAGAATAATACAAGAAATTCTTGAAGCCGGAGAATATTATCAGGAGATTCCTAATAATAAAGATATGATAGTTCGTCAACAGTATTTAAAAAATCAGTCTATGTTGTTGATTCGAGAGAAAAGCCAAGTAAAATTTATATATCCTTTTGCTCTAATGAAAAATAAACAATCAGTTTTGTACTATCTAGTTCACTTGGCGAATGATCCAAAAGCAATTGAAGTGATGAAAAAATATATTTGGCAATACAATAATTTAGAGTATAGATATCATTATAATATTTTTGGCTCCGGCTTTAGAACTATTGACTATTATGAAAACAACTTAAAATTATATGATATAGAGGAAGTAAATCTTAATCATTGCCTGACAGAGATTTCAGATAAACTCTTGACAATCATTAATTCAACCCCAGAAGATATAGTGGTAGATGATCTTTACAATTATCATATTTTAGAACAAAGTCCAGGAACACTAGACCATCTTGTAAAATCCCTAAATCAACTGCGGGATGGAGGCGAAATTGAGATCATAAAGCCTGACAACAAGATATTTAAAGGTAATAATATAGATAAAAGGTATCGAATACGCCAATGTCAATTAAAACAACTGACATTTTTTGATCTCAATTCTTTCATTGAATAAATAGTTCATCTAGTAATCTCACCATATAAAAATAGATGAGATCAAAAGAACACAAAGATGATCTCTCTGTGTCCTCTGTGCCTCTGTGGTTTTATTCTAAAATCTACTGTTTCACATAATAATCTCGCGTTCCCTTAGCATTAATGGCTTCTCCCAAACGATTTAAACCATGAATATAAGCCGCAGTTCGCATAGAAACCGAAAACTCTTGAGTCAGTTGCCAAATTCGTTCTGTCTCTTCAATCATTTTTTGTTTCAACCGTTGATTCACCTCGTCTAGCGTCCAATATAATCCACTCCGATTTTGTACCCATTCAAAATAACTAACGGTTACCCCGCCGGCATTCACTAAAATATCTGGAAAAACATAAATGCCTCGTTCTTCTAAGATCTGATCGGCTTCAGACGTAATCGGCCCGTTTGCCACTTCAAAGATATATTTTGCCTTAATCTCATTGGCATTTTTATCAGTAATTTGATTTTCTAATGCTGCCGGAATCAGAATATCAACATCTAAAGTGAGTAATTCTTCATTGGTTAAAATATCATGTTCAACAATATTACAAACGCTGCCTTCACAATAAACTGCTTTTACACTTTTATTGGCTTCTTTGAACTGTCGAACACTGGGAATATCTAACCCCGTTTTAGAATAAATTCCTCCCTGAGAATCACTCACAGCAACCACTTTATAACCCGCTTTTGATAATAACTCAGCAACCACTGCCCCCGCATTCCCAAACCCTTGAACTGCCACAGTGGTTTGAGAGGGCAATTGACTAAATTTAGGCATCAACGTTTCAATTACAAAAAAGGCTCCGGTAGCGGTGGCTGCATCTCGCCCTAAACTTCCCCCTAAAGTAATGGGTTTTCCTGTCACCACACCGGGACTGAGTTGACGACGAATAATACTATATTGATCCATCATCCAACCCATGATCATTGGATTGGTATAAACATCCGGGGCGGGAATATCCACATCAGGGCCGATAAAATCGGCAATGGCTTCAATGTATCCTCGGGTTAACCGTTCTAATTCTAAGGGAGAAAGAGCTTTAGGATTGACTGTAATTCCCCCTTTGGCTCCTCCAAAGGGTAAGTTTAAAACAGCACATTTAAACGTCATCCAAAAGGCTAAAGAGGTGACTTCATCTAAAGAGACATTGGGATGATAACGGACTCCCCCTTTAGTTGGCCCTCTGGTATTATCATACTGTACTCGATAGCCCGGAAACATTTTTAAGGAACCATCATCCATCCGGACTGGAATAGAAACCATCAAACTGGCTTTAGGAAACTTTAACCGTTCTGTGGTATCTTCTGATAAATTAACGTATTTTAAAGCTTTTTCTAAGCGGCGGCTGGCATCTGTAAACAGAGAATTTAACATCGTTTTTATTATCGTAATCTTTGATCCCCATAGTTTTATTTTAAATCGAGATGATAGGGAATTGGGTTTAAGTTTTACAATTAATTTTTTATAATTCTTTATAATATCAATCTTTACAAATGACCCATTTAACTCAGTTTGGAGGTATGCAGTAGGCTTGAATCTTTTGTCTTTCTAAAGAACTCTCAAAAAGCCTAACATCATTTTTCCCATTGCCAGATGGCTTTTTTAACAAGGTTTGTGACCTCACGTCAATCAGCAGCTACTCAATCCCGTAATGCGCTCCAATAGGAGTGATCAAGATCACAATAAAGTCTCGAATCAATCGCTAAATTAGGACTATCATCCAGCTTTTAAGTCCCATCGATGCTGAAGCTCCTGGTTGTTTGAGCAGACTCAACGGATAGACTAGAGGGGGAAGCGATACATTTAATCAATAATCATTAATCACTTCAGACTTTATACCACTCTCTACATCTAAAGTCATGTAACTTTTACATAAAATTTCCAGATTTCGCCGTAGTGATCTCGAACCCATATCTAGAGTGATAAAGATTAATTTAGCACCTGACAACGGTCACTTCTTTGTGACTACAGCCCCGATATACTAGCTAGCAAGCTAGAGAGAGTCACCGTGAACAGCCACTATTTGTCGCGTTTTGATGCCTACTGTCCGAAGAATACTATCTATAGGCTAACGCCGAGATAGTGATGCATACGGCAGGGGAATAGTAATCAGCAGCTTAAATTCAAAAATAGAACAGGGAGCAATGATAGAGCATCTATCAATTGTGGGCATCTTAATCAATAACAGACCCCTGTACGTGCAGCCTCACGTTACTAGAGCAATCGAGAGAATAACTATGCCAGCCACCAACAGAATGATCATTGATACTGATTTGAACCAAAAGTTAGCCACCGATTCCCTATCATCAGATGAAATGGATTCCGTAACTGACTTTGATGCTCATGAACTGGCTAACAGCTCTTCCAGCGAAGCATCTGAAAAGACGAAGTCTGCTACATCCTCAAACCGTCGTACGACTGACATGGTACGTCTGTACCTTCAAGAAATTGGTCGGGTGCGTTTGCTCGGGCGGGATGAAGAAGTTGCAGAAGCTCAAAAGGTTCAGCGCTATTTGAGACTGATTGAACTGCGCGATACAATCACAGAGAAAGACGAGGTCTTATGTAAGCTTTATGCTCAGCTTGCTCAGTTTTCTATCCACAATCGCTTAATGTTCCAAGCGTTTAATGGAAACCTAGGGCTTTGTATCCGTTTGGTTACCCTTCATATCTATGTTAAGCTAATTCAAACGCGGGATCAACTGGCTGCTCAGTTAGGTCACCGGCCTTCTTTTGAACGTTGGGCAAAAACCGCAGAGATTGACAACGCTCAACTCAAGCCGATGTTAGCTGTAGGAAAACGGTGTTGGGCTGAGTTAGCAGGGATTACCACTCAAGAACTCGAACAAATTCAAACAGAAGGAATTAGTGCCAAAGATCACATGATCAAGGCTAATTTACGGTTAGTAGTTTCCGTTGCCAAAAAATATCAAAATCGTGGATTAGAATTATTAGACTTAATTCAAGAAGGGACGCTAGGCTTAGAACGAGCTGTTGAAAAGTTTGATCCCACCCGTGGCTATCGGTTTAGTACCTATTCTTACTGGTGGATTCGTCAGGGCATTACTCGGGCGATCGCCACTCAAAGCCGAACCATTCGCCTCCCAGTTCATATCACAGAAAAACTTAACAAAATCAAAAAAGCACAACGTAAAATTTCTCAAGAAAAAGGTCGTACTGCCACCATTGACGATATTGGTGCAGAATTAGAGATGACCCCTGCACAAGTTCGGGAAGTATTATTACGGGTTCCCCGTTCCGTTTCCTTAGAAACAAAAGTCGGAAGTGATAAAGATACAGAATTAGGAGACTTACTCGAAACTGAAGATATTTCCCCAGAAGAAATCTTAATGCGGGAATCACTCCAACGAGATTTACAACATCTGTTAGCGGATTTAACTAGTCGGGAACGGGATGTGATTCTGATGCGCTATGGCTTAGGAGATGGTCATCCCTATTCCCTCGCTGAAATTGGTCGTGCCTTAGAATTATCTCGGGAACGAGTTCGCCAAATTGAAGCGAAAGCATTGCAAAAACTGCGCCAACCCAAACGTCGTAACCGGGTTCGGGATTATCTCGAATCTCTCAGCTAAATTAAATTTCCCCCTATTCCTTCGGCTTCTTTAAGGCTGTTGCATGAGGGGGAATTTAATTATATCGTCCTACGTTCTTCCCCGTCCCCGTTCCCGTCCCCGTTCCTGCCTACACAGTTGAGACAGGGGGCAAACTCTGCACGGGGATGATGTCAGGGCGAATGACAGGTGTTTACCACTTTATGCTTGTAAACACAATTATTATATCCTTAACTGATATTGTACTGCTACATCAATCGATATTTATTGATTCTATTTTTATTTTGATTCGGCTTGAAAGATATTGATTTTTATTAACAAAACCAGTCTTTTATAAATTATATTTTCATGTCAATCTGTAAAATTTACTGATTTGATGATCGAAGAGAAGAGCATGATCAACAATAGTGGCGTAGCTTGTTGTGCGACTCATCACAATGACAAATCATTAACCACCCCATATCATAACTGATTTGTCCGGAAGACATTCATCTTAATTAAGTGTATAGAGGGAAAATTGGAAACTTTTGGCATGAAAATACCTCTATACAATTCAGCCCCCGAAACATCATTGAATAAAAATACCCCATGTTTTAGTTAGAGATTTTATCAATACTTAAAATGTGTGTCACTCGAATAGGTGACTATACACTCAATTTAACAATCCTTATAATGAATGACATTGCACAGATGGAGTGAATCTAAAAAACTCAATCAACTCAATACTGACAATAAATTTCTGTGAAGTCAGGTGATTTTATTGGGAAAAAAATAGTTTGAGTTGATCTGATTTCCATCCAAAAAGGGTTGTTTGTTTCAAATTGAATTCAATGAGTGTTTAGATTAACTGCCTGAAGAAATGAAGATGAGTTCCTGTGGAAAGGGAGTCATTTCTCAGCTTTATTCTATTGGAATGACTAAACACCTATTGAACATCAGGTTGTGTAGAAATTGGAGAATTCAAAATGGAACGGATGCTGAATGAAATTGAGTTAACGATTGCAGAAGAAGAGATGATGGTTGAAGATGATCCCAATCTCAACGTTCCCCCAGAAGTTGAAGAAACTCCAGATACTACAGCAATGGTAGTAGATGGAGAAGCCGCAGCAGTAAATCAAGTAGATGAAACCGCAGAGAATAGCGATGAAGACTCAAGCATTGAAGAGATGGGAGTTCGTAACGGTGAGGAGGATGTAGCAGCGGAACTAGCCGAACAAATCACCACCAATATTGCGGCAGTAGATGTTAATTTAGATGCTGTAATTACGCCGATTTTGCCGGATGACATTGATGACATTATTTTGCCTCCTTTGGTCATCTCTCCCAGTGATCAAGTTTGGTCTCAGAATAGCCCTAATATTGAAGGCGGAGCAGAAGACTTTGATCATTTCGGAGAAGTTGTCGCCACCGGAGACTTTGATGGTGACGGTTATGATGATTTAGCCATTGGGGTTCCCGATGAAGATCTGGGTACAACGAGTGATGCCGGGGCGGTTAATATTCTTTATGGTTCACCATTCGGGGGTTTAAGTTCCACTGATAATCAAATCTGGCATCAAGACGTTTCCGGTGTTCTCGGAGTTGGCCAAGCCTTTGATCAGTTGGGTTCGAGTTTGGTGGCTGGCGACTTTGATGGTGACGGTTATGATGATTTAGCTATTGGGGTTCCCGGTGAAGATATCGGCGATAATAACGATGCTGGTGCAGTTCATATTTTTTATGGTTCAAGCAATGGCTTAACAGCCACAGGGGATCAACTCTTTGATCAAGATGATCTCATTGGATCTCTAGCCGAAGTTGGAGATCACTTTGGCGGTACTTTAACCTCCGGCGACTTCGATAACGATGGCTATGATGATTTGGCTGTAGGTTCACCCGACGAAAATTGGAACGGTACTCCGGGTGCGGGTATGGTTCACGCCATTTATGGTTCAAATACTGGCTTAACCACGGTTGGAAACGATTGGTTTTCTCAAGATAATTTGTCAGACAGTCCTGAAGATTTTGATAATTTTGGTTTTAGTTTGACTGCCGGAGATTTTAATAGCGATGGGGAGGATGATTTGGCAATTGGGGTTCCCAATGAAGACTTAGGAACTGGTACAAGTGCCATTAATAATGCTGGGGCAATTCATGTTGTCAATGGCACAAATAACGGTTTAACTACTGCAAACGAGCAATTCTTGCATCAAGACAGTACCGGCATTGCCGATAGCGCAGAACTCTCTGATAACTTTGGTTACAGCCTAACTTCTGGTGATTTTGACTCGGACAGCTATGATGATCTAGCCATTGGGGTACCCAATGAAGATTTAGGAACCAGTACCAACCCCATTGACAGTGCTGGGGCTGTTAACGTGCTGTATGGTTCTAGTAATAGCGTCACTGGTACAGGTGACCAATTTTGGCATCAAGATGTTTCAGGTATTCAGGGTGAGGCGAATGCCTTTGATGACTTTGGACGCAGTTTGAGTACGGGTGACTTTGATAACGACGGCTATGATGATCTCGCTGTCGGGGTTCCCTTTGAAGACTTGGCAACTGGCCCCGATGAAATTACAAACGCGGGGGCTGTTAATATTATCCGGGGTTCTTCGACCAATTTAACTCACCACAATGATCGTTTGATTACTCAAGCAACACTCGATCTGAGTGATGAACCCGCCGAAGCCTTCGATGACTTCGGATACAGTAGTTTAGCAGTGGGTGATTTTAATGGCGATAGCTATAGTGACTTAGCGGTTGGTGTTCCATTCGAGGATGTAGATGTCTTTGCTAGCACCACCAACTCTGGATCGGTTAATGTGTTGTATGATGTTTAATCTTCAGCCCTACAGCGGTTTCAGCGAGTCCTAGCCCTACTCTAGAAACATTGAGATAGCGATCCCATAGCTTGTCTTGCCTGCTAGAATATATCGCTATCTCACCTCCACTCTGAATGATGCGTTATTCTGTAACGGCGTTATATGTAGGGCTTGCTGAAAAAGTGGTAGAACAGTTCAACCTAATAATTTGATGAGTCAAGTCTGAGGCAATCATACGTTGTCCAATCAAGACTTTGAGAATATTTCCCCTTCAAAGCGGGCAGAGGGCAAATGCGTAATAGCTGATGGGCTATTCTTGATGCGATTTTTCAAAGGTTCTACTATAATAGAGTGTTTGGGTTATAAAACTATAGAAATTGTCATGTCAAAGCGTGTTCAAGTCGTCCTGACTCAGGATATTAGTAAGTTAGGAAGAAACGGAGATCTCGTTGAGGTCGCTCCAGGTTATGCTCGTAACTATCTATTCCCCCAAAGTAAAGCTGTTCGGGCGACACCTGGTATTCTCAAACAAGTGGAACGTCGTCGGGAAGAAGAACGACAAAGACAAATTGAATTGAAGCAACAAGCTGAGTCTCGCAAGACAGCCCTTGAAACCATTGGTCGGTTTACCATTGCCAAACAAGTGGGCGAAAATGAGGCGATCTTTGGAACCGTTACGGATCGAGAGTTAGCCGAAGCCATTCAAACTGCAACCAATCAAGAAGTGGATCGGCGGGGAATCACCTTACCCGATATTAGCAAAACTGGGTTCTACAAAGCTCAAATTAAGCTACATCCTGAAGTCACTGCAGAAGTAGAAGTTCACGTTGTTCCGAGTTAGTGAAATTCGTCATAAGTGCTATCGCACAGGCTATGCTTTAGCGAAGCCATGCCCGCCAGGGCTATACGTTATTGGTTGTTAGTCATTCGTTATTCATAATAACCCTTGAATGACTAATAACGAATAACCAATAACAAGTAACCAATGACAAATGCACCCAATTTCTTAGCCAATAGCAATCGCCTCCCACCTCAGAATATTGAAGCGGAAGAGGCGATTTTAGGAGGCATTTTACTCGATCCAGAAGCCATTAGTCGGGTAGCAGAATTATTAAAATCAGAGAATTTTGCAGTTCAAGCCCATCAAATTATTTATCACGCGGCATTAACGTTACATTTACAAGGAAAACCAACAGATTTAATGACGGTAACCAGTTGGTTAGCCGATCAAAATCAACTGGAAAAAGTAGGCGGACAAGGAAAATTAGCGCAACTGGTTGAACAAACCATTTCTGCCATTAATATTGATCAATATAGCCATTTAGTAGTTGATAAGTCAATCCGTCGTCAGTTGATTAAGACTGGGGCGGGTATTGTTGATTTAGCCTATCAAACAGAATTGGAACTTGAACAGGTTTTAGATCAATCCGAACAGCTTTTATTAAATGTAACTCAGGTTCGTCCACAACAGACTTTGGTTCCGATTGGAGAAACATTAATTAATACATTTCAAGATATTGAAGATCGCAACGAAGGAGTGACTTTACCGGGAATTCCCTGTGGATTTTATGATTTAGATGCAATGACAGGAGGATTTCAACGGTCTGATTTAATTATTGTAGCGGGTAGACCGTCTATGGGAAAATGTCTAAGTCAGGATGCAGAAATTGTTCTCGCTGATGGCAGTATCGCAACAATTAAAGAAATTTATAGTATAAAAAAAGCTCAATTATTAACATTAAAACAAAATTTTAAGTTTGAAATTACTCAACCATCTGCATTTGTTGATGATGGGATTAAACCAGTATTTAGGGTAGTTACAAAGCTAGGAAGAACTATAGAATCAACTTTAACGCATCCCTATTTAACACAACAAGGTTGGCTACCATTGAGTCAACTTAAAGTGGGTAATAAAATAGCAGTTCCTCGAATTATTAATATTTTTGGAAATCAAAAATTACCTAGAGATCAAATTAAACAATTAGCCCAAAATTTAGAGAATAATTTTATTCCAAAAATTGTTTTTGAGTTGGAGCGATCGCTGATTGCTTTCTTTCTTCATGAATTCTTTGCTGTTCCTATTCATAGTAGTCATCAACCTATAAACATTTATAATAGTAATCATCATAAATTATTGTTGCAAATTCAACATTTATTACTGCGTTTTGGAATTATTACAACTTTAAAATACAACCAAAAAACTTGGAAATTAGAAATCACAGAGGCTGATTCAATTCAGATTTTAATTTCAGAAATTGTTAATCTCAATGATCAATATTGGAGTGAAAGTCAATTTCAACAAAAGTCTGCAACTGCATCAATTCAAGTTAACAGTATCTCTATCCTTGAACAGGATAGACTAGCTTCAACAACGACTGTACTCAATCCTGAAGTTTATTGGGATGAAATTGATGCAATTCAATTCACTGGATTTAAACCAGTTTATGATTTAACGATTCCAGAAACCCATAATTTTGTTGCCAACGATATCTGTGTTCATAATACCAGTTTTGCCGTTGGAATTGCCCATAATATTGCCAAAAATCAAAAATTATCCACTGCTATTTATAGCTTAGAAATGTCGAAGGAACAGTTAGTTCAAAGATTGTTATCAAGTGAGTCTAGAATTGAAAGTAACCGACTGCGTTCTGGACGCATTAGTCAGGCAGAATGGGAACCTTTAACTCAGGCAATTGGGACTTTATCAGAATTATCTATTTTTATTGACGATACCCCCAATATTACAGTCACGGAAATGCGCTCAAAAGCCCGACGTTTACAAGCTGAACAAGGAGAAGAATTAGGATTAGTTTTGATTGATTATTTACAATTAATGGAAGGCAGCAGTGATAATCGAGTGCAAGAATTATCCCGAATTACAAGGGCATTAAAAGGTATGGCACGGGAATTAAATGTACCTGTAATTGCCCTTTCTCAGTTAAGCCGAGGTGTGGAAGCCAGAACCAATAAACGACCGATGATGTCGGATTTAAGAGAATCAGGATGTATCACAGGAGATAGCCTAATTTCGTTAGCAAATCAAGGAATAGAAGTTCCAATTCAAGAATTGATTGGAAAATCAGGTTTTGCGGTTTGGGCAATTAATCCAGCAACAATGAAGTTAGAAAAAGCAACAGTCAGTCATGTTTTTTCTACTGGAGTTAAGCCGATTTTTAAACTCAAAACGGCTTTAGGCAGAACAATTCGAGCTACTGCCAATCATAAGTTTTTAACCATTCAGGGTTGGCAGCGTCTCGATCAATTAACAATAGGTTCACAAATTGCTTTACCTCGACATATACCCAGTTTTTTCTCCAATTCAATGAATGATGCTGAGTTGGGTTTACTGGGTCATTTAATAGGAGATGGATGCACTTTACCTAGACACGCAATTCAATATACAACTAAAGAAAAAGACTTGGCAAATATTGTAGTTTCTTTGGCTGCTCAAGTTTTTAGTCATGATATTAAACCTCGCATTGTTCAAGAACGTAACTGGTATCAAGTCTATCTTCCAGCAAACTATCACTTGACTCATAATCAAAGAAATCCTATTGCTAAATGGCTAGACTCACTTGGTATTTTTGGATTGCGATCTCATGAAAAATTTGTCCCCAATTTAATTTTTCAACAATCTCAAGCAGCAATAGCCACATTTCTTCGGCATTTGTGGAGTACAGATGGTTCTATTAAACTTGTCAAAGGAAAATCCATACGGCCAATTGCTTACTATGCCAGTAGTAGTGAAAAACTAGCTTATCATGTTCAATCTTTATTACTTAGACTTGATATTAATGCAAAAATTTATGTAATTTCTCAGAAAAATAAGGGACAAGATAATTTTCATGTTATCATTACTGGTAAGCCTGATCTTGAAAAATTTGTTCAAAATATTGGTACAGTTGGAAATTATAAAATACGCTCATTATTAGAAATTGCAGAATATCTAGCGGTACATTCTGCGAATACAAATCGAGATATAATTCCACGCGATGTATGGAAAATGCTTGCTATTCCTGCGATGCATAACTGCGGTTTGACTACACGTCAGATGCAATCTCAGCTTGGGACTCAATATTGTGGAACCACTCTTTATAAGCATAACTTAAGCCGTGAACGTGCTGTTAAATTAGCTCAGGTGGTTCAATCTGAAAAGCTCGCTTTATTGGCAGAGAGTGATATTTATTGGGATAAAGTGATTTCAATTGAACCTGATGGTTATGAAGAAGTGTATGACTTAACGGTTCCCGGACTCCATAATTTTATTGCAAACAACATTGTGGTGCATAACTCGATTGAGCAAGACGCGGATTTAGTGATTATGTTGTATCGAGATGACTATTATAATCCGGATACCCCAGATCGAGGAATTTCTGAGATTATTATTACAAAACATCGTAACGGCCCGACAGGAACCGTCAAATTATTATTTGACCCTCAATTTACGCGCTTCCGAAATTTAGCCGCTTCAGAACGTTATTCTTTTCCTAAAAATCCCCCCAACCAGCTACCCCCTGGTTAAAGTTTGAAACCCAAACAATATAATTTTACCCAGATTATTCCTGAGCTAGTTTCAAAACGGCTATTCGTGTAGAAGAGTCAAGACGAAATCCTAGAGCATCTAATTGGTCTAAAATTGGTGTTAAAATAGCCAATAGACCAAGTTGTTTTGCTTTGAGTAAAATACCCAACGTCCCTGTAAATTTAATATTGAGTTGCTTTGCATAATAGTTCATAAAAATATAGTCAAATGTGACACACCTTTATTTAGTCGGTGTTACCCGAACCGGGTGAACTACAACACCCTCTACCCCATAGCCTAAAGCATTTGGGACTGCTTTTCTCATGATGTTC
>Ga0209594_1000115_pt1 | contig 61935 bp, 46 predicted proteins | sample AshMeaCrysSpring_FD_184126 | JGI IMG/M metagenome (GOLD analysis project Ga0209594, IMG submission 184126) | Groundwater microbial communities from Big Spring, Nevada to study Microbial Dark Matter (Phase II) - Ash Meadows Crystal Spring... | ecosystem: Environmental > Aquatic > Deep subsurface...
AACCCTCCCCGCAGGTTCGGGGAGGGAGCCGAACAACCAGGCATTTCCCCCCCTTACCAAGGGGGGGTTAGGGGGGGTTAACACTACTTCTCGCTTGAGGTCTAATTAACATATTCTGGGAAGTTGATCGCCTACTAACATATCCACAATGCGATCGCTTCCAAAGCTTGTTTCCAACATTACCACCCCAGGGGGAGAGGAAATGACTTCCCCTATTATCCTGGCATCTTTTCCTGCTGGATGATTTTTCATTACTTGTAAAACTTTTTCTGCTTCCAACTGGGGAACCACTGCTACCAAAACCCCCTCATTTGCTAGGTATAATGGATCCAGTCCCAATATTTCGCAAACCCCCTGCACTTCTCTTCGTACGGGTAAGGAAGTTTCATATAATTTAATCCCCACCTCACTACTCATTGCAAACTCATTTAATACTGTTGCCAGTCCTCCTCGCGTAGCATCTCGCATGGCGCGTATTTTTGGGCATACTTGCAACATTTTCTCAATTAACCCGTTGAGGGGTTGGGTATCGCTGGTTATATCTGTTTCTAAAGCTAACTCTCCCCTAGCCACAAGTATAGCTACACCATGATTACCTAAATAACCATTCACCAGAATAACATCCCCTGGTTGGAGGTGTTGAGCAGAAATAGATATTCCCCCAGGGATAACCCCTATCCCTGCGGTGTTAATAAACAACTTATCTGCTGCTCCACGATGAACAACTTTAGTGTCTCCTGTGACGATTTGCACGCCTGCTCTATCTGCCGCTATTTTCATACTTTGAGCTATTTGACGCAGGGTATCTATGGGTAGTCCTTCTTCTAAAATCATGCCACAGGAAAGATACAATGGTTTGGCTCCACTTACTGCTAAGTCATTTACTGTCCCATTTACTGCTAACTCCCCAATATTTCCCCCTGGAAAGAAAAGGGGATCCACTACATAGGAGTCGGTGGTAAATGCTAGACTTTCCCCTAAAGTAGTGAGGGAAACTAACTCAAAACTTGCTTGATCTTCTAATTTTGCGAGCATGGAGTTATCAAAACTCCCCACAAATATATCATCAATTAAGTCTCGCATTGCTTTCCCACCGCTACCATGGGCTAAAGTTACGGTGGTATCCCGCACTTTTCCACGACGACGGCGCGCAAGTTCTATTTTTTTAAACAGGGGATGTTGTTCTGGGTTCATGGTGGTGGCGTTATGTTAACCATTTGTTGCTAGTTATGAACTTAACATTTTTGATCCCCCATGATTTATGAATTTTTCTAAGTATTTGTTTGGCTACTTTAGTATTAGGTAAAGAATAATAAGCATCTGTTTGAGAAACTTTATGGTATAAAACAGTGAATCACATTACAGTTTTAGTAAAGAAAAGACTCATTTCATAATTAGCTAAATTTTAAATTTTAGCTAAGAAAGACTGCTGGTCAAAATATTTTCAGTAATGATGATTTCTGCTAACAATATGACGCTGAACTAATTGCATCATTTATCTCCCAAAATCACCTTCAAATGCGCTCTTTTCTTACGATCTTCGGCAGCTCTTTTATCCTGGTAGATACCTTGGGTACTAAACCAGAATGGGTTTCCAGTTCTATCATTTGCACCAGATGGTGACCCCGCTGCCAAAGTATCTACAAATAGTATTTGTTTTTAAATACTTATTCTTAGTATATTAAGTGATTTTTAACTATTAACAATTAAGAATTATCAGTTAATTGTTAATAGTTAATTGTTAATCTTTCCTGGTTAACTATTAACAATTAACTATTAATTAATTAAACAAGAAAAAAGTTATCTTCGCTTAAATTGCTGCTTTCAATTCCTAATAGAATGGCTAACTCTTTACCATTCGCACTAATAATGGTGTTATTTCCCTCCATAGTTAATTCTAAATCAGCAAAACTTATACCCAGTCCTGCAATTCCTATTACATCAACTCCTATTTCAAAGTCACTGATTTGATTTGCTGTTACTGGGTATTGAGCACTAACGATCCAAAATTGATCTGCACCTTCACCCCCAGTAAGGAGGTTATCTCCACCACTGAGTACAAAAAATTGGTCATCTCCTGCTTCTCCTAATAGGCGATCGCCTTTTCCTAAGAAAAACTGCTCATTTCCACTTCCCCCATAAATGCGGTTCCCTCCTGCACCAGTAGAAGCATCGATCGAGTCATTTCCTGAACCTGCAAAGAGGATATTATCCTTTCCATCAAACTCATCGACTGGGTTAACTGCATCAAACTCATCATCCTCCGCAGTACCAAACACTAACTTAGTTTCTGGTTGAGGAGGTTGAACTGGGTTACGGGGGTTATAACCATCGGGTTCAAGTTGGATTAAATTGGTATTATCTGCTAAATCTGCCAAATCAATATACTTGAAGTTGGCGTTATAGTTTCCAATTTCCCCATCTTCTGGGTCTTGCAATACCACCGCAGGTTCATTAGAACCATCTTGTACCACCAATAAACCAGAGGGAAAGTCCTCACCTAAAGGAACATTGATAATATCCGCCCCATCTGACTCTTCCACGCTATCAATATTGCTGGTTTCTCCCATCGCAAAACTACCCAGATAAGCATTATTTCCCTGGCGATCATAAACTGCAAAGGTGTGATCTCCCTGACTTGATGCAAAAAGATAACCTTTTCCATCTTTTCCATAATAGATAGTCAGTCCTTCCACATCAGGTTGTAACACTCCATTGTCAACTGTATCAACTATTACCCCAGTTTCCTCAGAAGAACTCCCCCCTTTCAAAGGGGGGGTAGGGGGGGTAGGTTCTGCGGAATACTTCCAAATACCGAAATTTTCTTGACCTACATAGAGATAACCATTTTCGCGGTCAACTACCATCCCCTCAACTTGAGCATCTTCTAACTCTTCTCCGTCTGGGATAGGAACAGTAAATGTACGAGTAACAACAGCATCCACCATTCCTGCATTATTTATCAATTCTAACTGTGCGATTTGGTTGCCATCTGCTTGACTGACAAAAACATATTGCTTCCCAGAAACTGGACTGGTATAGGTAGCTAAACCATAAGCTGTTGCTTCTCCATCATCTACCCCGAAAATAGTTTCTAGAATATCTGGTGCGGTGATATCTGTTAGTTGGCGAGTAACTGGGTCAATTTTAAAAATTGCTAGGGTATCGTTAAAGCGATCGCTTGCTACTGCCAGATCTACTAACTCTCCATCCAACTCAAAGTTATAAACTAAATCAACGTTATTGTAGCGAATACCTGCGGGAGAAATTTTTTGTATTTCTTCTCCTGGCAAATTATAAACTACTAACCCTGCATTTTTCAAAGTTGCAATCACTAAACTCTGAGAAGAGTCGGTGGGATGAACATAAATTGCTGGGTCATCTGCATCGGGGTTTCCTGGGTCCATTAAACCCACTTCTGGGGGAGTTTCCAAAGTAGGAATAGTTGTGGGAATAGTATCAATATCCAACCCAAAAACAAGGAATTGAGTTTTTTGACTTTCATTAAAGTTATTATCACTAACAACAATCAAAGATTGTTGACCATTTGGCAAAATTGGCCCTAAACTCATCCCTTCAATATTGTCTGGAGTTATTCCCAACTCAGCAAAGTCTAAAAGCAGGCGTTTTTCTGCCACTGTATCAACATCAAATAACTCATCATCAGGATTATTTGGATCCACAGCTAAACTATCAAACTCACTAATATCAGTTGCTCCTTGAAGACGAACTTCATAGAGACGAATATTATTACCTACTCCACTTGCAAAAGAGCGTTCTAATGCCAAAAATGTGCCACTATTATCAAGTGCAATTAACTCAACTAAACCATTATCTGCAAAATCTTCTGGAGGGTTTGCAGGAACAGGAATAGCATCTACAAAGTAGAGAAATTCCTTTACTGGTGTTTTCGTTGCTAAATCATATTGAATAATGCGAGCTGCACTTTCAGTTTCTAAAGTTGAAGCTGATCCATCTTGAATTAAAGCATTTTCTACTGCTGTATAGAGAAAACGTTTGTCTGGAGTAATGGTTAAACTTTCAAAAGCGAGGTTGTTACGAATACCGCTGTTATTTTCTGCTGTGGGTAAGAATTTTTCAGGTATTTCTAGTTGGTTTAACTCTTCTCCAGTTAGGGAAAATTCATTCACAAAAGGATTTAGTAATTCATTTGCATTTCCTTCTGAAGAAATGTATAATTTAGGAGAATTAACCCCCCCTAACCCCCCCTTAGTAAGGGGGGGAATTTGATTATACAAAGCAATTCCTTCTGGATCAACTCCATCGGCGGGGAAAGGTAAACCATCTTCATTGAGGAGAGTTGTTACTTCTAGAAAAGTTATATCCTCATCATCCAAACTACCATCATTTAAATCAACGGTAACAGTATAAAAACGAGCGGGAACACCATCTTCACGGTTACCACGGTCATCAGAAATGACATAATAAAGTTGGTTTTCTACATCATAAGTAATGCCAGAAAGTCCGCCTATTTCTGTCTCAGCAAATGTCTCTCCTGTGGGGTAAATTACCTCACCTAAAAACTCAAGGTTAGTAATAGTTTTGCGAGTAGAATCAATAATTTTTTGCTCAATTTCCACATCTACCCAAACTGAGCGGTGATCTGAAGTTACTTCCCCACCTTCTCCTACTAAATCAAATAAAGGATCATCACTTGTAGGCCAAAAAATTCCTGTATCAACTATCTCTAAATTAGCGGAAGGGAGCACATAATCAATTCTTAGATTTCCTGAAGCAAAATCACCCTCATCATTAAAATCTCCTGTATCAAAAGCGGGGTTTCCTTGATGATTTGCGTTTGCTCCACCTTGTCTTTCTGTTGCTTCTACTCCCCCTTCACTTTCTGGAGTTACTGAAGTATTGACTACTGGATTTTCTAGTATTTGAAGAATGGCTTGATCTACACTATCTCCATCCACAGGATCAGCATTTTGGTCACCCATAATTACAAAGCGATCGCCTTCTTCTAAACCCCCAAAAACCCCCTCATCATCATAGATATAATCACTTTTTTCTGGGGTGATATAATCAGCAAAAAAGCGAATTTCATCGTGATTTCTGGTGCCATTTCTATCTTCTGGGCCATCAAAAACGGGGGGAGTTGGATGACTTACCAACACATGAATTATCTCCCCATCTACCTCAACTGGAACATCCCAATGACTCTTAGAAGAAAGGCGAAAAACCTCTAATTCTTCTTCAGAGTACCAAGCTTCTCCCGTTTCTGGATCTACTGGTAATAATGCACCTGGCATATCCTGCCATAAAAACTCTTGAAAAGTCCTAATTTCCTCTTCTAGAATAGGATATTTTGAGTAAATAACCATGCCATATTGACCTGGAAAATTTCCAAAACCAAAAGCATCCCCTGCATAACCAGGAGTTTCGGGAATAGTAACAATTTCCCCATTATTATCTAAATCAAAACCTGAAGCAACCCCTGTATTTACAGGTGCTGTATAAACATAAGGATATTCAACTGGATCAACGCCATTTTGACTGACAGAAAGATAATTTTCTTGGAAAAGTTCAGCCGCTAAACCTTCAGCATCATAGTCAAATTCATTAATTAATAAAACATCTGGATTTATTCTTTGAATAATCTCAGTTACTGCTTGAGCTTGTGCATTATCTGGGGTAGAAATGTCTTCAATTAATTCCCCAGAACTATTACGATTTAAAGAAGCGTTAAAAGTTGCAAATCTTACCATATGTAGTAATCTCTTTTTTTCACTTTAATTAGTCAAAAACCCTACTTTTTTTTTACACAATTTAGAGGAAAGATGTCCTTAACAGAGATCGCAATAGGTTGAAACCTATTGCTACATAGACTAAACCCGCCTGCGCGGGTTAGGTGCTTTGTGTGAGCAAAAATTGGATTACCATTTTACAGCTCCCTTTTCTAGCGCTACCCAAAAAAATTTATGACATATGACAAGGGGATCCGCGCCCCTTGTCTCAAGCTGTTTAAACCTTGATCGAGGGGTAGGACATAGACAAGGGGCGCGGATCCCCTTGTCTCGGGCTGTAAATTAATGACGCTTCCCAATTGAATTAAGAGGGGATAAAATCCCGCTTCTTAACTCATAAAAAAGCTTAGAGAATCACGAAATTCTCTTCAGTTAACTCAGTACTATCAATTCCATAAAGAATTGCTAATTCTTGACCATTGACACTAACCATAGTATGGTTGCCATCTTGGGTAAATTCTAAATCAACAAATCCTATACCCAGTCCTGCAATTCCTATCACATCAACTCCTATTTCAAAGTCGCTGATGTGATTTAGAGTAACTGGGTATTGAGCGCTAGCAATCCAAAATTGATCTGCACCTTCTCCACCAGCGATGAGGTTATCACCACCACTGAGTACAAAGAATTGATCGTCTCCTTCAGCACCAACCATTACATCATTGCTACCGAGGATAAACTGGTCATTTCCTTGACTACCGTAAACGCGATTATTTCCTACACCAGTAGAAGCATCAATTAAATCATTACCAGCACCTGCAAATACGGTGTTATTATTCCCATCAAACTCATCTGCTGGATCTGCTGCATCAAAAACATCATCCCCTTCTGTCCCAAATACAATCTTGCTTTCTGGTTCTGGTTCAACTTGGGGATTTTCACCTAAAGCTGGATCTAAATCTAAGGGTTCCTCCAACTCTAAAATGATCATTTCATTGTTATCAATATCTGGTCCACGTCCCACAGAGAAGGGATAGTTGTTATCATTAGCAACCAGAATGGTATTCTCATCTAAAACGATCACATCTTCGATGGTTTGGAAGGGGAAAGTAAATTTAGTCTCACCGTCTCCATTGAGATCGTTGGGATCTTCAATGTTTAACAGGTCAACCACCTCTTCTTTGGCAACAAAACCCGCTTCATCTATCTCAGAAATGTCAATCTTATAGATTTTCTTGAACTGAGCTTCCTCTCCTTGATTGTTATCCCGCTCAATAACCAGAAATTCATTCTCATTGATGGGAGTAAAATCACCGATCGCATTACTAGCATCTTCTACTGGGAAAAACCCAACTAACTCTTTAAATGAGGAAGTTGCTACATCAAACTCATAAATGCGGCGAGAGTTAACAGGATCCCCTGTTACTGCACCTTCTAAGAGTGGATACAGGGTAGAGCGATCGGGACTATAGGCCATCCCTTCAAAACCACGAGAACCGCCTAAATTTGCCACTGCTTCCCCTGCTGCTACTGCTGGGTTATCAGGACTACGCACTTCATCTGCTGTCACTTGTTCTCGTACAAAGTTACCTGTTGCGGGGAAGTCAGTAAAATACCCATCAACCCCTAGTTGGATATACTGAATAAATTCTTCTTCTGGGGTTTGAGGTGTACCATCTTCTTTTAACACCATGTAGCGTTCTTCATCGCGGAAGGTGTAGGGATGAACCTGTAACCCTGCTCCATGGGCATCTTCTACTACTGGTAGTACTTCTCCTGTAAGCTGTTCGGTAATTTCAGCTACCCCATCCCCATTTGCATCTACTGGTTCATCTAATGGTTCAGTAAGTACAAAAGTGCGTTTCCAGGGACCAATACCTGCTGCATAAGTGTTTACGAAGTTTGAGAGACTTTCTGCTTGAATGAGGTCTTCATAGGTAGTTTCTTTGGTAATTAAATCAGTACCATATACCGCAGTTACGTCAAAGTTAGGGTCTTCAAAGTTAGCTACAATATCGTAGGGCTGTTTGGAGAACTCATCATACAATTGCACCAGAGGGGTATTTTCCAGTGCTGTACCAGGTAATAGCTCTTGCTTCAATTCCAGAAGGTTTTGTACTTCAAAAGACTGAATGAAAAGGCGATCGGGGTCTGTAAAATCTTGTTCAAGTAGTGTTTGTACCAGGGGTTCGTCTGTAGAAAGTCCTAATTCATCAAAATAGGTGGGATGTTTTGTTTCAATATACATCCCAATTTCCTTACCTGTTTCTGCTTCTACTTCTTGTACCAGGTCAATAATTTCATTGAGGGTGGGAATTTCAAACTGACCATTGAAGGATTGGTCACGGAAATCCAGTCTTTGTACTGTGCGGAGAGTTTTTATTTCTTCTAAGGTGAAATCATCAGCAAACCAGCCTTCCTCTTCTACACCGTCAACCATTCTTGTGGTAAAGCGATCGGCAAATTCAGGGCGATCGGCAACATCTGTAGTGTCAGTAATATTTGGCTCGTGACGCGCAATGAGTACCCCATCTTTAGTACTTACTAAGTCAGGTTCAATAAAATCAGCACCCTGCTCTATCGCCAGTTCATAAGCTTCTAAAGTATGCTCTGGGAGTTCACCGCTAGCTCCTCGGTGTCCAATAACCAGAAGTTCTTGTCCATTGAGGTTATTGAGTTCATAAATATTTGGAGTAGCTATGGGAGCTTCTAGGAGGTTTCCTTCTGAGTCAAAATGAAGAATATAGGGCCCAAACTCATCTCCGATCCAAATATCACCACGATCGTCAATTACGATTGACTCTGGATCTAAATCAGCTCCAGTTAACAGTCTTTCTTCTGTTCCTTCGTTAACAATATCTGTGGGAATTAGATTATTAGGATCAGCAAGTTGGATAAAGTCTAATGCTTCTGCAGACCCATCACCATTGTCCACACCTGCGAAGTTGGGGTCTATTTTTTGGATCCGTAACAGAAAATCAGAACTATTAGCCTTGCTACCGAAACCATTATCAGATAAGAACCAGTAAACCCCATCTTCATCAGTAAATTGAACTCCACTAAAACCTTGAACTGGTTGTGAAGCGAAGGGTCCTGTGCGTCCATTACCTGAAATTGGGTTTCCAGTTCCATCATTTGCACCAGATGGTGGACCCTCAGCAAAAGTATCTGCTGGTAGTTCAGCAAATCCTACTAATTCTACACTGGGTACAGGTGCTTCAGGTACTGCCAGAATTAACTGACCGCCTTGTTCATAGTTACCTTCATATACCCCTGACTCATCTTCGATGGTATGCGCTTGAACATCAAAGAGATAGGAGCTTTTACCTGGTACTGCATCAGATTCAATTTCAATAATACCTGAAGATTCCCATGCACCAAACTCTGTATCAAATTGTTCTCCTGCTACTTTTTGGTCAATTTCAAACAGGAAAGTAACTTCATCTTCTCCTGCTACTCCTGCGTTAAATTCAACGTTATATGAGATAACAAGACCATTACGCTGTTGGGCGTTCATCACATCTTCACCCCCAGCGGTGCTGTCTTCTTGCAACAACACATTCCCGTTGCTATCTACCACCATATTGTCGTAGCTAACTCCTGTTTCTTCTCCACCTTCAAGGAGAAATTCAAAGTCCATCTCTGCAATAGGAGTTCCTGTTTCTGGATCTACTTCTAAAGTGAAGCGATAGAGTTTACCAAAGGGGTTATCTGGTTGGTCACTTCCTTCGGGGATATCATCTCGCCCTGTACTGACAATATAGAAAGTGTTGGGGTTGTTGGGATCTTCGTGAACATCCTCAAAACGACGGAAGTTAGTAGAACGAAATTGACCATTTTCATCTACTGCATCAACCCAGTTGCTCAGTTTTTCCTGGGTGTCGTAACCTGTTTCTCCTTCTGCTGGCAGAACAATCTCATGGGGTACTGGTGTCCACTTCCCAATTAAGTTAGTGTCCTCTGGCATAGTTTCGTAGCCATAAACTTCTCCAGTTTCTGGATCTACTACCTTAAGAACATACAGGTCAAATTCTTCGGGGTTATCGGTAAAACCGTTAGGGTTTTCTTCTGTTTGCTCCCCTACATACATGTACAGTTCACCGTTCCCAAAGTCTTCTGTGGAGAGCAGTACGGTGTAATCTGAGTTAGTAGATCGCCATTCCTCGGGTGAATATACCTGTTCCTTTGCGTATACTCCTAACCCATCCAATGCTATCCCATCACCCGCCGCATTGATAGCAATACCTCGGCTACGTGCGTTGTCAGTAATTACTAGACCACCGCCCCCTGCACCTGGTTCAGCACTTGCTGTAGTTTCTTCTGGAGCGAACCAGATGGGTATTTCTTCGCCATTTTCATCTACAAAACCACTTGCTGCGAGATAACCTGAACAAAAACGGGTAAAGTTCCCATGGGTGTCCATGTTGAAGATGTTATCTGGGTCTGTTTCACCTGTTTCTGGGTTAATTACCAGTTCATAGTTGCCGCTTGCTGGGTTTAATTTGTAGCTGTTCCCATCTGCATCTACGGTTTCAATCAGGTTTTTTCCACCGATCGCGTTCCAGTTTTCATCAAATACAAATACAGATACCCTTGCACCATTTATTTGACCTTCAACAGTAGAGGAAATGTCTGTTGTTACGTCTGAACTTAACTCATGATTCATAAAGACGTATTTCATTCCCTCTATTTCCACGTAACCCAGACCATCTGGAATACCTGCCATTGCGTAGGTTAAATCTGCGCTGGGGGTAAAATTCCCAAATTCTCCTTCGAGCAATGGAACTTCATCACCTACTGTTAGCAAAGGTACCAAATTATACTCTGGATCTTTATTAGTAACAGGGTCTACGTCGTTGAGGTTGAAGACGTAGGGAGGCGCTGTTGTTTTTCCTTCAATTGTTGTCATTTTTTGGTTAACCGTTTTGTAATCAAAACTTTTTTATCTTTAATTAATCATTTCACTTAAAAGTTAAGAATAGGTTATGTTTTGGTTAAGTTTTGGTTAAGGTTTTTTTGATGCAGAATAATTGTTTTTTGTCAAGATAAAAAAATGATTTTTTTTGAGCTTTTAAAAAGACAAGGGGCTTAAGCCCCTTGTCTAGACTTGCGGGCTTAAGCCCCTTGTCTGATAGTTAAATGAAAATGAAATTAGCTAATAGGGAAAAGACTTTCTTCTTGTCCTGGTAGTTGGGTGGCAAATTTTTCATGAACAATTTCGCGGAAAGTATCCACATCTTTTTTCCAATTCTGAAGCTTTTGTGCTAATTGATTAAGTCTAGTTTGTTCGTTTTCATTAGCAACATTATAACTAAAACTACCTGAAAACATAACAGCAGAAATAGCTCCTTTATTTTGGTCACGTTGCTGTAAATTAGCTTCATTAATAGTCATACTTAATTGACAACCATCTAATTCATAAAAAAGGTTAATTCCCGCTTGTACTGGAGTTTTTCCAAAATTTAACCAGGGACCTGGAGCAAGTAAAGTTTCAGTTATATATTTTCGAGCTCCGTCTTTTGGTTTAAGAACAGGAAGTACTATTCTTGGACTAATATTTAGCGCTTGGTATTCTGCGTGGGGAAGTTTTTCAACATATTTGCTAGCAACTTCTGGGGCTACAGATTGTTTTTTACCTTTGACATCAACTATATCTCTAAAAGATACACTACCAGGTTGAGCAAGAATACTTATGCCATTTTTGAAACTGAGCTGAGAAATGCGATCGCTAAGTATTGGTTGCGCCATTAATTCCCAGTCTCCTGGAATAATCCCAGTCATTTTCAAAAAATCCAAATTCAACATGGATGGACTAAGATTTTTTGCTGAAATAGAGAGGGTTAATTCCTCTATTTCAGGAATTTTAGTTAAAGCTTGTGTATTAGGAACTGGATCTAAAGATTGGGTCATTTTTTTCTCCCTTCTAATTTAGTTAAACTGAAAAATTGAACTATTTATACGAGTCTATGGTAACATGTATCTGGATATTTTTCCTTCTATATCTACATATTGATTCTGAAATAATCCTGCTATTGACCTATTAGTAAAACTACCACAAAAGCGCAGATGCCCTCTTCTCTCCCAACAGGTCCTAATTTTTCATTAGTAGTCGCTTTTATCCCTATTTGTTCAGGTTTAATAGCTAAAGTTTGCGCCAGCATTTCCCTCATAGTTTTGAGATGGGGTTTGAGTTTGGGACGCTCCGCAACAATAGTTGAATCAATATTACCTATTTCCCACCCCTGATCTCGCACCAGGTCATTTACTTGCTTCAATAATAATAAACTATTTGCGCCCGCCCATTTTGAGTCTGTTGGCGGAAAATAATGACCAATATCACCCAGACTTAATGCTCCTAACATAGCATCCATGATAGCGTGGGTGAGAACATCAGCATCACTATGTCCGAGTAATCCCAAATGATGGGGTATTTCCACTCCTCCTAAAATTAAAGGTCTTCCTTCCACCAGTTGGTGGATATCATAGCCGTTACCAATGCGTATTTTCATGATACTTTTCATCCCTTTGCTTGTCACCACTTTATCATCATGGCAGTGAACAGTGAATAGTGAACAGTTACCAGCGATCGCTGTTCACTGTTCATATTTGTGATAAGTAACAAATACGAGACAAAATGCTTCAGCCCTTTGAGCCTATAATGTTAAAAACAACAAATACGAGACAAGGGGCTTCAGCCCCTTGTGTTTATAATGTTAAAAACAACAAATACGAGACAAGGGGCTTCAGCCCCTTGTGTTTATAATGTTAAAAACAACAAATACGAGACAAGGGGCTTCAGCCCCTTGTCTTATATTTGTTAAAAAGTAAAACTGGTTCTAACAGTACCTACCCAAAGAGGATCGCGACCATCTTCTGGATTAGTGACAACAAAAATTCCAGGAGTAATAGAGATATTATCATTAATTTGGAAGACATATAAAGCTTCCACAAACCAGGAAATATCTTCATCTTCTGGTCCTCCTTCCACTGACGTAGCTTTAGGAGGATTACCAACAGAAATAAGTCCTAAATTTCTCTCTTTAAATAAATCAGGGAAAGCAAAAGTAATTTTCCAGTTCCAAATATCAGCAGAATCACCTTCACGCTCCCCACTTTCTGCGTTAGCTTTAGTATACATTCCCCAACCTTCTATGGCAAAAAACTCACTAATTCGCCAATTACCAAGTAAAGCTATATTATCAGAAGAAGTGGCATTACTATTAAAAGGATTTTCTGCTAAAGCACTCCCTGTAAAACCCATAATTGCCATATCATCAGTACCAGGGAAATAACCATGACTATAGGCGATCGCCACTCCTGTATCAGCACTTGGTAAATAAGAAAATTGTGCTGCAGCGATATATTGACCATTAAATAAACCATTTTTTAAACTCGGATTTGTTGCGCCATCAGCAGAATAATAACCCGTTAAATTCAAACTTTCTGTAAAGTTATGAGAAAAGGCTACCCCACTGCCACCACTATTAAGATATATGGGAGAAATTGCACCAAAATATGAAATAGAACCCTCAGTAAAAGAATTAGCAAAAGGTGCCATAATTTCAGCAACATCATCAAAATTCATATTGCCAACACTTAACCAAATCGTGGTATTTTCTCCAAGGGGAAAACTATACTCTGCCTTATCTAAAATTAGTGAGCCTTCTGTATCTGCACTAAAGTTATAATCAGTATAATTAGTACCACCACGAGCAAATGTATAATTTGCAGATTGTAAACGCAACCTCAACTGATCTTCACCAGTAAAACTGGTAAGTAAACTTAAACGCAGACGATATTCTAAAGCTGCTTGCACATCTAAATCTTCTCCAGTTGCAGCATTTTCATTGCCAAAAACTTGAGAGATAGTAGTAATTAATTCCCCTGCCAATTTCGTAGTAGTTGAAAATTGATGATCTTCTAAAAATGCCACCTTACCTTCTAAATTATCAACCCTTGCACCCACTGCCGCTAATTCTGCTTCAAACTCTTGATTTAGTCGTTGGATAGTTTCTAAATCTTCTCGTAAAACCGTCTCATTCGCGGCGATTAACCTCTCAATTTGTTCTAAACAAGCATTAACCCCTGCAGCAAATTCATAGCGAGTCATTGCTTGATTTCCCCCAAAAGTACCATCAGGATAACCTGCAATACAGCCATATCGTTCTACTAAATTACGTAAAGCTTCATAAGCCCAATCTCCAGGAGAAACATCTCGCAATTGAGAAACATTTGTTATTTGTTCCATTGGGTCATTTTCTAAGTTTAACACCTCAACTGGTTCTGCTAAAACATTACCATTTACAAATAAAAAACACCCCAAAGCACAAAATATGTTACCTGTCAATTTAACTAATGTATTTTTCACAATTACTCCTCACACAACCAATTTTTTTGATTTTCCCGATCGCAATTTCTTTATGTTTTTGTAGTAAGACAAGAGGCGCGGATCCCCTTGTCTAGGCTTTTGTCTCAAAAATCATCAAGGAATTGATATATTGATATTTTATTGATTTTAATATATCAAAAGCCCAGAAAAAAAAAAGTATAATTGGTACTTGACAAAATCAATTTTTTATGAATATCGGGTAATTAAAGGTTTTTCTCACTGAAATAACTCAATCAGCTCCTTTCATCTTGAACAGTCATTAATAATTTTACCTTACTTAATTTGTGTTGCCAAAAACTTCTCTACAGTGCGATTAAATGCTTCTGGTTCAACCAAAAACGCCCAATGATTACCTGGTACTTCACAAACAGTTAAATGCTGTAAATACTTTTTATAAGGCTTCATTTGCCACTCAGTGCGGTTGAGTCCCTTTACTGGTTTAATAAATAAAGTAGGAATATCAATAACTGCTGTTAAACCCGCTACCCGCATCACTTCTGCAAAAACTCCATCCCGCGCAGCAACCACAAATTTACTCCCCCAACTACCATCAAATTTTTGCTCAATTCCTGCTTTAAATACTTGCTGTTGTAACTCACTCCAACCCTGATATTGTTTTAACTTTTTAGCAAGTTTTTCTGCTGCTTCATAACTAGGAAATGGTCCCATAGTTTTCAGAAATGGTAAAACTCGATATAAAATCGGAAAACTTAACTCAAATATACTGGGTATTTTATCAATAAAAAATGGATCTACCAGAGTTAAACTGCGAAAACGTTCTGGATGTTGAGTAGCCCAAATTGGTAATACTTTTGCACTCCAAGAATGAGCCACAACATGAGCATTTTCCCATTTTAAACTACTCATTAATTCTTCTAAATCTGAAATAAAATCAGCAAAAGTATAACCATTTTCTGGCTTACTACTTTTACCATGTCCTCGTAAATCTGGGGCAATAATATGATATTTTTCTGCTAAATAATCCCCTAAACTTAACCAAACATTGCCATGATCTGCTAACCCATGTAATAATAATAAAGGTTCCTTTCCCTTGTTCCATTCTAAATAAGAAAGTTGAATGTTAGTTAAATTTATTGTGTGACGTTCTGGCATAATTTTATTAAAAATAAATATATGTGATTTGTTTATAAGATTTGGTGCGTTACGGCTGCGCCTAACGCACCCTACGAAACGATGGAATTATTGCTCAATTTTTAAATCAATTTCCCGTTTAGTAAAAGGTAAATCCTGATTAATTGAATCAATTTCCTGTTGTTCCATTTCATTAATTTCCCCAATATAATTCCGCAAAATTTTACTCATTCTTTGATTATAAAAACGGTGGACACTGTAATTAGGAGTAGCAGGAAAACCCCTTCTTCTCTTATGACTTCCTCCCGCACCAGGGTCAAAAATTTGAATACCTTGACTAATTCCCCATTCAATGGGTTTATAATAACAAGCCTCAAAATGAAGACAATCAAACTCTTGAAAACAACCCCAATAACGACCATAAAGGCGATCGCCTTTATACAAACAAAAAGACATACCCACAGGTTTATGGTCATTACTTGAATGATAAGCTGTAGCCAACATAATCCGATGAGCATAATGAGGGTAAAGTTGCTCAAAAAACTTGCGAGTTAAATACTTACTTCCCCAGAAAAACTTATCACAAGTACTGCTATAAAACTGATAAATCATCGGAAATAAATAATGAGGAATTTCCTCCCCAGTAAACACTTTTATTTCCAATTCTGCCTTAGCAACAGCGTTTCTTTCCCGTTTAATATTGCGACGTTGATTAGCATTAAATACTTGGAGATAATCATCAAAAGAATTAAAACCCTTATTTTGCCAAATATAACTGTGGTGCAACCAACTGCTAAAACCATGACGTTCAATGACTGGTTTCCAATCTGGATCAACAAACAGAAAATTACAGCCAGAGAGACGCTGGCGATCGCAAAAATGGTCAATCGCTCCCACCATAGTTTCTGTCAACTCATCTTCATCTTCCCCTGGAGCAATTAAAAAGCGATAACCCTCAGCAGGAGTAAAAGGAGTCATCCCCAACAATTTAGGATAATATTGCACCCCTAAACGATAAGCTAAATCAGCCCATTGGTTATCAAAGACAAACTCACCGTAACTGTGCCCCTTAATATACAGAGGAGCCGCCGCAATTAACTCTTTTCCCCGTCGCACCGTGAGATGATAAGGTTGCCAACCAGTACGCGGTGTTGCACTACCAGAAGTTTCGATATTATTCAGCCATTCCCATTCAAGAAATGGTGTTTTTAAAGGTATCGCCAGTGCATCCCATTCTGCTTGGGAAATTTCCGCAATTTTTGTATGCCAACTAACAGAGTATTTAGACTTGATTTGCATGGGAGTGTTTGGAAACTTTTATTTTCTCTTATAAAAAAGATAATGTAATATTCTTAACGTTGCAGTCGATAATGGAGAAACAACTCATCTTCTACCCTTTCCACACTTAAAAGTTCCAACTTTTGTGGTGATAAACCTAACCCTTCCACTGGAGTTGGTGCAGTTGCACCCCCAAAAATTACTGGGCACACAGTTAACCAAATTTCATCAATTAAACCCCATGTTAAAAGAGAGGCTATCAATTCTCCACCCCCCAGAATAGCCATTTTTTTCAACCCCAACTCATAAAATTCTCCCAAAACCTCCACCCAGTCAAATCCAATTTCCCCCCTTACTAAGGGGGGGTTAGAGGGGGATTTTTTTAACAATGGAGTCTCAAAAGAATTAACTCCCCCCCTTACTAAGGGGGGGTTAGGGGGGGTAATTTCAGCAACCATTACTCTTTCAAAACAACCTTCCCTCGTTTTTTCTTGCCAAAATTCTGCCCCAGTACGAGTTGTTAGTAACCAACGAGGTACATTTTGCTCAAAAAACCGCATATCTGGGTCAATATTTCCAGAAGCAGAACATACAATATGTATCGGTTGAGCTGGTAATGATTGCTGTTTTCTGGCTTCAAGTAGTTTAGGATTAGAAATAGGTAGAGTACTTCCATAAGCTCTCAAAGTTCCTGCACCAAAAAGTACAGCATCTACAAGAAAAATTTGCTTTTCTAAATGAGCTTTATCTGTAGGGGAAGCAAAACGAGCAGGACTACGCCTCACATCGGCAATCTTCCCATCCGCTGTCATCGCCAATACTACCGTTGTTTTAGGTCGATTCATATAACAATAATCATAAAAGTTAGAACCCCAGACAAGGGGCTTCAGCCCCTTGCCCCAGACAAGGGGCTTCAGCCCCTTGCCCCAGACAAGGGGCTTCAGCCCCTTGCCCCAGACAAGGGGCTTCAGCCCCTTGCCCCAGACAAGGGGCTTCAGCCCCTTGCCTTAAAAGCCAGTCCTGAAATATTATTTATGGCAAAAGGTCACACTTCTTTTCGTCGTCTCCTACTATCGCGCTTGTTACTACTGAGTCTTCCAGTTTTGCTGATGGGGGTATATGTCACGTATAGAAAAGCGCGATCGGCATTTTTGGAAAGTGCAAGACAAAACCTCACCGAAAGTGCAATCAGAAAAAGTGATAGTATTCACCAGTCAATTGAAGCACTCAAAGCTAACCTACTAAATGCCAGTCATAGTGTAGTGCTGCAACTGGGTTCACCAAAAGAACATCAAGCCTTTTTAGAACAACTCGTTACCACTTTACCAACCAAAATTCAATGTGTCCAGTTAACAGATTTACAAACAGGTGAAATAACCGCTACCACCTGTAGAAATCAAGTTATGAGTCAATTTTCCAGTCAATGGCAAAAAAGACAATACCAATTACTGGCAAACCCTGATAAAATTCAGGTTGAGTTACTTCTACCCACCAACCCCACAGAAAATAACTCCCATAACCAGCTCAATTTATTATTAAATGCTCCAGTTTATATCAAAGGCAGACTACGTTATGCTCTCAGTGTCCATTCTTCCCTCCTCAAACAACAACAAGCTATTGAGCTTGGGTCACTCGAAGGTAGAACAGTAGTAATAAATGAGCAAAAAATCGTTCTCGCTCATCCACTGGTTGAAAGAGTGGGTCATCATATAGATGAAATGCCAGATGCAGACCGACTTCAAAGCTTATTAAGATCAGCATTATCAGGAAAACAATATTTTATTCATCTTTTTGCTTGGGAAAAAGATGGGGTAGAATTACTCGCTGGCTACAGTTCTCTTCCTAGTCCTGTTAGTGGCGAGGAAGAGCAAAAATGGGTTATTTTAGCTATAACTCGACTAGATGCTGCTCTTTCTCCCCTCAAAGAAATTCAACTAATTCTATTATTAATGATGCTCGCTTTAATGGTTGCTAGTATTTTGGCAATCCTCTATATCGCCCGTGAATTAGCCTTACCTTTAGAACAATTAACCGATGCAGCAAACGCTCAAACTGAATCTAATAAAACCATTCCCCAACACTTTAAAATTCGTGAAATTAATCAACTATCAATTGCACTCAATGGGATGGTACACAGACTTAAAACTTGGACTGAAGAATTAGAATTTGCCAGAAAAGAAGCAGAAAAAGCCAATCAATTAAAAAGTGAATTTCTCGCTACTACTTCCCATGAACTTAGAACCCCTTTAAATGGAATTATTAACTCTATTCGCATTGTTAAAGATGGTTATTGTGATAGTCGTGAAGAAGAATTAGAATTTTTACAACAAGCTGATGATGCAGCAATTCATCTCTTAAAAATTATTAATGATATTTTAGATATTTCTAAAATAGAAGCTGGCAAAGTTTCTGTAAATTTAGAAACGGTAAATTTGCACAATTTACTAAATGAAGTAATAGATTTACAAAAGGTTGAAATTAAACAAAAAAAATTAAATTTAGAAATCACAGAATTATCAGATACAATAACTGTTTATGCAGACAAAGCAAAATTAAAACAAGTACTTATCAATATTTTAGGCAATGCAGTAAAATTTACTGATTCTGGAACCATTAAAGTTAGTACTGCTATTGAAGAAAATCAAGCAATAATCACTATAAAAGATACAGGAATTGGAATTGAATCAAATCAAATAGATAAATTATTTCATCCTTTTGTTATGGTAGATGGGAGTACCACCCGCAAATATGGTGGTACTGGGTTGGGTTTGGCTATTTCCCGTAATTTAATTGAATTAATGCAAGGAAGTATTAATCTTGATAGCGAAGGTACAGGAAAAGGAACCACTGTTTATATTAAAATACCATCTGTTAAAATTGCTTTTCATTCGGTAACTGAGGTACAGTAATTACTTTTCCATTTTGTTGTAATGACTGACTTAAACAAATGAGAATTTGTACTAATTGAGCGCCAAGTTTTCCAGTATCAACTGATGGTTTTTGTTCAATAATATTGGTGATAAAGCGATCGCATACTGTCCTCAATGGTTCTTTTTTCTCTACTTCTATCACTTCTTTACTTAAACCTGCGGGAATAAAATGCTCTCCCTCTTGTTCAAAATATCCCCGTTGTAAAATTAAAGGTGTATCTATTGCTAATTCATCAAAAATCAAACTACCTTTACTCCCCACCACAGTTAATTTTCGCTGTTTATCAGGATTTAACCAACATACATGAATATAAGCTTGAAAACCATTTGCATAAGTCAAAGTTATCCAATTTAAATCTGTTAAACCATTAACTAATGCTCCCATTCCTTTATCATTCTGTAACCAAACTTTCCCTGTTGCTTGTACTTCTATGGGAGTTTCTCCTAACCAATAATTAAAGATAGCCACATCGTGAATTGCTAAATCCCACAACGCATCTACATCTTGACGTACTGGTCCTAAATTTGTTCTACTTGCGTAACCATATCTTAATTCTCCTAACTCTCCTTTTTTAACTATTTGTTCACCTTTTTCTACCACAGAATTAAATAAATAAGTGTGATCCACTAACAACTGTTTTTGATTAATTTCTGCAAGACGAATTAATTCAAGACATTCTGCAGGATCCAAAGTTAAAGGTTTTTCTGCTAATACATGATATCCCAAGCGCAAAGCATCAGCAATAAGAGGAAAATGAGTAGAAGCGGGAGTAGCAACTACCACCCCATCAATATCTTTTTGTTCCCTTACTTTTTCCCATTCAGTGGTTAGAGTAACTAGATTTTCATCTAAGTTAAATTTTTGCAGACAATCAATTAATCTTTCTGGGGAACTATCCACCACCGCTACAACTTCTGCTTGGGGATGTTTTAAAAAATTCCTAATTAAATTAGTTCCCCAACGTCCTGCTCCTACAATCGCAATTTTTATTTTCATAATTCATTTTCAATAGAAAAAAAAGCATTTTTTGCAGCAGCTTGTTCTGCTTCTTTTTTACTCCCTCCTTTTCCTATTCCCAAACAATTATTATTCAGCCAAACTTCAGCAATAAACCGATGTGGCACTTTTTTCTCTTGATTTTCTATTACTCGATATTCTGGTAAAAGTTTATATTGAGCTTGAGACCATTCTTGTAAAGCATCTTTATAATTTTGTTTAGCTGGATCTAAAAATATTTCAGCAGCTTTTGCTGTTAAAGCAGAGTCTAACCAGGGGCGAATTAATGACATATTTTGAGTGCTAAGATAAAATGCACCTAATACTGCTTCAAAAGCATCAGCAAAAACTGATATTTTGCCTGTTTTATTAATTCCTGTAATATTTGCTATGAGGAGATATTTATCTAACTCGTATTTTTGGCAAAATTCAGCTAAAGTGCGATCGCTCACCATTACCGATCGCAATGCGGAAAACTCCCCCACTGTCGCTTTTGGATACTTCTCCATTAATATTTCTGCTGAAATTAATCTAATTACCGAGTCTCCTACAAATTCTAATTGTTGATAATTCGCTTTTCTAGAAACACTGGGGTGAGTGAGTGCTAAATTCAACATTTCCCAATTTACTGGTGAATAAGTTGGTAACCCCAATTTTTGCACCAGTTTTTCTAAATCTTTTTTCCGTTCTGGAGTCAGTGTCATACTTTAGTTGTCAGTAACCCTGCAAACAATTCTTTACCATCTGTTGCCCCGATCATAGAGTCTGCTACTCTTTCTGGATGGGGCATCATTCCTAACACATTCCCTTGTGCATTAACTATGCCTGCAATATTATTCATAGAACCATTTGGGTTTGCAGCATCATTTATTTCACCTTGTGAATTTGAATACCTAAATACCACTTGATGGTTATCTTCTAAAGCTTTAAGGGTATCTTGATCGGCGTAATAGCGCCCTTCTCCGTGAGCGATAGGGAGGGTTATGACTTGTTTAGGGGAGTAAGTTCGTGTCCAGGGTAAATGGGTGTTTTCCACCCTAACTGGAACGCGATCGCAAATAAAATGTAAATCGCGGTTACGAATTAATGCTCCTGGTAATAGACCTACTTCAGTTAAAATTTGGAAACCATTACAAATACCTAAAACCAATTTACCTTTCTTTGCATGGGTCACAACTTGCTGCATTACTGGTGAAAAACGAGCGATCGCCCCACATCTGAGATAGTCGCCGTAACTAAACCCCCCAGGTATTACAATTACATCCAACTCTTGTATATCTGTTTCTTGGTGCCAAACCATACGAGTTTCTTGGTGTAGCAATTTTTTTGTTACCATTGCCACATCGCGATCGCAGTTTGACCCAGGAAATACAATTATGCCAAATTTCATTTTGTTTCCCCTACTGGTGTCAACTCAAAGCAATAATTTTCGATAGTAGTATTTGCCAGCAGTTGGTCACACATTTCAGCTAACTGTTTTTCTGCCTCTTGCTGAGAACTGGCATTAAGAGTAAGCTCAATATACTTGCCTATTCTTACCCCATTTACTCCTGTATAACCTAATTGTTTCAAACCTGACTCTACTGCTGTTCCCGCTGGATCCAGTACCGATGGTCTGAGAGTAACATAGATGCGGGAGTGATATTTTTGCTCCATTTGTCCCAAATTTTTATGATTGTTACCAAGATTGTATCTTGATCTTGCTCTTTTATTAGTTTTAAGTATTAATTACTTAAACAAAAATTTAAATTGGATACATTTTTAGTATTATGGCTAATCAACGCACTCGCTCCCAAGAGCGAATTATTCGTATTCTCAAACTGCTTAACCGTGCTATTTCTGCACAGGAATTATATGCAGAGTTACGTAAAGGTAATCAAAGTATGGGACTTGCTACTATTTATCGTTCTCTTGAAGCTTTAAAAATTCAAGGAAAAGTACAAGTAAGAATGTTAGCTAATGGAGAAGCTCTTTACAGTTTAGTACAAAGGGATCAACATCACCTTACCTGTGTTAATTGTGGTCTTTCCATTCCCATTGATAAATGTCCTGTTCATGATTTAGAAATCGATCTAGAAAATGCTCACGAGTTTAAGGTTTATTATCATACTTTAGAGTTTTTTGGACTTTGCCACCAATGTTCAGTTCATTAGTGAACAGTGATTAGTTATTAGTTATTATTTACTATTCACTATTCACTGTTTAGCAATTACTGCTCGCATTCCTTCTAAAGTAGATACAATACTTGCTGGATCCATAAACATTACTTTGCTACTTTCACTACTACCGATGGTTTTACCCATTTCTAGATAGTGTTGTGCTAACAAAAATTGAAGAGACTCTTTTGCATTGGGATCGCTATTAAGTTTTTCCGTAACTATCTCCATTGCTTCAGAAGTTGCTTGTGCTTTTAATATTTGCTGTTGTCTTTCTGCTTCAGCTTTGAGTACAATTGCTTCTTTTTGCGCTTCTGCTTCTAAAATTGCTGCTTTTTTTAATGCTTCTGCTTCTAAAAGTCTTGCTTGTGCTTTACCTTGAGCTGAGTTAATTGCTGAGTCTCTTTCTCCTTCTGAAGTTAAAATTGCCGCCCTTTTTCTTCTTTCTGCCGCCATTTGTAATTCCATTGAATCTTGCACCGCTTTTGAGGGGACAATATCTCTTAATTCCACCCTTGTTACTTTCACTCCCCAAGGATCCGTTGCAATATCCAATTCTCTCAATAAAATTTCATTGATTTCTGTCCTCGCTGTAAATGTTTGGTCTAATTCTAGTTTCCCCATTTCTGCTCTTATTTGGGTTAATACTAAATTAACCATTGCATTTTGCAGATTTTCTACTTTATAGTAAGCTTTATACATATCCATGATCCGCCAATAAACTACTGCATCTACACTAATGGCTACGTTATCACGGGTTATACAGGATTGAGGAGGAATATCTAACACCTTTTCTCTAATAGTATCTCTATAAACTACTTGATCGACAACTGGCCAGATAAATCTTAAACCTGATTCTAATTTGGTGTTATATTGTCCTAATCTTTCTACTAAGTATTCGTTTTTTTCATTGACAATTTTTACCCCGCTTATGAGGGATGCTCCCCCCAAAAACAATATGATTGACACTAACAATTCCATCTTTTTACTCCTCTTTTTTTTAACGGGAAGTGTTCATGATCTAATTTAATTCATAGGGTGAAACGATTAAAGTGTTACCTTGACGGCTAACAATATAAACTCTTTGAGAAGAGGCGATCGCCTGATTTTCATCTACACATTTTGCTCTCCAGGAGTTGCCTTCATACAGAACTCTTCCTGTTTTTCCTGGCAGAATTTCTGTAATAGTTTCTCCTTCTCTTTCTTCTTCAATTACAGTTAATCTATGGTGTTTACGAGCTAAAAAACCCCTGGAAATTATGATAAGTGTAGGTGATAAAATCAACCACAATCCTACTTGCACATTAACATTGGGTACAATTAAAGAAAATGCCGCCACTATCAGAGCACTAATACCCATAATTAACTCAACAAAAGCTGTAGGTAAAATTAATTCCATTAAACTGAGAATTAACCCAGCAATTGCCCATAAAATTGTTGTTATCTGTACTGGCATAATTGATTACCATTGGGAATATTTACGGATTTTGCAGGGAGATTTATTACCATAATAACTTCACTTTTTTCGGGTCTTCATTAGAGTTTATATTTTTTAAAAATTTTTAATCTAAATTTAGGATAAAGTCCCTGACTTGTATTCATTAAAGGGCAATCCTGTGTAAAAATGTTAAAGTTGCCTAAAATCACTCAGATCCAGCTTTTAGGTTGACCACACAAGAGAGAGAGAAAAAAAAACATGAAAGTAGGCGCTAACGTCCGTGTTATAGAATCCGTTGTTGTTTATCACCATCCCCAACACAAAAAACAGCCTTTTGATATCAAGGGGATGGAAGGTGAAATTATCGAAATTATTACAGAATGGGAAGGAAGACCAGTTAGTGCTAATTTCCCGATTTTAGTCCAGTTTGACAAAAAATTTAAGGCTCACTTCAAAGAACATGAGGTGGAAGTCATTGAATAGTAATCAGTGACCAGTTTCATGGTTTAATAGGGGTTTGGTCACCAAACCCGTAGAATAGTTGTTACTGGTAGGGGTTTGGTCGCCAAACCCGCAGTCGGATAAGTTAAAAACCATTAACAACCCATAATCTTTAATTTTCTTTAAAATAATAATTAAGTATTGTTGAGTTTTGTGTAGCTGTTTTAAAATCATTATTATATGAAAAATGCTTTAGTAATCGAAAATCTACGCAAAAGCTATGGTTCCATAGAAGCTGTAAAAGATCTCTCTTTTACCGTTATGCGCGGTGAAATATTTGGTATACTAGGGCCCAATGGCGCAGGAAAAACTACCACCATCCGCTGTTTATGTACCCTCAGTAAACCAGATACTGGCAAAATTGAGGTTTGTGGTGTTTCTGCAATAAATAACCCTAGAGCAGCTCGTCGTCGTCTGGGTTATGTCGCTCAAGAAGTAGCCCTGGATAAAATGCTCACGGGTCGTGAATTGCTAGAATTACAATCAGCAATTTATCATATTCCAGGAAAAGTAGCTAAGGAGCGCATCTCTCAATTACTTAAACTCCTGGGTTTAGAAGCGTATGGCGATAAAAAAACAGGAACTTACTCTGGTGGTTTACGCAAACGTTTAGATTTAGCTGCAGGGTTACTCCACCAACCTTATGTGTTGGTTTTGGATGAACCAAGTGTGGGTTTGGATATTGAAAGTCGTTTTATTCTTTGGGACTTTTTACGCAAATTACGAGAAGCTGGGACAACAGTAGTCATTACTAGCCATTATCTTGAAGAAATTGATGCTCTGTGCGATCGCTTGGTAATTATTGATAATGGTCAAATTATTGCCTCGGGTACTCCTTCTGAATTAAAAGATAGAGTGGGAGGCGATCGCGTTACCCTAAAAATAAGAGAGTTTTCTCCAAAAAATGAAGCAGAAAAAGCAAAACATCTTTTAGAGTCTCTCCCTTTTGTTGAAGAAGCTATTATAAATTCTGCGCAAGGTAACTCCCTTAATTTAGTTGTAAAGAGTCAAAGTAACCCCCTCAGCAAAATTGAACAGTCTTTAAAAGAGATTGATTTGCCAATTTTTAGTATGGCTCAGTCTCGCCCTAGTTTAGATGATGTCTATCTCGCTGCTACAGGACGCACTCTTATGGATGCTGAATTAGCAGCCGCTAGTAATCGTGATTTGAAAGCAGAAAAAAAACAAGCAATGAAAAGTTAGTCATTAGTCATTAGACTAAAATTAGTTTTTTAGGAAAAAAAAATAATATGAGTCAAACCATAACACCATCTTCATTTGATGTTTTAGCACCCAAAAAGGAAATAAGCTCAAAAACAGATGAAAATATCAATTATTTAGCTGATTTCACTCAAGAAACTCTCGCTCAAACTAAACGGTTATTTATTCAATTACAACGCCGTCCTTCTACCCTTGTTGCTGGAGTAATTCAACCTTTTATGTGGTTGGTATTGTTCGGTGCTTTGTTCTATAACGCGCCCAATAATTTATTTGGCAATGACTTAAGTTATGCTCAATTTCTCGCTCCAGGAGTGATTGTTTTTACCGCCTTTTCTGGGGCTTTAAATGCAGGTCTTCCTGTGATGTTTGACAGGGAATTTGGCTTTTTAAATCGTTTATTGGTTGCTCCTCTAGCTTCCCGTTTCTCCATTGTCGCAGCTAGCACTATTTATATCATTTCCCTGGCTTTTATCCAAACAGCAGTTATTGTGGGTGCTAGTGCTTTGTTGGGTGCGGGTTTACCAGGTTTGGCAGGTTTGGGGGCGATCGCTCTTATCGTTTTCCTCGTTGTTTTGGGTGTCACCGCTTTGAGTTTGGGTCTAGCTTTTGCTCTCCCTGGTCACATAGAATTAATTGCTGTGATTTTTGTGACTAATTTACCTCTACTTTTTGCTAGTACTGCTCTCGCTCCTCTCTCTTTTATGGCAAAATGGTTACAGGTAATTGCTAGTCTCAATCCTCTTACTTATGCGATCGAACCTATTCGCTATCTCTATCTTAATAGTCATTGGTCACTTAATAGCACTGTAATTAATACTCCCTGGGCTGCTCTTAGTTTTGGTGCTGTTATCTTAGTACTTTTAGCTTTTGATGTTTTGGTTTTATTCGCCATTCAACCTTTATTACGTCGTCGTTTTGCTTAACTAAGTAGGTAAGCAAAATTAATGGCATATTAGTTTAGGAAAAAAACTAAGCAGACAAGGGGCTTAAGCCCCTTGCCCATACCCCAAGACTAAAAGAAACTCTCTAAATACTAATACCAAATTTAATCAAATTAATCTTATTTAAACTAACTCCAGGAGGAACATAATTATGCAAAAAAAAATCCCACTTACTAACTTTAAATACCTGAGCATTAGCTTAGTATCTGCTCTAACTTTTGTTGCTTGTTTGGCACAATTAACTTTAGCTCAATCTCTCAATGAACAAGATAATTTTCAATCAAATGAGGTTGACTCTTTTGGTGGTAGTACATTTGGTGGTGGTTCTTTAAATCCCCTAGATTTAATTCACCGTGCTAATTTGAGCAATGGTCGTAGCGTTGATGAATTTAATCAAGATTCTTCGGAAAATCTTAATGATGCTGCCACTGATTTTAAACGCAAACAACAAGAGATGTTGCTTAATCAACAAGAAGAGCAAACTATTACTAATGAAGAGTAATCTTGCAATAATCTTGCATTTAAATATTTAAATCCTCGGCGGTTTCAACCGCACCCGCCTAAGAAGCGGGTTTTTTAAAGAAAAAAAAAGATTTTGTTTTATTTTAGATTATTATTTGTAATAGATAAATTTTCAGCTAATTTGATTAAACCATCAATAGATAAATCTTCATCAAGGAGTAGCCAATGAATACCATAGCCAGAAGGGGATATTTTATATAGTTTTTTTTCCATTTCACTTGCTTGAGCTAGTTTTTTAGATACTTTTGCTAGTGGAAAATGATAAGTTTTATTGTCCACTATTAAAATCATTTCTTGCTCAGTAAAATTTATTGATTGAATCTCATGTATTTGGTTCATTACTTAACCTCCAAAAAATTGATTCCATACTTCTGCAATTTCATCTAGATTTTGCAAAAGTATTTTTCTAACTTCTCTTTTATCTTTTTGATTCATGTTGTAAATATAGGCTTCTTCTACAGAATAGTTGAAACCGTTGCTAAAGCAACAAAACCCGCCAAAGAAGCGGGTTTAGTTTGGCGGTTGAAACCGCAGCTATAGAAACAAAACCCGCCTGCGCGGGTTATTTTCTAGCTCATAGTAGCCAAAATATCTTGAGCGTGAGTTGCGGTGTTTACTTTATCGTCAACGTAGGTTATTTTTCCTTCTCCATCAATGATGTAAGTAACGCGCTTGGAATAACCGCCTCCTTCTACATCGTAAGCTTTAGTAATTGCTCCATTTGTATCTACTAATAACTGGAAGGGTAAGCCATATTTTTCTTTGAATTTCTTGTGAGATGCTTCGTCATCCATGCTTACTCCTAATACCACCATGTCTTTGCTTTGATAATCTGTGTAGTTATCCCGAAAGCTTTGAGCTTCTTTGGTGCAGCCTGGGGTATCATCTTTAGGATAAAAGTACATAACTACTGTCTTGCCTTTAAAATCAGCCAGTGATACGGTTTGACCTTCGTCATCTGTGGTTGTAAAGTCTGGTGCTTGTGTCCCAACTGCTAAAGCCATTACTTAAATACTCCTTAATTAAACTTTATCTTTTCTCATAATAAAACTTTACAATAGTTTTAACCAAGTCTTTTACTTTACTTTCCCATGTCTCCTACTATCACCCAGCAAGAGCTCTCCCTTTCTTACTCTCCTGACTCCGTAAAACGCGCTGAAAGGGCTTTATTTTGTTCTCCTTTCCAATTAGCTTTATTTGTGGCTATGCGTAATGCTAGTGTGCCTTTACCTGCAATTTCTGGTCAAACTGGTTTTACTGCTGGTTATACAACTAAACTGCTTTCTGAAAGAATTACTGAAAGTCAGTTAATGTGGCTCATTAAAGTAGGTCTTTTGCGCCGCGAGGTAGATGGTCAGGGAATTACCGATAGTTTCCGTCTTACTCCTTTGGGTAGGCAATTAATGGAAAAATGGGTAAAAAATGGTAATTGTTTCCCAACTCCTTCTCTTTGGGAGCGTTTAGTTAATATTTTGACTCGCTGGTTACGGTTTTTGTAAATGTTTTTAAGTAAAAATAAGTGGTTAGGTTGCATTATTGGTAAATATCAATAGTTTGTACTTAACCTGCGCTAAAAAAAGGAATTTTTAGGGCTTTTTACAATAATCATATTTTTTGCAAAAAACTATACTTCTTGCGCCCACTGATGACAGTTTGAATGTTTGGACTTTGGCAAGAAATCTATTAAATAATCTTTTGTATTTTTAGAAAAAATAATAATAAGTATTAATTGAATTTGTTGATTAAAAATTCAACAGAACAAGTACCTATGAGCCATAATTATGAACTAAATAATCAACTTAAATTAGTAATAAACATTTAGTTGTTATACTAAATATATTAGTTAAAATTCAAGACTATGCCAGATCCTATATCTTAACTATTAGCTCAGAAAAAGTCCCAGAATTATCACTTAACTGATAACTAATAACTGGTAATGGGTAAAATAGAATTACCGTACATTTCTTAACCTGGAGAAATACCTATGAAACCAATTCGACAAGGAGATGTGATTCTCCAACCAGTAACAGAAACTTTTGGCAACAAGGTACCCCATCTTACATTAGCAGAAGGAGAAGTAACAGGCCATTCTCACCGCATCAGTGACGGACAAGCAGAACTCTATGAAAAAGATGGTACTTTATACTTAAGAGTACTTTCTGCAACTGCAACCTTAACCCATGAAGAGCATCACAAAATCCAAATTCCTCAAGGTAATTGGATGGTGAGGATTCAAAGAGAATACGAGCCCCAAAGTTGGCGCTACGTTGCTGATTAATTAATTCGTAGGGTGCGTTATAGCCAGCCTTAACGCACCAAATACTTGTTCCTTAGTTAAAAATGTTTTATTAATTAAACAAAAAAAAAGCAAATTATCAAAAACCAAAGAATAATTATTATTAATAAAAAACAGAAAAGTTAAAATGACACCAGCACAAGAAGAATTAATACCAGTATATTGGGAAAAATGGAGAAAAATTATCCTTTCCACTGCACCCACAGACCGCAAAAAAGCAGCAGAAGCAGTTAAAAATGTCTATACTCTCATGGGAAAACCAGAGCCAGAAATTCGGTTTTTTGCTAGCCCAAAAGCGGGGAAATTGGCAATATTTAACCAAGCACCAGAGCAACTAGCAAAAGAACTAGGCTCACCTCTGTTTACTATTCCTTTGTCTCTGGAAATGTTGGGAGAAATTCAACAAGAAACAGGAAAAAAAATCTGGGAAAAATTCCAGAGCAAATGGCTATTATCTGAGTCAAATTTGCCGCCAATGTTTCAACCAATGGTAGTGGCTATTCAGCAATTGGGAGAAGAAATATCCCCTGTTGAATGGCAAAAATTGGAAGACTTACAAGAGCAACTGCGGCAGCAAATTATTCAAGAGTGGTGGCCCCAATATCGAGGGAAACTTTGGGAGCAAATGCGTCAACAACCAGGGGGAGAAATTCTTGTACAACTTGGAGATTATCTGTGGCAAAATTTAGGAGAAAGGGTATTAGAAGAAACATTAAACCAACCGTTATTGCAACAGTGGGAAACAGATTTGAAACGTAGTCTCCACCCCTGGTTAAGAATTATTGATGGTATTGGATTGGGTTATAGTATCTTACGCCCCCATGTGGATGCTTCCAATGTAGCCATGATTGACTTCTGTGTTTCCGTGTTGGGTTGGAAATGCGATCGCCATAAATGGGAGGTTTTGCAGTCGTTAGTTACTGAGTGTGGCTGGGTTTTCCCTTTTGAGAAAATTTGTATAGTAAGCGATCGCCCTCTACACCTCCATTTCAATGAGCTCCACCGCCTCCACGCAGAAGGAAAACCAGCCATTCAATTCAGTGATGGTTACAGTATTTATGCTTATGACAATGTTATTTTACCCGAAAAATACTGCAAACTCCACCCTCATCTTTGGCAAGCTCAATGGTTACTCACAGAAAACAATGCAGAATTGCGGCGAGTTTTAATTCAAGGTATAGGTTATGGGAGAATTTGTCAAGAGTTAGCAGCCAGAGAAATAGACAGTTGGCGGGAATATACCCTATTGAAAATAGATAATGAGATTGATATTGAACCAATACACCTATTAAAAATGACCTGTCCGAGCACCGCACATATCCACGCCTTACGAGTTCCCCCTCATCTTACCTCAGCCCGTGCAGCCATCCGTTGGGTCAACTGGGACATAGATCCAGAAGAGTTTTCTATTGCTACTTAATAAGTTTTTTTGAATCAAGCAAAAAGATACATGATGATTACGGCTCTGGGTCATCGGGAAATAAAGGTTGTAGCGGCTCTCGTAGTGGTGGGAGTGGTTTGTCTTCAGGAAATAAGGGCTCAAGACGCTCAGGCGGTTTTTCTAATTCAGGTTGTGATTGTGGCGGTGGTTGTTGCTGTTGTTGTTGTAAACTTTCCCTTTCTAACTGAGCTTCTTGGCGTTTTTTCTCTTCCTCCTGAACTTGACGCGCTCTTTCTAGCTCTTCAAGGCGTTTTTTTTCTTTTTCTAGTTGTTCTTGGCGATCGCGTGCTTGACGGTCAAAATCTGACCCAGCAACAGTAAAGTTAACTGTCAGTTGCACCAAAGCGCGAATGCCATTCCCAGGAGAACTAAATTTCATTTTGCTAGCAGCGCGGAGTACCTGTTGATTGATCTGACTATTACTATTCGGTCTTACAAGAGTTAGGCTAACTACATTACCAGTTTCATCCACCACAATTTCTACAGCAGCACTACCTTCTGCCCCATCTAGTACCGATGGATAACTAGGCTGACAGTTGCTCACACAACTTATTCCTCGTTCGGGGGGTTTTGTACCTGTACCTGTACCTGTATTTGTACCTGTGCCTGTGCCAGTACCTGTGCCACTTTCTCCGTTTCCCTCCCCCTCATTGTCTGAGGGAACAGAAGTCCCCGTCCCCATCCCTTGAGAACTGCCTGAAAGCGGTGTGGAGATGTCACTCGGACCCGCTTGAGTCATTGGCGCAGGTCCAGGCTCAACTTGTGGTTGAGGCGGTGTGGGAGTGGTAACTTTTGGCGCTGGTTTTGAAGGAGCTTGAGTTTTTGGTGGAGGTGTTGGCGCTGGTTTTGGTTTTTGCACCTGATTTTGAAGCGGCATAGGTTTGGGTGGAGTAACAGGTTTAGGTATTGGCTTAGGTTTTGGCGGCTCTGGTGGCTTTTCTTCTTTCGGTTTTGGTGGTTCTGGTTTCGGTTGCTCCACAATAATTAATTCCATAGGATCGTCAGCGATACTGGGCTTTTGGTACTGCCAACTCAGCCCTGGCAAGATGATGAGGTGTAGAAGCACCGAACCAACAAAACTCAGCGCAAGCACTTTTTGGCTCTGGTTTTGTTCTTTTTGGCGTTGATTGATACAGAAGTTTGAATTGGACATATTTTCCCTGGATTAGCAAAAAGCTATTGATAGTTAATTTCAGCTTTGCTAGACTTAAAGACTCTAGCTCTCTTTTAATTTTTACAATCTTTTAGGACTTATTGGCAATTGTCCAGCTCTACTCCAGACTGGGGCGATCGCCCTTGTCTTGAGAGCCTCTTGTCTAAGTACTTATAAACAAGGGGCTGAAGCCCCTTGTCTTCAGCCCTTTAACAAATTATTAACCTTTCTTAACAAATAATCCTTGACAATTATTGAGAATCTCTTTTAATATGGTTTCTATCTTGGCTTGAGAATAAGCTAAGAAAGTTTATCAATAAACATCGCCGACCCAGTCCATGCCAAACAACTTAAACAATTTATTGGAGTTATTCAAAGCAGGTGGCATTGTCGCCTGGCCCTTACTGGGATTTTCTTTGTTAGCCGTTGCTCTTAGTATTGAGCGCTTCTGGTTTTGGTTTCGCATTAAGTCTCGGCAGAAACAAGTCGTCAAAGAGGTGCTAAGGCTTTATCGCAGCGAAGATAGCGTCACGGCGATGGAAAAGCTCAAGCTGAATGTCGAGCTACCCATTGCTCGTATCTTTCTAGAAGCTTTGGAGTTGGAAGAGCCTACCCCCGAAGAGTTTCGCCTTGCTCTTGAAAGCGCAACCCAAGCAGAATTACCTGGCTTAAAACGGTTTAATAGTCTGTTTCAGACAATCATCACGATTTCGCCTCTATTGGGTTTACTAGGGACAATTTTGGGGTTAATGCATTCTTTTGCAAGTCTTAATCTCGGTAATGCAAGCGCAACAGATAGGGCAGGAGTTACTGGAGGCATTAGTGAAGCTTTGGTTTCGACGGTCATGGGATTGGTTGTGGCAATTTCTACTCTTCTGTTTGCTAACGCCTTCCGCTCCTTTTATCAGCGTCAAGTGGGTTTGATTCAAGAATATGGCGGTCAGTTGGAACTACTCTATCGTCGTCTTTATTACAAAGGAGGAAAAACCTATGCGGATTACTGATCAATCCGAAGAATTTGCAGGAGAAATTAATATCGTGTCGATGATCGATGTGATTTTTTCTATTCTTGCTTTTTTCATCATTTCCACTTTGTCTTTAAGCCAAACAGAGGGATTACCAGTTAATTTACCTTCAGCTTCAACAGCAGAAGTTAAAGATACTGCCCAAATTAACGTAACTATCAAAGCGGATGGGGAAATCTTTTTGAACCGTCAACCTATTAAGCTTGAAAGTCTTCAGACAGCAACTATTGCTGAAATAGGGGATGAAAAAGAAGGTTTAGTAATTATTAATGCAGATGAAAAAGTAGAGCATGGTCAGGTGGTAGAGGTGATGGATATTCTGCGTCAAGTAGATGGTGCAAAATTGGCGATCGCTGCTACTAAAAAGTAACCAATAACTATTAATTATTAGTGAGAAAAATGATTAACAAATTAAAATTATTTTTCGCTTTAGCTATTGCTACCACCATTAGTTTATCCAGCAAGGGAACTGTTAAAGAGAAAAGGCAAATATCATTTTAGCGGAAACATTAAGTCCAGAAGCAACAGGTATTTATCCCGATCCACAAGGGATGGCTTACGTTGTTAAACCTGGAGGTTTCGAGCTTGTGGCTAATATGCTGCCAGAAAAATGGGCGCAATTAGGAAGTTAACAGTGGTCAATTAGATAACTTCGGTGCGTTACTGTTAGTTGTCTTTTTTGCTACAATTTATAGGTGTGAGGAATGAAAAAAAGAACCTTATTTTTTTTGAGTGTAATAATTTTAACTACCTATAATACTGTGGGGAAAAATATCCCTCTTTTAGCGCAAACTCAGTCAATAAAGTTACCCCAGATGATTGTGCAAGGGACTCCTGTTTCCATTATAGGAGTTGAATTAATCCCTACAGAAACTGGGTTAGAAATTGTGTTAGAAACTCCTGAAAAAAAGGCATTACAAATATGTATTTTCCCAGAAGAAAATCCTTTATTTATTGACATTTTGAATGCAGTTTTACAGTTACCAGAAGGCAAAGATTTTAGAGTAGAAAATCCCAACTCAGAGACAACAGAAGTAGCAGTTACTCAACTAGATGCTAACAGTATTCGGATTACGATAACAGGGAAAGAAAGAGTACTCCGTGCCGTGGTAAAACCAAGCCTGGAAAATTTAGTTTTGAGTGTGACTCCTTCTTCAACAACAAGAGAAACTCGCCGTGAAGAAATAGAAATAGTAGCAACAGGAGAACAAGAAGAAAGTTACTTTGTTCCTAGTGGGACAACGGCTACAAAAACAGATACTCCTATTTTTGATACACCTGCTTCAATATAATAGTTTTAGAAACTTAATACTGTACAAACAAAATATACTCGGCAAAAAGGAACTTTAGCAGGCTTAGGATTTGGATAATTCTTTTTATGTCCCTAGTTATACTCGCGTAGATTTTTTAATTTCTTATGAAACTGAAAAACTTAGAGCTGCTATTAATTTTAAAAATGTTTTTGATGTTCGCTATTATGAAGGTTCTCAAAGTCGGGAAGTAGTTCAACCTGGGGCACCATTTACAGTTTTAGGAACAGTTTCTTGGAAATTTTAATAAAAGGGGTGGTGGGTTTAAGGACTTAAGACAAGAAGCGATACCCCAGGCAAGGGGCTTAAGCCCCTTGTCAGGCAAGGGGCTTAAGCCCCTTGTCTCCACAAGTCATCTAAAGTGTTAATCACCAATTAAAGGAGTTTGAAAATGAAAACAAAACAAATTAGAAATTGGGCTTTTATTCTCCATCGCTATCTCGGTTTAGTCATCGGAGTCATTGCAGTAATTATTGGTTTAACGGGAAGTATATTAGTTTTCTATCCAGAAATGGATGAGTTTTTAATTACTCAGAAATTTGGCAAAATTACGCCGCAAACAGAACAAGTTTCTGTGACGGTTATTGCTGATAAGGTTAAAGAGACTTATGGGAGTTCATTGTTACTAGAGTCCCTCAGTTTTCCCGCCAAACCAGATAAACCAATGCAAGCTTGGTTAGCATCTTCTGATGAAAAATGGACAGAAGCATATATAAATCAATACACAGGAGAAGTTTTAGGCGATCGCCAATGGGAAACCAGCTTGTTTGGATTTATTTATCAACTTCACTACCAACTTTTAGCAGGGGATATTGGCGTAATAATTGCGGGAATTGTGGCTTTTTTCCTATTTATTTTAAGTTTAACTGGGATAATACTTTGGCCAGGTTGGCGCAAATTAATTGCTGGTTTTAAAATTAAATTCAAAGCTCATCCTAAAAGAACCAATTTTGACCTGCATAAAGTAATTGGAATTGTCACAGCAATTTTCTTAGGAATAATTGGTTTAACGGGTTTTGCTTGGAATTTTTATGCACAGACTGAACCGCTAATTTATGCCGCGACGTTAACACCAAAACCCACCCCACCAGTCTCTCAACCTTTGCCAGATAAATCGCCTTTAAGTATAGAAGAAATAATAAAAAAATCAGAGGCTGCATTACCAGGTGCAGAGACTGTTGGTTTATCCTTTCCACACAGTCCAGAAGGAGTTTTTCGAGTAAGAAAACGCTTTAGAGAAGAACCCACAAAATATGGCAGGAGTGCTGTTTATTTAGAGCAATTTACAGGGGAAGTTCTCCAAGTTGATAATGCGCTTCAACCCTCCAGAGCTAAAGCCATTTTAGATGCTTTTGTCCCTTTACATTTTGGTACCTTTGGCGGGTTGCCAACTCGCATTTTTTATGTGTTTGTGGGTTTAGCTCCTGCTATTTTGTTTGTTACTGGTTTAATTATGTGGTGGTATCGTTTTAAGGGCAATAAGAATAAGTCTATCTCAGTAAGAGAGTTGTCCAATTTGTAAAAGTTTTATTTTTAATTGTGGTTTAAGAAAAAAAATGAGTCTGGATAAATTTTTGCTTTTTCAAAGGAGATGACCATGAAATCTATTTTAAAATTGTTACCTATATTTTCTCTATTGCTAATTTTTGGATATCACTCAAATTCAACTGCAGAAGGAGAAAGTTTTAATGAGGAAATGTATCTTTTTGCTAATCCTGATGTTGCTGAATTAATTAAACAAGGTAAATATAAATCAGGACTCGATCATTATCTTCAAGTTGGACAAACTGCCACCAAACCTGATGGTGAACATTATGCAAGTTTTTTTACAGGAGGTGATGGTAATGATATGGTTCGCGTAGTTGGAACAGGACAACACAATCATGTCATGGGAGTAGATTTAAAAATTGTTTCAGGTCAAAAAGATGATGATTTTCCCGTGGGTTTCAAGAGTTTAGGTGAAGGAGAAATTGATGTTTTAATCGCCACAACAGGAGGAGTAAATGAGTTTGTTTTAGGGAGTTTTATTACTTCTGTTAATCCTACTCCTCAGCCATTTTATGTCGGTCAAGGTGATAATGATTATGCAAAAATTCAAAATTTTACTAAAGGAAAAGACATGATTCTTTTAGCAGGAAAACCCGATGAATATCAATGGGAATCTATTGATGGAAATGTGCGAATTTCAACAAGCAGTGGCGACTTAATAGCAATTGTTGAGGCGATCGACAATCTAGAAGTAGAGGAAGTTTACGAAGATGTTGGCATATTTATCTTGAAATAAAAAAACATTAGGTGTGAGGAAAAAATGAAACTATATCGACTTTTGCTTTGGTCTGGATTAATAATTTGTCCCCTTTTTATGGAGGGAAAACTGGTAAGAGCTGAACCAATCAAATCCAAAGAAATAACCGAAATAAAAAGAGTAAATGATTTAGATAAATACCATACTGAAGCCCGATGGTTAGTACAAACATCAACTGTAATAGTCACAGGAGTGCAAGTAAATCCAACAGAAACAGGATTAGAAATTGTGTTAGAAATTCCTCCTGACCAAACTGTACAACCATTGATATTTTCAGAAGAAAATACTCTAATTATTGACATTTTGGGAGCAGTTTTACAGTTACCAGAAAGCGAAGAATTTCGGGTAGAAAATCCAGACTCAGAAACAACAGAAGTAACAGTTACTCAACTAGATGCTGAGAGTATTCGCATTAGCATCACAGGGAAAGAAACAGTACCCCGTGCTGAAGTAAAACCATCGGAAAACAACTTAGTTTTGAGCGTTACTCCTTCAACAACAACAAGAGAAACTCCCCGCGAAGAAATAGAAGTAGTAGCAACAGGAGAACAACAACAAGAAAGTTACTTTGTACCCAATGCAAGCACAGCTACTGGTACTGATGCACCCATCATGGAAACTCCTTTTTCTGTGCAGGTTGTACCCCAGGAAGTTATCCGCCAACAACAGGTAATCAGGATTCAGGAGGCATTAAGAAATGTAAGTGGGGTAGTTTCTGGAGGTAGTTCTCAGGGACGAGGTGTTAACTTCAATATTCGCGGGTTTGGCACTCCTGGAGGATCTTCTGTTCCCGTTTTAAGAGATGGGTATCGACTCTATGGCAGTTTTGATCCAATTCCAGAGGTTGCTAACCTCGAACAAGTAGAAGTTCTCAAAGGACCCGCTTCGATTTTGTATGGACAGATTGAACCTGGGGGGATCATTAATCTGGTGTCCAAAAAACCATTACCCGAGTTTTTCAATGAAATAGAACTTCAAGTTGGCGAGTGGGGACTGGTACGCCCCAGGTTTGATATTACAGGTCCCTTGAATAGCAATGGCAATTTATTGTACCGCTTGAATGGGTTATATAAACACGAGTGGAGTTTTAGGGACTTTGACAGGGCAATGGAGCGATATTCAGTTGCGCCAGTTTTAGCTTGGAAAATCGGTAATAAAACTGATGTACAGTTTTCTGTGGAATATATCAACGATACGGGACCTGCAGATTTTGGGCTTGTGCGACTTGGTGATGGTGTCGCACCTATCCCAAGAACACGAGTTATTAACAACCCAGATGACACAATAGACTCAGACTATGTGAGTGCTGGCTATAGCTTTGAACACCGTTTTAATGACAACTGGAAACTGCGAAATAGCTTTCGCTATCTCAGTTATAATTATGACTTCAGTGTTGTTGCTCTTCCAGGTTCTTTTGTAGATGATACGACTTTGATCCGCATATTTGCAGATCAAGATGGTCAACAGCGCTCCTACTCTTTCTATACCAATGCAGTGGGTAAGTTTGCTACAGGATCCATTAAGCATGAGTTGTTAGTAGGAATTGACTTAAATCGTAGTGAGGATAAAATTATCTCCCTGTTTGGCGGTCCTTCTCCCCTCGATATCTTTAATCCAGACTACAATTTAACTCCTAAACCCAATCGAGGGGATATGGTACCTTTTGGTGATACAGATAACACAGCCGATCGCTTGGGAATTTATCTCCAAGACCAAGTTTATTTTCTGGACAACTTAATTTTGGTCGCAGGGATACGTTATGATACCGTGACCATAAAAACTACCAATGTCCAAACCGATTTTACTGATGGAGGTGAGTCTGAACAAACGGATGATGCTTTTATCCCTAGGGTAGGTCTGCTTTATCGCCCCATTCCACAAGTTTCTCTGTTTGCCAATTATTCTCAATCTTTTACCCCCAGCACGGAAACAACCGCTAGTGGTTCTCCTTTAGAACCTGAACGAGGAGAAGGCTTTGAAGTGGGTGTCAAAACAGAATTATTTAAAGAAAAGTTACTCGCAACACTGACTTATTTCAATATCACCAAAGAAAATGTGGTGGTTTCAGATCCAGCTAATATCCTCTTCTCCACCGCAGTAGGTGAGCAAAAAAGTCAGGGTTTTGAATTGGATGTTACTGGGGAGATTTTACCAGGATGGAAGATTATTGCATCTTACTCCTATATTGATGCAAAGGTGACAGAAGATACCGATCCTAGCTTTGTTGACAACCGTTTATTTGGGGTTCCTTACAACATGGCGAGTTTGTGGATGACCTACGAAATTCAAAAAGGAGCTTTACAAGGATTGGGTTTTGGAGCAGGTTTTAACTATGTAGGCGATCGCTTTGGTGACTTAGCCAATACTTATACAGTGGGTGATTATTTCATTGGTAATGCAGCCATTTTTTATCAACGCGATCGCTATCGTTTTGCTCTTAATTTCAAAAACATTTCCGATGCTGACTATATTGAAGCAGTAGCAGGAACAGATAGCAGTATTGAACCAGGTCAACCCTTTACCGTAATTGGTTCATTTTCAGTGGAATTTTAAATAGACTTCTCTGACAGTCAGGGTAAGGCTTTTGACCCTATTTCCCAGAAATTATGGGTTCAAAGCTATATTTCCCTAGTCGATCCACTTGCCAAAACTGAAGACGATCTTCTAAACTTAAAAAACTATCAAAAAAGATTCTCAATAAACTGACACCATGTTAACTAGGAGTTTCTTAGCAAGACTCAGCAATAAGAGATAATCCTTGATTCACAGGGATTTATGAATCAAAAATTTACACCAATTAGATTAAGAGGTAATTGATTGAATAAGTCAACAACTATAAATAAATTAAAAGGGATTCTGGTGGATTTAGGGATACCAGAAGACCAGCTTCGTGAACAAACCTTACTACATGAACATTTAGGGATTGACTCAGCGGAAACAGTCCAACTTTCCCTGGAATTAAAACGCCGACTTGGAGTCGACTTGAAAATTGGAACACGGAAAGATATGACTTTGGCTGAAATTTGCAATTTAATTGAATCACAAACTGAGAGAACTTCACAAGTGGTGTAAAGACCAGATGGAAAACATTTCTGCACAATTACCAAACAAGTTTAATGTGGCAGCACATTTTCTAGAAAGCAACACTTCGACAGGCTCAGTGCACACGGAGCGGAGCGAGAAAGTAGCCTTTTATTATCGAGATGACTCATACACTTATGCACAGGTAACCAGTTGGGTGAGGCGCATGGCTAGATTATTAGCCGAACTGGGGCTAGAGCGTGAAAATCGCATCGCCATTCTTTTAGCAGATACTCCAGAGTTTATCTTTGCCTTCTGGGGCGCGATCTGGTTAGGCAGTGTACCAGTGCCAATTAACACAGCTTGCACCTTAGAAGACGTTCAATATATTCTGCAAGACTGCCGCGCCAAAGTGTTGGTTACCACTAAAGCGTGGCAAGAAAATCTCGGATTCATCCAGTCTCCCTTCTTAAAACATATTCTCCTGATAGATGGAGAAACCCCGTTAATGTCTTTACTAACTCAAAAAGACGATACTTACCCAAAAGCAGAAACAGCCAAAGAAGAACCAGCTTTCTGGCTTTACACATCTGGCAGTACAGGACGACCAAAAGGAGTAATTCATCTGCATCAAAGTATGGTGGTGTGTGCAGAGCAATATGGCAAAAAAGTCTTAGGTTTACGAGAAGATGACGTAATTTATTCCGTTGCAAAAATGCCTTTTGCCTATGGTTTAGGCAATACGTTGTATCTGCCAATGGCAGTAGGTGCAGCCGCCATACTTTCAGATGCAGCTAACGCCTTTGACATAATTGCGGATGTTCAAACCTATAAACCTACAGTTTTCTTTGGCATTCCTGCAGTTTACGCAAGCATTCTTTCTGTCCATGGGATTGCTCCTTTTAACCCAACTTCATTACGACTGTGCTTATCTGCAGCAGAACAACTACCCAAAACCTTATGGCAAAAATGGCGAGAGATGTATGACATTAAGATTTGCGAGGGAATTGGCACTACTGAGTTACTGCATATTTTTCTGTCTAACAGACCAGGGAAATGTCGTACTGGAAGCTCAGGTTATCCAGTTCCTGGGTATGACGTTGAAGTAGTCGATGAGCTTGGAGTTCCAAAGCAACCAGGAGAAATTGGTAATTTACAAGTCACAGGAGAGAGCCTCATGTTGGGGTATTGGAATCGTCTTTCTGCAACCCGAAATGCCCTGTATGGAACAACCATGCGGACAGGAGACAAGTATCTAAAAGATGCAGATGGTTATTTTTGGTTCATGGGACGCAACGACGACTTTTTTAAAGTCAATGGGATGTGGGTGTCGCCATTTGAAATTGAAGACGTTTTACTCCAACATGAAAGCATTTTAGATGCAGCAGTTATACCAAGCGCTCCCGACGATAAAACCTTGACTCAGATAATTGCTTATGTGACCCTAAAACCTGAGTTCACACCCTCTGTTGGTTTAGAAAACAGTATCCGCTTGATGGTGAAGGGTAAATTGCCTCACTTTAAAGCCCCCTCAAGCATTCATTTTTTGGAAACCTTGCCTCGCACACCGACAGGCAAAGTTCATCGCCAAGCACTTTTGAAGATGCCTTAATTGTTGAAGTTTTGATCCCTTTATCTAGGTAGTTATTATGTATGGTATTGCAAACCAGCCTCTCGTTTATCAGGAGTTATTTCTTCCCGTTCAAAAAGATCCTCAATCTTTATTGCAAAATCTATTAGATATTGGACTGTTTTCGAGCTATATGCTGTACCAGAGCCATCGCGAGACACGGATTGCGGGGAATGCCCTATGCAGCATTTCTGTTACTCAAGATGCAGTTCTGTTCAATTCGATGGGAGAAACCCAGTCTCAACCAATTTCCGATCCGCTCAAGCAAGTTGAAGCGTTGCTGGCATCTTTAGAAATTGAAGACTGGACAGCCTATGGTTATATTAGCTTTGATCTGGCTCGTTTTTATTCTCCCTATTCCAAAGCAATTAAAGAACCACTCCTGCATTTTTTGATTCCAGAAACTGAACTCCATCTTACAGCTAAAGGAATCCGCATCAAAAGTGTAAAATCCCTCACAAAAATTATAGAAGCCCTATCAATTGATTGCCCACTCCGAAACTACACAGCAACCCCTCCAACTCTTCATTTTACTGACCGAGAACAGTATCAAACTCAGGTTAGTAAAATGATTGAGGCAATACTTGCAGGACATTTACATAAAGCGATTATTAGTCGCTCAGTCAAAGTGAAAGGAAAAATGGATGTGCTAGGAACTTATCAACTAGGTTCTTTAAGTAATAATTCAGCGCGATCGTATTGTTTTCAGTTTGATGATGTAAGCGCAGTAGGCTTCTCCCCTGAAATTTTAATGAGTGTTGATGCCAATCGCTTTGTAATTACCAATCCTTTGGCGGGTACTAGACCTCGGGCAGAAAATTTAGAACTTGATGAGCAATTAAGTCGTGAGTTGTTTACAGATGCCAAAGAAGTGAAAGAACACGCACTCTCAATTTGGCTTGCCCAACAAGAAATGTCTATGTTTTGTTTACCAAATACAGTTCAAGTTTTTGATTTTATGCAAATCAAACAATACCGATGCGTGCAACACCTTTCATCTCGTGTTGGGGGTCAACTCAAGAATGAAAAAACCCTCTGGGATGCTTTGAAAGTTTTGTTCCCTGGGATTACAGTATCAGGGATTAACAAACAGCGGGCATTGGAATGGATCGATCGCCTAGAAACAGAGCCTAGAGGAATTTATGCAGGAGGCATTGGTTATATCAATAGTCGCGGGATTGCAGATTTAGCGATCGCCATTCGTTCAGCTTATCAATATGATGACTCGATCTATTTCAATGCTGGGGCAGGAATTGTAGCGGAATCTGTACCAGAAAACGAGTATATCGAGTCTGTCAACAAGATGAACACCATGTTAACTAATCTGGTTTTAATGTCTTAGGATAATAGCCCCAAGACAAGGGGTTTCAACCTGGGGTGTTGATTATTGGCAAAATATAAAAAAGTAAATTCATGCACTTTTTCTGTTTGGTAACATAGACCGCTTGGGGTTGAAACCCCAAGCTAATAGCTCAAGTCCGTTAAAACGGACTCAAATTATTCTGTGGTTAATGAAGATTTTTAGTCCACTTAAGTGGACTTTCGCTATGAGCTTGGGGTTTCAACCCCAAGCGGTCTAGGGAACTCACAAAATTTGACAAAACTTTTTATCAGAAAATTTGTATGAATTTATTTGTTCTAATCAACCCCAAAATCAACACCCCAGTTTCAACCCCTTGCCCAAGACAAGGGATTGAAACCCCTTGTCTGAAAGACCCTTGTTTAGATCCCCCATCCCCTGTCAAAATTGATCGTGATCTGGCAGAAGTTCTTCAGCATTTCGCAGGGTTGGAAAAGCGTAACCGCATACACCTATCAACACCATTCCCATTGAAGCAATTATGTATAACAGAGCTATTCCTGCCCCAGAATCTGTACCAAGTAGAGGAGCAAAGATTGATGTAATTAAGCCATTAGAACGCATAGCTGGTTCAAACACTCCATCTGCCAATATTCCAGCCATTAAACTAGCAAAGGCACCAACAATCAAACCAAGGGTATGAGCTGCAGCTAAAACCCGTCCCTGAACCTCTGGCTCAACTTTAGCATACCAGACGGCATAGCTCGAACTATAGGTGAGAGGAACAATAGAGGCGGCAAAAAACATAGCAACCATCCAAATCCAAGTAATTTGACTTAATCCTACAAGAATGCCACCTAAACCAACCCCAATAAATCCCATTAACATCCCATTAACTTTGCGCTCAGTGCCATCTAAAATACTCCAGGCAACTCCGCCAACAACCCCACCAATACCTGCCGCAATTACCACCATACTCAATATTTGAGCATTTCCACCTGTACGAGCAAGAATCATCGGCTGATACAGTGTTTCGCTCATCTGATAGGTAAACAAAAACAAGCAGAATGCAACAGTCATTGCCAATAAACTCGGTCTAAGTAGGATGTAATTGATCCCCCAAAACAATTGTTGCCAGATGGTTTTGCTGTTGAGTTTTTCCATTTCTGTATTTTGGGGTTTAGGAATGCGAACCATTAATACTGTGCCAACCCCAACCAAAAAAGTAGCCAGGTCGATGGCAATGATACCCATCAGACCCAGGGCTGGATATAAGCTCCCCACCAAAGCAGGAGCGATAATGGCTGAAGTATAGCTCACAAGAGTCCTCATGCTGCTCACTCGCGCGTAATGCTCTTTTGACACGATTAAGGAAATTGATGAGGAAAAAGCCAACTCTTGAATTTGCCCACCACAGCCATAAGCTACGGCTAAAGCATAAAGGTGCCATAGAGCCAGATGGTGGGTTGAATAGAGCAAACCAATCAACACCGTACATAGAGCCACACCCAGATCGCTCAAAATCATCAAATATTGACGATTAAAGCGATCGACAATTAACCCAGCAAAAAGAGCAATAAAAATTTGCGGAATTTGGAAAAAGACACTCAGAAGGGCGAGATCCATTGTCTCCTGAGTTTGTTGCCAAATCCAGATAGTGAGCGCAAACTGGGTCATTCCCGTCCCAATGGCAGATGCCATCTGCCCGCTCCAAAGAATTGTAAAAGTACGCACAGCAGTAATATTTCTTTAAATTTACGAAAATCCATTAGCTTGTTTAAGGGTACATCATCATCAAGCTATTAAGAATAATTAGCAATACTAAAATCAAAACTGGGACAGGCTGTGCTTAAATTTTCCTGATTTGGTCTTGCATTTTAGGAAAAGCTGTGATAGAATGAGTTTATTCTCTTAAGAAAAATATGCAATAAGGATGTCGAGTGTTGACAAGTACGATATAAGAGTAAAGTCCGTCGGTATTCGTTCACTGGCAGTGAGCTTTCCCCAGGCAATTCGCACCAACGATTATTGGCTGCAGAAATTCCCCGAATTGGGGATTCAGACTAGGCAAGCAAGACTACCTAAATCCGTTGAATTGAGTTCCAATGAAAATGGGATTGATCTCTGGTTGCAAGAGGTGAAACCATATTTATCAGACCCATTCAGAGGCAGTGTCAAACGGCGCGTATTAGCATCAGACGAATCATCTCTGATGTTAGAATGTCGTGCCGCTCAAAATGCACTCAAAGCAGCAAAACTGTCCCCAGATGAGGTTGATTTAGCAATTGTTTCTTCCCTATTTCCCAAAACTGTAGGGCCAGGTCAGGCAACACATCTTGCCGAGCAATTGGGATTACGTTGCCCTGCTTGGAACCTAGAATCTACCTGTGCTAGTGCTTTAATAGCACTACAAACAGCCCAAGCATTCCTGCAAACAGGAGTCTATCGCAACACTTCGACAGGCTCAGTGCACCGCATTTTGATTGTAGTTTCCCACATCGGATCTCATGCAGTGAAGGAGACAGATACCCTTTCATTGTCAATGGGAGACGGTGCAGGAGCCTTAGTAGTGGGTGAAGTTAAACCCAGTCAAGGCATTCTCAGCACTAAAATCATGCCCACAACCACAACCCACGGCGCGTATGTGCATGAGTTGGTAATTGATTCTTTTGGGAAACCAAAAATTCAAACCAGCACAGGGGAAAATATGAGCATATTAGCAGAGACGGCAGTTGATTTTGTGCGCCAGTGCTGTCTTGAAGCAGTTAGAGAAGCAGGTGTTAGCCTCGATGAAATTAAATGCTTTGCATTTAATACACCCACTGCCTGGTACGCGATGCTGTGTGCCAAAGCACTAGAAATAGATCCCAATCGTGTAATCAATCTCTATCCTTTGTACGCTAATATAGGCCCTGTATTTCCAGTGGCAAATTTAGCTCACGCAGTTTCCAGCCAAAAAATTAGGGAAAATGATTTAGTGCTAGTGTATGCCAACGGTGCAGCAGGAACAGCAGCGGCAACAGTAATGCGTTGGAGTGATGTTGCCATTGGTTCATCTCCCACTGAGACATTGAAGCAGCCTCAACCAGAAAGACCAATTTATTTAACAAAACTGCGAGATCAAACACCGTCACCCGTGAAAGTTGGGTGTGACTTGAAAGAAAAACTGCTCAAAGTAAAACTGTCAGAACGAGAATCAATGCTGAAAGCATATTTGCTGGAATGGTTAGCATCTTTGTCGCAACTTTCCCCTAACAATCTCGACGAGCAAATATGTTTGACCACAATGCTAGATTCTTTAACAGCGATCGCCTTTCGGAGTCAAATTGAAACCGATTTGCAGATTAGAGTACCAATAGAAAAATTTTTAGGTGAAAATACACTCTGGCATCTAACTGAATTTTTGCTCAATCAACTAGCTGTCGCTGAACTTATGGCATCAGAAAAATCAAGGGTCATGACTTCTACGCAGGCTACAGAGCGAGAAATTGTCAGCTTTTAACTTTTAAAGTAACTAAAATGACTTTGTATTCACTTCTAAACTCACTTACAAACAGTGGGATAAAAATATCAGCTAACGAAGACGAGCTGCTGGTTGATGCGCCCAAAGGCACATTAACAGCAGAATTGCGATCGGCAATACAACAAAGTAAAGCAGAAATTCTGGCGTTACTCAATCAAAACAGCGTCAACCCTCCCGTAAATGACTTGCCAGTCATAGTTCCCGATCCAGAATCACGGTATGAACAATTTCCCCTTACGGATATGCAGCACGCATTTTGGATCGGACGCAGTGGGGTGTTAGAACTGGGGAATGTATCGAATCACGGTTATTACGAAATCGAAGGAAAAAACCTTGATCTAGAGCGACTTAATAGCGCCCTACAAAAATTAATTGAGCGACATGATATGTTGCGGGCAATAGTCTTACCCGATGGACAACAACAAATTCTCAAAGAAGTACCGCCTTACCAGATAAAGGTTTTGGATTTGAGAGAGCTTGAGCAGACAAAGATTGCCAGTGAATTAGAAGCCATTCGTCAAGAGATGTCACATCAAGTTTTGCCATCAGATAGATATCCCTTGTTTGACTTCCGAGTAACCTTATTAGAAGAAACTCGCTTTCGCCTCCATGTTAGTTACGATCTGCTAGTGTTCGACGCTTGGAGTTTGTTTCGCCTATTTGAAGAATGGTTCAAGCTTTATGAACAGCCAGATAGTACCTTAACTCCCTTAGAAATTTCCTTCAGAGACTATGTGTTAGCGGACAGTAAGCTACCTCAAACCCAACTGTATCAGCGATCGCTTGAATATTGGCTCAACCGCATTGATACCCTACCCCCAGCACCTGACTTACCCCTGGCAAAAAGTCCCAAAGAACTGAAACAGCACCACTGCAAAAGATATAACGGAAAGATGGAGTCAACAGACTGGCAAAGATTGAAACAGAAAGGGACTCAGATTGGGCTAACTCCTTCTGGAGTATTACTGGCTGCCTTTGCAGAAATAATCAAACTTTGGAGTCAGAATCCTCAATTTACAATCAATCTAGCACTGTTTCATCGCTTGCCAATGCACCCCCAAGTGAATAACCTCTTGGGAGACTTTACTTCTGTGACACTGTTGGCTGTGGATAACTCTTGTAGCGAACCCTTTCGCGATCGCGCCCTTCGTCTTCAGAAACAACTTTTGCAAGACTTAGAACATCGCTACTTTAGTGGAGTGCGGGTAATGCGAGAACTAACTCGCCGCCAAGGCAACGTTCCCAATGGGATGCCCGTAATTTTTACAAGTACACTAGGCTTTGCCGCGCTCGGACAGGAAACCTTGACCTTTAGCCATTTTGGAGAATTGGTATATGGCATTAGCCAAGCATCCCAAGCATGGATGGATGTGCAGGTATGGGAAGAAAAAGAAACCTTAACCTTCAATTGGGATGTAGTAGAAGAACTCTTCCCAGAAGGAATGATTGCCGAAATGTTCGCCGCTTATTGCGGTTTTCTCAAAAAACTGGCAACTGAAGAGGCAATTTGGGTAGAGACAACTCGTCAATTGCGGTGCACCTACCTGGACGAAGTGTTGCTTCCTGAGCAATTGAAGCCAAGAAATGCCGTGAATGCCACAGATGCACCGATATCCGACGCACTACTTCATGAGCTATTTGCCGAACAGGTACACAAAAACCCTAACGCTATTGCAGTAATCGCTCCTTCTTTACAGCTAACATATCAAGAATTGAGCGATCGCGCTAATCAAATAGGGCATCGTCTGCGAAATTTAGGAGCACAACCCAACCAATTAATTGGCATTGTAATGGAGAAGGGATGGGAACAAATCGTTGCCGTCATGGGAATTTTAGCCGCTGGAGCTGCTTATGTTCCCATTGCACCCGATCTGCCACCCGAACGCTTTCAGTATTTACTGAAAAACAGTGAAGTGAAAATTGTGCTTACACAATCCTGTTTGAATGAAAAATTGCCATGGAGTGAAAACATTCAACGATTTTGTGTAAATGGTGAAGACTTTGCCAAAGAGAGTAAAGAACCGCTCTCATTTGTGCAAACTCCCGATGATTTAGCCTATGTGATTTATACTTCAGGTTCCACTGGCTTGCCAAAAGGGGTGATGATTACTCACCGTAATGTGGTAAATGTTGTGATTTACACAAATCAACGATTTCAAGTTGGTAAAGGCGATCGCATTTTGGCATTAACTGCTCTCAACCACGATCTATCGGTATATGACATCTTTGGTTTACTCAGTGCAGGGGGAGCGATCGTCATTCCCAATGCTCAGTTGGGGAAAGATCCGCAACATTGGGCAGAATTAATCGAAAAAGAGCAGGTAACACTATGGAACTCCGTTCCCACCATGATGGAAATGTTAGTAAACGCCAATTCAGAGAGGGATCTTTCCAGTTTACGCTTGGCAATTTTAGGAGGCGATTGGTTGCCAGTTTATCTACCTAACTCTATGAGAGCTTTAATGCCACAAATTGAATTGTTAAGCATTGGAGGACCCACAGAAACCACCATTTGGAATATTGGTTATCTGGTGCATGAAGTTGACCCAACATGGAAAAGTATTCCTTATGGTAAACCGATGGCAAATGCCAAGTATTACATTTTGAATGAGGCACTAGAAGATTGTCCAACGTGGGTTGCTGGGCAAATGTATTGCGCAGGAGTGCAGTTAGCAAAAGGTTACTGGAGAGACGAAGAGAAAACAAAAGCTTCATTTATCACCCATCCCCGCACAAAAGAACGAATTTATCGTACAGGCGATCGCGGTCGCTATTTACCAGATGGGACAATTGAAATTTTAGGCAGGGTGGACTTTCAAATAAAACTGCGCGGTTATCGCATTGAAGCAGGAGAAATTGAAGCAGCGTTAATGCAGCATCAAGGGGTGCAAACAGCCATTGTGAAAGTTATCGGGACGCAACAACAAGCCCAATTAGCCGCTTACATTGTACCCCAAGAGGAGGAATTACCAACCATAGAAGAACTGAGTCAATTTCTCAGCACAAGACTTCCTGAGTATATGGTACCGTCTGTCTTTCTGTTTATGGATGCTCTACCGATTTCAGCCAATGGCAAAGTTGACCGACAGGCGCTACCCACTCAAGATGAAAGATTTCAAAAAGTGGAAGTAGCATATATAGCACCCCAAAATGAAATTGAACAAGCGATCGCTGCTGTCTTAGCTGAAGTCTTAGAAAAGGAAAAAATAGGAATAAACGATAATTTCTTTGAGATGGGAGCAAATTCACTTTTAATTACAACCGCCTACAGACAACTAACTAAAGTTCTGCCCCAAGCAATGAAATTAATTACTCTAGTAGATTTGTTTAATTATCCAACCGTAAGAAGTCTAGCGCAAAAGTTAACCCCCGCACAGAAAAACGACTCAACAGCGCAACAACAGCAAACCGCAGCCGACAAATTGAGTCTAGGCAAAAATCGACTCAAGCAAAGATTTGACAAATCAAGAGAGACAAAAGGAAGGATATGAATTTTAAACAAAATGGTTTAGAAATTGCAGTCATTGGCATCGCAGGAAAGTTTCCTGGAAGTAAAACCATAGATGATTTTTGGAAAAATTTGACAAAAGGGGTAGAGTTGATTTCCCCTTTCAATAAAAATTCATCCAACGGAGATAACATTACAAGAGTAGGTTCAGTGTTAGAAGATGTAGATCAATTCGATGCAGCATTCTTTGGGTTTAATCCAAGAGAAGCAGAAGTAATGGATCCACAACATCGGCTTTTTTTAGAATGTGCATGGGAAGCACTGGAAAATGCAGGTTATCGCTCTGATACAGAAAAAAGAGCGATCGGAGTATTTGCAGGGGTAGGAATGGGAACTTACCTGCTGTATAACTTAAATCCAAACCCAGGATTAATCGAATCGAGAGGCTTTTTACAAACTTTAGTAGGAGTAGATAAAGATTATCTGCCTACCCGTGTTTCCTACAAATTGAATCTCACAGGTCCAAGCATAAGTGTAGGAACAGCCTGCTCAAGCTCTTTAGTAGCGGTGCATTTAGCCTGTCAAAGTTTGCTGAGTGGAGAATGTGACATGGCCATAGCTGCAGGTGTGGCGGTGAAAGTGCCACAAAATGAGTTAACCCTATCTCCAGATGAAATAGTTTCACCCGATGGACATTGTCGAGCCTTCGATTGTAACGCCAATGGAACAGTTGGCGGTAACGGAATTGGCGTAGTGGTGTTGAAACGATTAGAAGAGGCGATCGCCGACCGCGATCAAATTTATGCTGTGGTAAAAGGGTCAGCCATTAACAATGATGGAGCCATGAAAGTGGGCTACACCGCACCCAGTCAAGAAGGACAAACCAAAGTGATTCGTGCTGCGCAAATGATGGCAGAAGTTGAACCCGAAACCATTACCTATATGGAGGCTCACGGTACTGGAACAGCACTAGGAGATCCTATTGAAGTAGCAGCTATGACACAGGCTTTTCGGATGACAACTGACCGCAACCAGTTCTGTGCCATTGGTTCTGTCAAAACCAATGTGGGACATTTAGATGCTGCAGCAGGGATTACAGGCTTCATCAAAACCGTACTTGCACTTCATCATCAAAAGATACCCCCTAGCATTAATTTTGAGAAACCTAACACCCAAATTGATTTTAAAAATAGTCCGTTTTACGTCAACACCCATTTAACTGAGTGGAAAACCAATGGTACTCCCCGTCGCGCTGGTGTGAGCTCTTTTGGCTTTGGTGGTACTAATGTACATGTAGTTTTAGAAGAAGCTCCTGTTGTAGCAGTTGGGGAAAAAACAAAACAAACCAGACCATATCAACTGTTAGTACTTTCTACAAAAACCGCTTCTGCTTTAGAGAAAGCTACTAGCAACTTGTCAGAACACCTCAAGCAAACACCCGAGCTTAATTTAGCAGATGTAGCCTATACACTTGCTTTGGGTCGTTGGACATTTAATCATCGACGGGTTGTGGTAGCTCAAAGTTTGGAAGATGCTTATCAGACACTTGAAAGTGGCGACCAAAAAAGAGTATTTACTGCTGTTACTGAAGCTAGCAATACTCCAGTGATTTTAATGTTTTCTGGTCAAGGTTCTCAATATGTCAACATGGCGCGGGAACTTTATACCAGCGAACCCACTTTTGCAGAAGAATGCGATCGCTGTTTTACCCTACTTCAGTCTAAACACAACCTTGACTTGAAACAAATTTTATTTGTAGATGAAGTTGAAGCTCAATCAGCCACCCAAAAATTGACCCAGACTGAAATTGCTCAACCTGCTTTGTTTGTGATTGAATACGCTCTAGCCAAATTATGGATGTCCTGGGGGGTAAAGCCACAAGCAATGATTGGACACAGTAGCGGGGAATATGTTGCAGCCACTCTTGCAGGAGTATTTTCCCTTGAAGATGCCCTAACCTTGATTGCAGTGCGTGGTAGCCTGATGCAACAACAACCAAGAGGAACTATGCTGGCTGTCAACTTATCTGCCAAAGAGCTAGAGCCTTTCCTGAATGAAACACTTTTCTTAGCAGCCAGTAACAGCCCATCCCTCAGTGTGGTTTCAGGCACAGTAGAGGCGGTGGAAAAACTAGAACATCAACTATCAGAAAAAGGGATTGCAGCTCATGGCTTAAAGACTTCCCATGGCTTTCATTCTCAGATGATGGAGGGAGCGATCGCACCATTTATTGAACAGATGGGAGGCGTTAGTCTCAAACCCCCACAAATTCCCTTTATTTCCAACGTCACAGGCACTTGGATTACCCCAGAAGCAGCCACAAATCCTGAGTATTGGGGGAATCATTTGCGTCAAACAGTACAATTTTCTCAAGGAATTGCTGAATTATTAAAGAATAAAGAAGCTATTTTCTTAGAAGTAGGACCAGGACGCACCCTCAGCACCTTAACCAAACAACAGGCAAAAACAGAAAGGATAGTTCTTTGTTCATTGCCCCATCCCAAAGATAAACAAGAGGATGTGGAATTTCTGCTCTCTACACAGGGGCAACTCTGGATGAATGGAGTTGAGATCCATTGGTCAAGCCTTTTCAAAGACTCAGGGAACCGTGTTCCCTTACCTACCTATCCCTTTGAACGTCAAAGATATTGGATCGATCCACCCATCGAAGACTCAAAAGAGATATCACCAAGCAAAAAATCAGACATTGGAGAATGGTTTTATATCCCATCTTGGAAACGTTCTGTATATTTGCCAAAAAAGGCAAATACAGAGCAAAAAAAATGCGGTGCACCTACCCAGGAGAAGTGTTGGGTTATATTTAGAGACCGCCTCGGTTTAGGGGTAGCAATGAGCCAAAAATTACAGCAACAGGGACATCGAGTTATTGAGGTTAACCCAGGTGATGCGTTTCAAAATAACCATGACATTTACACGATCGATCCAAGCGATCGCAGCCATTATGATGCTCTGATCCAAGAAGTTCTCTCATTTGACCCTCAACCCATCATTGTTCATTTATGGACTCTGGGATCGGATCTCTCGGAGATAGACAAGGGGCTTCAGCCCCTTGCCTCGGATCTCTCGGAGATAGACAAGGGGCTTCAGCCCCTTGCCTCGGATCTCTCGGAGATAGACAAGGGGCTTCAGCCCCTTGCCTCGGAGGAAGTTGGTTTATACAGTTTGCTGTATTTAGCTCAAGCGATCGGACAACAGAATGTTAACGAGTCTATTCATATTGCCATTGTTTCTAACAAGATTCAAGACGTGACTGGTACAGAAGAGATTTGCCCTGAAAAAGCAACGATTTTAGGAGCCAGTCATGTAATAAGTCAAGAATACCCTCAAATAACTGCACAAACCATTGATCTTGTTATTCCAGATTCGGGAATGAGCGCCAACGAATCATTGAGAGATCAATTACTGGCTGAAATTCAGGAACAAGCAATAAACTTCTCAGATCCAATCATTGCTTATCGGGGAAATTATCGCTGGTTGCCGACTTATGAACCCATTTACTTAAAACCTGTGGAGGAACACACCCCATTTCGCCATCAGGGAGTCTATTTAATTACTGGAGGAATGGGGGGAATTGGACTAGCCATTGCGGAGTATCTGGCTAAGACTGTGCAAGCAAGGCTGGTATTGCTCTCTCGTTCAACCTTGCCACCCCGTCAGGAGTGGGAACAATGGCTAAATAACCACACCGAGGAGGATGTTACGGCTGTCAAGATTCGGAAAATTCAGGCACTCGAAGCAATGGGAGCTCAAGTACTGATTTTGAATGCCGATGTTGCCGATTTAGAGCAAATGCAAACAGCCCGCGATCGCATTGAGCAAACCTTTGGTGAGATTCACGGCATCTTCCATACTGCTGGAATCCCAGGTGATGGTATTATTCAACTCAAAACTCCTGAAACAGTGGCAAAAGTACTGCGCCCCAAAGTACAAGGAACTCTTGTAATTAATGAGGTATATAAAGAAAGTACCCTGGATTTCTTAGTGTTATTTTCGTCTCTTAGCGCCCATCTGGGGGGAATTGGACAAGTTGACTATTGTGCAGCAAACTGCTTTCTTGATGCTTTTGCTCATTCCCAATCAAGCAAGGCTAATTTCCGCACTGTATCGATCAACTGGGATATCTGGCAAGAGATTGGTATGGGAGCTAATACCGCCCTGCTTCCCGTAGGACTCAAACAGGAGCGTTTGGATGCCCTTACAACGGGCATTACACCCCAAGAAGGACTCGATGGATTACACAGGATTCTCCAGAGTGGATGCAATCACGTGATTGTTTCCACTAAAGATTGGCAAACAGTACTGAAGAAAAAACAGGTTGCACCGACTGTGGTTCTCGAAGCGCTAAACCCAACCAAAGCGCAACCAACTCCATCAGGTCATGGGCGTGAGCTTAATTCTACTTCTTATGTTGCACCCAGAAATGAGATTGAGCAAGGGATTGCTAAACTTTGGCAAGAACAACTTGGGATTGAAAAAGTGGGAGTGAATGATAACTTTTTTGAGTTAGGGGGACATTCTTTGTTGGCAGTGCGGGTTGTATCGCAGTTGCGATCTCTATATTCCGTTGATTTGTCACTGCGAACTTTGCTATCTGAAGCCCCTACTGTTGCTCAATTGGCTAATATAATTGCCCCACAACTATCTCTACAAGACAACTCAGAAGAAATGGCTCTCCTCCTCGCTGAAATTGAACAGTTGTCACTTGATGAAATTCAAGCTCAGTTAGCGGACTAAATAGCTCACACAAATAACCTAACCCACGCAGGTGGGTTTCCTCTAAGTAGCAATGGGTTTCAACCCATTGCGATACGGTTAGCTGTTTCCTCACACAAATAACCTAACCCACGCAGGTGGGTTTCCTCTAAGTAGCAATGGGTTTCAACCCATTGCGATACGGTTAGCTGTTTCCTCACACAAATAACCTAACCCACGCAGGTGGGTTTCCTCTAAGTAGCAATGGGTTTCAACCCATTGCAATACGGTTAGCTGTTTCCTCACACAAATAACCTAACCCACGCAGGTGGGTTTCCTCTAAGTAGCAATGGGTTTCACATTGCGATACGGTTAGCTGTTTCCTCACACAAATAACCTAACCCACGCAGGTGGGTTTCCTCTAAGTAGCAATGGGTTTCAACCCATTGCGATACGGTTAGCTGTTTCCTCGCACAGATAACCTAACCCACGTAGGTGGGTTTCCTCTAAGTAGCAATGGGTTTCAACCCATTGCAATACGGTTAACTGTTTCCTCACACAGATAACCTAACCCACGTAGGTGAGTTTCCTCTAAGTAGCAATGGGTTTCAACCCATTGCAATACGGTTATAATTTTTCTTTTGTTATTTATTTAAATAAGGATCAATTCAATGGATTTTAGTTTGTTTTATTTTTCAGGTGATGGCTCAACTACTTTCAGAGATAAATATCGTTTGTTAATTGAAGGGTCAAAATTTGCCGATCGCCATAACTTTGCCGCTGTTTGGATTCCAGAACGTCATTTTGATGCCTTTGGCGGACTCTATCCAAATCCAGCGGTAACAGGAGCAGCGATCGCCATGGTCACTAATCAAATTCAAATCCGTTCGGGAAGCGTGGTTATGCCTTTACAAAATCCCCTACGAGTTGCTGAAGAATGGGCAATGGTAGATAATCTTTCAAACGGTCGAGTTGGCTTATCTTTTGCACCTGGTTGGCATCCTAATGATTTTGTCCTTTTTCCTGAAAAATATGCCAACAAAAAAGAAATTATGTGGCGCGATATTCAAGTAGTACAAAAACTCTGGCAGGGTGAAGCGATCGCCCTTACTGGGGGTGATGGCAAACAAGTTAAAATTAACACTTTTCCTCAGCCTTTACAAAGTAAACTACCGATTTGGATTACTTCTCTATCAGACGATTCTTTTATTGACTCAGGCAAAATTGGAGCTAATATTCTTACTTCTCCTCTGTACCACAGTCTGGATGAAATCCTCAGAAAAATCACTTTATATCGTCAATCTTTAGCAGAGCATGGTTACGATCCTCAAAGTGGGAAAGTGGCACTTATGATTCATACATTTATTGATAGGGATTTCGATACCGTGAGACGGAAAGTTAAACAGCCATTCAAAAATTACCTCAAAACTCATTTTGATCTTGTGGTTAAATCTAGAGGTGATTTAAGATTTTCTATCGATCCTAAAACTATGACCGCTCAAGATTTAGATGACCTACTTGAGTTCAGTTTTGAGACTTATTTTAATGGCAAAGTTTTAATGGGAACTCCCGAGTATTGCACGAAAATGATTAATAATTTACAACAAGCAGGAGTTGATGAAATTGCTGCTTTGATAGACTTTGGTGTTGAGTTTGATTGGGTGATGGAAAGCTTAGATTTTTTTAAAGAAATTAAAAAAAATTATGCCTCTTCTCATACGGTTCAACAAGGGGCTTAAGCCTCTTGTCAGCTAAGTTAGTCTATTTAATCAGCCAAAATAATCATCAATTTTCGCTCAAAAAAATATCTATCTCTCGTCTTAAATCAAAAAGAAGAATCACTTGTCAAAATAATCAATATCCTCTAAAAAAGTGATTGTTCAATCTTTCTCTATTGAGACCCCCAAAATAAAATATTAATCAAATAATAGAAGAAATAAAAATGAATGATTTATCGAAAAGAATTGCCGCACTTTCTCCAGAGCAACAAGAATTATTAAAAAGACGACTGAACCAAAAACAAGTCCAACAACCTCAACCCTGGGTGATTCGCAAACGAGATGAGTCACTTCAAAGTAATCTTGTTGTATCGTTTGGACAGCAACGGATGTGGTTTCAAGACCAGTTAGGAACTAAAAGTGCTGTTTCCAATAATGTCTCTATCTCGCTAAGAATTACAGGAAACCTTCAGGTAACGGCTTTAGAACAAAGTCTCAGAGAAATTATTCAGCGGCACGAAGTATTAAGAACAAACTTTCAAACTGTCGCAGAAGACCTGAGGCAAATTATTGCCCCAATAGGAAATTGGACACTACCCATTATCGATCTGCGCTCGCACCCTATCTCTCTTCGGGAAAAAGAAACAAACCGAATAGCGCAGGATCAAGCTTGTCAACCGTTTAACTTAGAAACAGATCTGTTACTCCGTACCACTTTACTCCAGTGCAATTGTTACGAATACATTCTGCTGTTAACGCTCCATCATATCGCCATGGATGCTTGGTCGATCGGTATTCTTTTCCGTGAACTGAGTGCGCTTTACGCAGCGTTTTCTGTGGGTAAACCTTCTCCTCTTGCTGTATTACCCATTCAATATGCAGATTTTGCAGTTTGGCAACGAGAATATTTACAGGGTAAAGTGCTAGAAAACGATCTTGCTTATTGGAAGCAGAAATTGGACAATGCTCCTGATTTATTGCAACTGCAGAGCGATCGCCCCCGACCTTCTGTTCAATCTTTTACTGGCAAAACAATATCTTTTACCATACCAAAAAGGCTGACTGATTCCCTCAACTCACTATCAAAGGCAAATGAAGCTACTTTATTCATGACCATTATAGCAGCATTACAAACTTTGTTGTTTCGCTACACAGGTCAAGAAGACATTCTCGTAGGTTCGCCCATTGCCAACCGTCATCAACCTGAAATTGAAAATTTAATCGGGTGTTTTATTAATACCTTAGTTTTACGAACTAACTTATCTGGAAATCCTAGCTTCAAAACCCTACTCGGACGAGTGCGAGAAAGTGTTTTAGGAGCATTGGCTCATCAAACCCTACCTTTTGAAAAATTGGTTGATGAATTACAACTGGCGCGGAATTTAACTTATGCTCCTTTATTTCAGGTGATGTTAGTTCTGCAAAATGCTTTTTCCATTGAGAATATCCAACTACCAGGTTTGAAGGTGGAGCACGATCGCATTGACAATCAGACAGCCCAGTTTGATTTGACTTTCCACCTTGTGGAAGCAGACATTGGACTGATCGGAAAACTAGAATACAACACAGATTTGTTTGATGAGTCCAGAATGACTCGGATGTTAGGACATTTCGAGACTTTGTTGGCAGGTATTGTGGAAAATCCTGATGAGTTGATTGCAACACTTCCCCTCGTAACCCTTGCGGAACAAGAGCAGTTACGGAAGTGGAATCAAACAACAGTTAATACTTCTCAACCTGCTTGTATTCATCACTTATTTGAAGCGCAAGTACAAAAAACACCTGATGCAATTGCGGTAATGGCGGGTAATGAGCAGCTAACATATCGAGAACTTAATCAACTTGCTAACCAACTTGCTCGCTATCTCCAAAATTTAGGAGTTAAACCAGAGAGTCTAGTGGGTATCTGTGTTGAGCGCTCAATCATGATGCTTGTTGGTCTGTTGGGTGTGAGTAAAGCTGGGGGAGCCTATGTGCCCATCGACCCCACTTATCCACAAGAACGCATTAAATTTATCTTATCTGATGCTCAGGTGTCGGTGCTATTAACTCAGAAATTGGTGGCAGCGAAGTTACCTAAAATTGATGCTCCAAAGGTTTTTTTAGATGCGGATTGGGAATTGATTGCTAAGGAGAAAGAAGAGAACTTAGAGTCTTCAGGAGAATTTGTGAACCTCGCTTACATAATATACACATCAGGTTCCACTGGAAAACCCAAAGGGGTAATGATTGAACACCAGTCTTTGGTGAATTACACGATATCTGCAATTAGTGATTATGGAATTTGTGCAAGCGATCGCGTTCTTCAATTTGCCTCAATTAGCTTTGATGCAGCAGCAGAAGAAATTTTTCCCTGTTTAGGGCAAGGGGCAACATTAATGTTGCGCACGGAGGAAATGTTAAGTGCAATGGCAATATTTCTCAAAACCTGCGATGCTTGGCAGATTACAGTTTTGGACTTGCCCACTGCTTTTTGGCATCAGATGGTGACAGAAATGGTTGATGAAAATTTAACTTTACCAGAGTCGGTGCGTTTGGTTATTCTTGGTGGGGAAAAAGCAGCGGTTGCTAGTTTCAATCTTTGGCAACAAAGGGTTAAACCCCATGTGAGGTTGGTCAATAGTTACGGGCCAACAGAAGCCACTATAGTGACAACTACTGTTGATTTATCTAAGTTGTCACCCGAAGAATTGACAGGACGAGAGTTACCAATAGGTAAACCAGTGCGGAACGTTAGCACCTATATTCTTGACCCCTTTTTACAACCTACCCCCATTGGAATACCTGGAGAACTGTATATAGGAGGTCTTGGTGTAGCTAGGGGCTACCTCAATCGACCCGATTTGACAGCACAGGTATTTATTGAAGATCCATCTGGGGCGCGTCTTTATAAAACAGGCGATCGCGCTCGCTATTGGACAGACGGCACGATTGAGTTTTTGGGACGGTGCGATCGCCAGGTGAAGGTGCGCGGGTTCAGAATTGAACTTGGAGAAATTGAGGCTTTACTAACTCAACATGCTCAAGTGCAGGAAACTGTGGTTATTGATTATGACGAGTCTGGGGGTAGCAAACGACTAATCGCATATATTGTTCCTGTGTCGGGCTATACTCCCACCTCCCGTAAGCTCCGCCGTTTTCTGGAAAAAAGATTGCCCAGATATATGATGCCTGCGGACTTTATTCTACTCGAAGCTCTGCCACTCAACACCAATGGAAAAGTAGATCGTCATAAGTTGCCAGTACCAGAGCCTGTCCGCCCTGAATTAGCAGCAGATTTTGTGGCACCACGTACCGCCACAGAGACCGAAATTGCCCGAATTTTTGCTGAGGTTCTCGATATTAAGCAAGTTGGTGTTGATGACGATTTCTTTGAGTTAGGAGGACATTCTTTACTCGCAACTAAATTAGTGGCTCGATTGCTTGCAGTTTTTGAGGTTGAGCTAACCATCATCGATCTATTTCAGTCCCCCACTATCGCAGGGTTAGCAGAAAGAATTGAGCAACTACTTCTTCAGACAACGGTATTGGACAGGGAAAATCAGGCTCTGAGTTTGCAAAAGATCCATCAGCAGCGAGCAAGAGAAATGCCAGTTCCCCTCTCATTTTCGCAACAGTCTATTTGGGAATGGCATCACTCAGGCAGCACAGGTGAGGCGCTCAATAGTTCAATCACTATCCGAATCAAAAGTGTTCTTGTTCCTGCAATAGTAGAGCAAAGTTTTAATGAAATTGTTCGCCGCCATGAAATCTTGCGCACTGTGTTTAGAGAGGTTGATGGTCAACACTTCGACAGGCTCAGTGCACCGCCTTTACAGATCGTTTTACCCAAACTGCACCTACCTTTAGTGTATGCAGACTTGCAATCATTAGCTCCAGAAATGCGTGAATCTGAAGCTCTTAATTTGGCAATCAAGATAGCTCAACCTCCTTTCGATCTCACATCAGCACCACTTATGAGAACCGCCTTGTTTCAACTTGCGCCACAGGAGTATTGGGTGTTGATTACCATGCACCACATTATTACTGATGGTTGGTCTTTAGGTCTTTTGTTAAAAGAGTTGGAGACATTGATTGAGGCTTTTTCAAAAGGTCTTCCTTCACCTCTTGAGGAGGTTTCTCTCCAATATGCAGATTTTGCATTGTGGCAGAGACAGGTCTTTAATGAGGCTAAAGTGGCACAAGAGTTAGAATATTGGCAAGGCAAGCTGGTGGACGTTGAGCAATTGGTTGAACCCCCATCATTTCCCGACTCCCTACCCTCTCGATCGGCAAGTCACTACTTCACCCACATTTCTGAGTCTCTTATTGACCCGATAGAGTCTTTGAGTCGTTCATTAGGAGTGACCAGTTTTGCCATACTTTTGGCAGCGTTAAAACTAGCTCTGGCTGTGTGGAGTGGACAGCGGGATATTTGGATTTTTGTTACGGTAGGCAACCGCAGTGTTCTACAGACAGAAAACTTGATTGGTTGCTTTATCAATGATGTTATTTTGCGATCGCAACTTCTGCCTGAACAAACAGGAGCAACTTTAATTAAACAACTTCAAGCAAATATTAAAGAAGCGATCGAGCATAGAGATATACCAATAGAATGGGTAGTTGAGCAAATCAAACCCTCACTTCCTCCCAATCTCATTGCAAATGTCATAAACACCTCAAGGGATGAGCCAATATCCGACTGGGAAATAGTTGATATGCAATCCCTACGGCAACAATGGGAAGGGGTTGCATCGGAACTCAGTGCAGACGATAACTCACTGGAAATTTATCTCAACATATCAAAAAGCATCAGCATTATGGTGAATTACAGTGTTGAGCAATTTACTGAGGAAAAGATGGATCGCTTGTTTACTATCTACGAAGAAATTTTGACACAGCTTGTCAGCCGACCTTCAACCACGCTTTCAGAGTTCTTCTGCTCTAGTTTTTGATAGATCGCAACTTAGCTATCTATGTGTTGAAAAAACTTTTTGTAATTTACAAAACATACAAAATTGTTACCAGACTTTGTCTTCTAAAATTGATAATTTGTTGAGATAAAAAACAAGTAGACTACCCCTTTAAAAGGAAATTACGCCCCAGGTTTTTTAGGTTTATTAGGAATAATTTCTGATAAGCTAAAAAAAAGGTAAGAGGAACAAAGATATGGGGAAGTCTAAAGTCAATAATTTAACATCATTTGTTACAGATAAATTCAAACATTGGCGTTACCTGTCAGTGGGAGTAACTTTATCTGCGGGGGTAGGTTTGTCAATTTTAGCTGCTACAACAGCTTGGAAGTGGGAAGAAGCAAAAACACAGAGTGAATTTGAGCGATGAGCGACGGGCTGACAACTTGGTAAACTCTTTACCGCACAACTTAGATGAATATTCGCGCACTATCCGCTTTTTAGGCGGTTTATATGACATTAAAGAGAATATTTCAGCAGAAAAATTTAAGAACTTTGCTCAAATGATTCTTCCCTATAACAACACTATTTTAGCAGTAGGATGGGCAGAACGAAGAAAAGAAAATTCAACTGACTCCATGACAGTAACTTATATAGAACCACAAAAGTTTGAATCATTTTTAGGGGACGATTTAAACTCAGATAGTGCCAATCGAATTGCCATAGAAAAAGCGCGATCAATGGAAATAATTTCCATGACTCAACCCGTTTCTTTGCCTAATAATAATGGTACTGGTTTTATTATTTATCGACCTGTTTTTCAATCAGATAAACAGTTTTTGGGAGTGGTTTTTATGCAGAAACGTTGAATGTTAAGAAAACTTAGCATTTAAAGAGTCCAAATTTGTTATAATATGGATAAGAAAACCGAACATAACTGATATTAATGTTAATTTGTAATTTCCCTAAAATCGCAAATCTTCT
>Ga0209594_1000116_pt1 | contig 61815 bp, 52 predicted proteins | sample AshMeaCrysSpring_FD_184126 | JGI IMG/M metagenome (GOLD analysis project Ga0209594, IMG submission 184126) | Groundwater microbial communities from Big Spring, Nevada to study Microbial Dark Matter (Phase II) - Ash Meadows Crystal Spring... | ecosystem: Environmental > Aquatic > Deep subsurface...
CCATATTGCCGTCAAATCAATCGAGTCGCCGTCTGAAAAAGCTGTGCAACTGCAGAGAGTTCAAAATTAATGATTATCTTCATAAAGCATCTCGCTTGGTAATCAACACTCTAATCCATCACCGAATTAGGAATCTAATCATTGGCAAAAATCCGGAGTGGAAACAAGAAATGAACTTGGGAAAAAAGACGAATCAAAACTTCGTTCAAATTCCTCATGCCAAGTTCATAGAAATGTTATCTTATAAAGCCAAACTAGCAGGGATTCAGGTAATTTTAACTGAAGAATCATATACCTCAAAAGCTAGTTTTATTGATAATGATCCCATTCCGGTGTACAAAGCGGGTGAGAGAAATCAGTGGACTTTCAGTGGAAAAAGAGTCAAACGGGGTTTGTATCGTAGTGGTAGTGGACGATTGGTTAATGCCGATGTTAATGGTTCTTTGAATATCATGAGAAAAGCAGTCCCAAATGCCTTCGGTTATGGGATAGAGGGTGTTGTAGTTCACCCGGAGCGGGTAACGCCGACAAAGTAAAGGTGTGTCACATTTGACTATATTTTTATGAACTATAAATGTACGAACTGAAGATGGCGATACAGCTACCACCACGCTACGGAACCGCAAATCAAATCATCTCAGTGCAATCATGACGGAAGCAGACTTAAAGATAAGTTAAAATTATGTTATTTTATTTTTATCTTTAAAATCTCAATCAAAACCCAGAAATTTGATGAGTTTTGCCTAAGAATGATTTGCAATAAGCAACGAGGTTGCGTTGCTTCAAGCTCTATGCTATTCTAGTCTTCAAGGGGGTCGTGTGTCTTCATGTCAATTTACTACCCTCAAACCCCTAAAAACTCGTCAAATATCCAGAAACCTTGACAATCATCTGAACCCGCAATTGCACGAGTTTTTAAGCTCTTCTATCAGATCTGGTGCGCTGGGGTTGACAAATCACTGGTGATATGCATCGGCAGGTAGAAATCCCATCAGCGAGGTCTTAAACACTATCAAAGTCAGCCCAATGACTGCTACAACAAATTTACAAGAAATAGCTGCTGCTTTACCTATTTTAAACGAACCTGAGCAAAAGGAAAGGTTTTTATTTGTTTTGGGAGCTTTAACTGCTCGAATTATTAGTTTAAGAAAAGCGGCTGAAGTGATTAATCTGAATGAGGATGCTTTGTTACAAACCTTAGATTTATTAGGAATTGATTTTTTCTACTTGAGTCAGGAAGATATCGAACAAGAAATGATGGAGTGGAAATCGTGAAAATTGTAATTAACTCCTCTCTACTGGGCTATTCTTACCCAGAACTTCAGCAAATTATTGAGGATCATCGTCCCTCTACGTTATCATTGAAAGAGTTATTAGATATCCCCTCGATGACAAAGTCATGAATCATGAACATTTAATTTTCTTTCTCTTCCAGTAACCAATCTACCTTCTGTTTCAAATCGAAGTAACCGCGCTTCAACAGTTCATCAACCCTATCAAAACGAACAAAAAGCCATAACCTGAAACGATACGATGTTAAAAAGGTTCGGTTTTCCGTACCGAGAGTATTCGGTTATCAAGACTTGACACTAACAGGAACACAAATGTTAAATTCTCAAAAAAGGCTTGACAGTCTCAAAAGATGACTGTCTTCTTTATTCAAAAAACTCTCCCACTGTACAACTAAAATCGGGCAATAAAGGCGAAGTGATTATATCAGTAACTAACAACGTTGCCACTAAACCTAACTTACCCTCCTGCCGCCGATAAACCTCGACTTGTTGCAATTGCCAATCAACTATCCAATATTCCTGTACCCCTCTAGTGGAATAAAGCCGTAACTTCAAATCCCTATCCCGTCTATCATTCTCTGCACCTGGAGATAATACTTCTACTACTAATTCCGGTGCTGCGGTTAAATGTCCTGCTTCATCGAGTAACACTGCTAAGCGTTGATGACTCGCCCAAACTACATCCGGAATCACATTGTCTGCATCAGTAAAGATGATTCCTGGATTAATTGCAGCTTTCCCTAAACCCGTGGTTCTTGACCAGGCTTTGAGTGCTGCGTAAATATTACCACAAGTTTCCTGATGACCCCAGTGTGGTGCTCTTGTCACGAGTAATTCTCCCTCAACAATTTCATAGCGACGACCATCATCAGGTAATAATTCTAAATCCTGGGTCGTCCAGCGCATGGTTTCTGTAACAGGATTAATCATCATCTCAACTCAAGAGGTTACTGATATTTTTATATTGTATAACAAGCTAAAAGAGTGGGATATGTGTCAGGTAGGCTACGCGATCGCCACCCTAACCTAATGCCCAAGTGAAACTGTTCTAACTCGTCTAAAAGATCAGCCATCTGAAGTGGCGATCGCTTCTACTCAGCCTTTGTCTGTTCTAACTTAGAAACTTGATTTTCTTCATTCATATTCATTGATTGAGCCAGGCAAACCTATATCTATTTTAGAGGAGCATCGCCTTTCTACAGATAGGCGATCGCGATACTGAGTACCGCAACGCGACCCGATTGCATCTAAAATAGAAAGTAAACTTGTTACTTCAATCATGGAGCAGCTTAAATAAAAATGACCCTTTTACAAACAGAGTACAAATACATTCAACTGAACGATCATCATGTTCCTTTTATTACTGGAACTCGAATGAAAGTGGTTGAACTGATCTCAGCAATTAAAGCTTACAACTGGACTCCTGAACAATTAACTGAACAATTTCCTCACCTTTCCCTCAGCCCAATTCATTAGTCACCGTATTCCCTTCTTGTAAACCCTTGGTTGGGTCAGGACAGAATGGCTTACTATTATCCGGATGAGTCCGAATAAACATCAAATCTTCCTGAGGTTCTAAATCTAAAATTCCTCGATTACTGATAAACTTAGGACAGGGAATCTGACGAATTTGAGCCGCATTTTGCTCGATGACTAAACGATTGACTGCCACATAATACGTTGGCAAAAAATCCCACTGTTTAAATCATAAAAAAAACTTATTTGTACCAAAGCAAATTTCATGCTTGAGAAACGATAAATCCATCTGATTTAAACTCTGACCATTGCCAATAATGATACAACGTTCTCCTTTATGCTTATCCTTAAAAGCCAGTAGACGCTGATTGGATATATTGAGAAATTCTGCTTCGCGATCGCTCAATTCCAGATCCGACAGAGTAGCCACAGAGGAGTATTTCATTAGGTAGAAATTTCTGGGACTGAGGATAGGGATACAGCTACCGCCAAGCTACGTAATATTGCTGACGCAACGCTCTGCGACCAAAAAAAACAACATAGACTTTACGTTAATCATGGTAGGATGTAAGGTATGGTTGAGAAAGCCTACCGATACCGATTTGACCCGACACCTGAACAGGAGAATCTGTTGAGGAGAACGTTGGGATGTGTGTGGTTGGTATATAACAAGACACTGGCAGCCCGTACAGAAGGATGGCATGAAAGAAAGGAGCGTATCAGCTATAAGCAAACATCCTCAATGCTAACAAGTTGGAAGAAAGAGGAGGAATTAGGCTTTTTAAAGGAAGTGAGTTCTGTTCCCCTACAGCAGGGATTAGGGCATCTACAAACCGCTTTTACTAACTTCTTTGCGAGTCGGGCAGCATACCCAAACTTTAAGAAAAAGCGTAACGGGGGGAGCGCTGAATTTACCAAGTCAGCTTTCAAGTTGAGAGAGGGTCAAGTCTACTTAGTGAGGTGCTTGGAAGCCTTACGGATTCGTTGGAGTTGTCAACTCCCCAAGAATTGTGAACCGTCAACTATTACAGTCAAGATAGACCCGAGTGGTAGATGGTTTGTCTCTTTAAAAATTAATGACCCAGCTCAACGCCAGTTGAAACCTGTCAAAAAACCAGTCGGTATTGATTTAGGAATTAGTAGTCTATTCTCAACTTCAGATGGGGTTAAAGTAACTAACCCCAAGTATTTCAATAAGTTTTACAAAAAACTTAGTCTAGCTCAAAAGTCTCTAAGCCGAAAAGTTAAAGGTTCTAAAAATAGAGACAAAGCCAGAGTTAAAGTCGCAAAAATTCAAGGGCGTATTGCCGATTCTCGTCGTGACCATACCCACAAGCTAACCACTCAACTAATAGGTGCAACAAGACTTTTGATGAAAAACTGATGGGTTTTGCTCAGTACCGTCACCCACATCGCTTAAAATTTGTAGGTCTTTATAGATTCTACACCTAAATGTCGAGAGAGTCAACTAACAGAATTAAGTTTTAACCGATACAGATTTTTTAATGCTTTTTAATTGTTATTTCCTTTAACTTCTATGATTGAGTATATTTTAGCCATTATTACAACTTTAATCTTAGGGTTATCATTGAATTCTTCAGTGCGGATTATTAATGAAAGTGATGAGGCCATTGTCGAGCGCTTAGGTCAATATAATCGCACCCTAAAATCAGGATTAAGGTTGGTTATACCCGTCATTGAAAAAATTGTTTACTACGATACGGTTCGAGAGCGGATGTTAGATATTCCCCCTCAGGATGTGCTCACCGAAGAAAGTATTCCGTTAAAAATCGATGCAGGCGTTTATTGGAAAATTGAAGATTTACATAAACTCTATTATGACGTTGATAAAATTGATGAGTTGATGGCAGATATTGTTAAAACCACTCTACGGGAAGAAGTAGGACAGCGCCATTTATCTGAACTTCTAGCTTCGATTAATAACGTCAATAAAGCCCTATTAAAAGCCTTAGATGATGTCACCCCTACTTGGGGTATTAAAGTTTTACGGGTGAGTATTCAAACCATTACACCCCCTAAATCTGTAACAGATGCTCGAGAGAAAGAGAAAGCGGCAGAAAGTATACAACGAGCTGAAATTTTGGAAGCAGAAAGCGAAGCCAAGTTTATTGAGGTGTTGGCGCGGGTGATGAAAATGGAACCCAATAGCCCCGAATTTATTAAATTTTTAATTGCCAAACAGTATGTGGAAGCTAATGAAAAACTGAGTGAAAGTAATAACTCAAAAGTTATCTTTATGAATCCAGAGAAACTAACAGAAGAAATTGTGGATTTAATGGAGCAAAAAATCCCTCAACCCTCCCAACCCAATCCACCTACATTAAAGTTATTGAAGTCGAATGGGGAAGAGATTAATTCAGGGGACAATGCCAGCTGAATCTTAACTGAAACGCCTTCCCGTCAACTACTTTGTTCGTTTGAGAGAGCTAGCCCGACACCAATCAATATCAAGGCCGACTTGAAAGGTGATATAATCAACGCCGTAGGCACTCCAATAGTTAATAACTGTTCCTGCTTGTTTCTGATTGCTGTTGACTCGCTCGACTCCGCATCCTAGGGGAAACTTCTGAGCCACGGGGTGATCTTTCCATTGTTTGAGTTGTTTGACTCTAGCCCGGTCTGCTTCCGATAATAATTTCCATGCTGCCACTTTCCACTCGGAATAAGCAGTGGTTAACACCTCAACTTCTTTCCAAGACTGAGCTGATATAATATATTGGGCAAGTTCTTCAGGGCTGTGAGGTTCTAAATCAGGAAGAGGAAGGGCGCTCATGGATCTTCAGTCTACACCACCAATAGTGGTCTTCAGCTATATTATTGCAATTATACCCCAAATATAGCGTATTAGCGTAGAATTTCTCACCGATTGCTAGATTGATTGAGGATACTACAGTCCTAAAAACAAAGCCAGAATCACAAAAATAATCACAGCGCCAACGGCATCCCAAGCATCATCAGATTGTACTTGAGGCACTGAGGGAGGTTCAATCTCAAAATCGGGTTGCGGGATATGTATCGGTTCTGAGACATAAGAAAAATCTCGCACAAAGTCGCAGTTGAGACATTGAAACAGATCATGATTGCGCTGGATAATTGTATGTTTCCCACATTTTGGACATTCTAAGCCATCATGCATCATGGTTTTCCCCCAAAAGTTACAGTCGAATCATTCACCCTGTTTTGATTAGACATATTTATAAGCTTGTCCCACTGATGCAGTTTTCTTCAGCCTAGGGAGGTCAAAATCCGTAAAGAATCACCCTATCCCATAACTTTTAGATCTTCAGTGAGAACCTGAGCATTTTCATGTTGAGATTTTGTAGAAGGTGGGAATACTAATATGAAATACATGCATATTATGCAACAGATCAATTCCCTCCCTTTTTAAGGGGGGACAAAGGGGGGATGTCTCCCCATCATCGAATGCACGCAAGTATTTAAGTATTTCATATAAACAATGGTTTGAAAACTCAATACAAGATTATTTTTGAGTGAGGAAAAACTCACATGATTCAGTCTAACTCCAGTCCTTATAATGCTCTGAAGCTGGCAAAGCAAGGCAATCCACAAGGGATTCAAGCAATAATAAACCATTTGCTTAAAGATCAAAATATTACTGCCGAAGCCTCTTTAAAAAATGACTCTATTTATATTATTTTAGACTCTAAAGAAGTTATTTCTCAGGCTATCTATACTACATCTATTGTCAAAATTTTAAACAAAATTAATGCCCCTTATATCACTACAGCAGTCATACAAGCAAAAAATACAGGACAAGTTCATCCAATTTGGACAGAATGCATTCAATTAAATAGTCAACTAAATAGTTCACTCCAGGCTAAAAACTTTGATAACCAGCAGAAAAAAACTGCAATCTCTTTTTACTGGCCTGCTTGGTTTCCTTATCCTAGCTCTTGGCTAAGAACAATAATCCTATTGTTGTGGACAGGATTTATTGTTAGAATCTTGGGATTTTGGGGTGTTTTCTTTGGTGACCTTATATCCAATTTGGCAGATAATCCTATTTTATTCTTACAAATTGTAGGAGTCAGTTTACTTGCTTCATCTTTAGTGCTTTCCTATATTTACCATATAATTGACTTTAAAAACTCCTCTCATTATTATTGGTGGTTTCCTCGTCCTATTAAATTATGGGAAGGAATTTATGCCCCTATTGTTTTAATACTTTCAGTGATTGTTGTTATTCTTATTGGTCATCCTTTTGTTCCCTGGAATGAATGCACTTTATTAGGCTTTCCTCCATCTAATTACTGTTCTCATACAGTTGATGATTACATTAGGGAATTAACTAATTTTGAGACAAGAATCTGGTTGTTGTCTATTGCATACCTTTACCAAATAGAATATCTGTTAAGAACTCGATTTCCATGGAAAAAGTTTCTCAAATTCGCTGCCATGGGCTTCATCACATTTTTTACAGTTGTCAGTATTCAGTTTACTTTTAACTATTGGAATTATATTTATGGTACATTAGCCGCTTTGTTCCATCCTTCACCAACTACCGAATCAATTCAAACGACTCCAGTCAACACTGAAACTCCAATAAAAGCCCCAGAAATTGATCCTTTTAAAGAGGCTGTAAATCAAGCTACAATAGCAGCAGAATTGACTCAATCTGCTCAATCTGAATTAGAGTGGAAAAAGGTTGCAAATCACTGGGAAAATGCACTAGAGTTAATGAAAGAAGTTCCTCCCGATCATGGAAATTATACAATCGCTCAAGATCGGGTTATTCAGTATCAAAAAAACCTAGACTATGCTAATTTAGCAGCCAGTAAAGTAGGCGGATAACCTTCAGCATGAATCCATTTTGTTGCATTTATTTTTCTTACAGCGCTGCGCTAGGCAACAGGGAACAATGAATTTTAATCTCTGCTTTCCTCTCCCTAAAACTCTAAAATTATTGATAAGATTGATAAGTTTTAATTGGGGGAAGGACAAGGTATTTTTTGATGTTGTTTTGGACAAGTTTCTAGATCTTGAACAGGAGAGGTTTCTGTTTCTAAGCCGACCCAACGATTAACTTGTTCTTGATCGAATCCTACTCGATACTCTGTGCCAACTTGCATTAAGGGTCGCCGAATGAGTAAGGGATCAACAATCATTAATTGCAATGCCGTGGTTTCATCCAACCTGGAAGGATTAACTTCACCCGACTGAATACGAGGTGCGCTACGATTAAACCAGTCTACAACGGGTAAAGGACCAAAAAATGGACGAAGTTTTTCTATCGTCCAAGCTTCCGTTAACAGATTTTTGACTTCCAGTTGATGACCCGCCGCTTGGAGTAATTCTTTTTGTTTTGTATTATTCTTACAACCGGGTTTTTCATAAAATAAGATGGTCGCCATAATTAAATCTTGAGTAATTGAATCTTGAGTGATTGTGTTTAGACCCTAAACTTGTTTGTTTGAGTCCGATGAAATCTAAACAAGAATAAGACTACATTAACGATATAAGAGAAATTCAACTAATTTTTGTGATTTGAGCTACAAAAGCCCTTGTCATTCTCAAAAGGTTAATAAAAACAGGATTAAAACCAAATCACAATCAATGCGGCTACTCCAAACAGAATGATGGCACTACCCACAGCAATGTTAAGGGGATGACTCGAAAGAATGATATAGTTTTCTCTTTTGATTGATTGAACAACAGTGGAATATTGGAATATGCCTAAAATTAATAATCCAACTCCTAAAGCAATTAAACTCAGTCCGAGAAAACGGGATAATTTGAGGATTAATATCAAATTTTCTAGGGGAAAAGCTTGTTGTAAAGCGTCAAAGATTTGGTCAAATGCGATGCCAAACCCTATCAGTGATAAACTCTGTTGAATCCAAGCTGTGAGGGTGCGTTCAGCCGCTGCCCGGTTTCGTTCTTTGGCTAATTCATTGGTGATTGCAGTGTGCTTTGCAGGAGGATTCATGATTAATCTTGAGGGGGCATTTGCCAAATTTTAATAGTTTTATCTTCACTGCCGCTAATCAGTAATTCACCATTGGGACTCACCACTAATGCTGTGACTAATTCTGCATGACCCCAAAGGGTTGTCAATTTCTCATGATTCTTTAAATCCCATAAAATAATCCGACCCCCACCGCTAATCAGGGTTTGGCCATCTGGAGCGATCGCTAAAGATCGCACAGGGGTTTGATGTTGCCTCAAGACTTGACGGACATCACCATTATTAACATCCCACAGTCGAACGGTTTGGTCATCACTGGCACTGGCCAGGGTTTGAGCATCTGGAGTATAGACAATCATATTGACCGCTTGTGTATGACCTTGTAGGGTTAATTTTCGAGTCCCGCCGTAAACTTCCCAGAGTTTAATGGTTTGGTCATCACTGGCACTGGCAATCGTCTGGCCATCTGGACTAAAAGTGAGGGCATTGACTGCCCCCTCATGACCTCGAATGGTAAGCTGACGTGCCCCATTTCTCAGATTCCACAAAATAATCGTTTGATCCCGACTGCCACTGGCTAAAGTTTGACCATCTGGGCTAAACATAATGGTATTGACCGTATCGGTATGCCCCTCAATGGTGCGTTTGCGAACCCCTTGCTTGAGATCCCAGAGGCGAATGGTTTTGTCATTACTACTACTGGCAAGGGTCTCTCCATTGGGGCTAATGGCAAGAGATCTGACCCAACTGGAATGGGCTTTAATGGTATGAGTGAGTTTCCCGGTTGCTAAATTCCATACCTTAATCGTCCCAAAACCACCTGCGACTAGGGTTTGACCATCTGGACTAATGGTGAGGGTGTAAATCTGGCCAATATCGCCCCGAATATAACGCTGTAACCACACACTGCCCGGTAGGCTTCTTAAAATTAAAATGGGATCAGCCGGAATAAATCCGTAGCGAAAATAACCATCAATTTGGGTAAATAAGCCAGTGATTAAAAGGATCACGAGAGTTAACCACCCAATGGAAATCACGGGTAACTTTGGCTTAAAGGAATGAGGAATGGAAATCGTGCCTTTCCCTTTGGGCTTCAGTTTTTTTCGATCAACAGGACGTTTGGGTTTTTTCCGTTTACCTGCTGAATCTTTGATGGTGGTATGGGTAAGCCGGGTAGACTCCTGATGAATCTCAATTTCCTTCAAACATTGTAGAATCATGCTGGGATTTTGCGGCCGGTTGCCTGGAAAGGGAGCCATTAAATAATCCAGGACATCTGCAAATGGCTTAGAAATATCCGGTGCGCCTTTTCGCCACAATAACTTCCCAGTCCTGGGATTTTCGGGATAAGCCGTGGGGGGTTTCCCAGTTAATAAATAAATAAAAGTTCGTCCAAGGGCAAAAAAGTCAGAGGCTGGTACCGCCTTACCATTGGTTTGTTCAGGAGGAGTATAACCCGGTGAAACAATCCCCGTTACATTTAACCCACCTTCGACTTTTGCCATGTAAGTTTCAGAGACTTCCCGCGCCGTGCCAAAATCGATTAAAACGAGTTGCCCATTGGGCTTTCGCATAATATTTTGCGGCTTAATATCGCGATGAAAATAATTCAGTCGATGAACTTTATCTAAAATATCGACGAGTTGTTTTAACCAATCAATCGCCTGGGCTTGGGTAATGGGCTGTTTTTTGCGGGCCTTCATCCAATCCTGTAAGTTGTCCCCCTCAATTTTCTCCATGACTAAACAGTGGATGGGTTCCCGACTGCCTTTGGGCAGAAACGTGAAATAGCCATCCTCGTCCACTTTCGGGATACCGGGATGACGAAGATGGCTCAGCACCTTCGCCTCTTGTTGGAACAGAGAAACAGCTTTGGGGTGTTCTTTCAGCAGGACTTTTAAGACTTTCGGAACCCCTACTTTCTCGTCAATAATTTCAAACGTTTTTCCAAATCCGCCTCCCCCCAACTGTTTAACGGCACGATATCGTCCTTGCAGCAGCAACTCCGAGCCACACTGGGTACAAGTGCGGCGTTTCGCATTAGATGGAGCTGCTGGATTGGGGCAGTTCGGATTGAGGCAGTAACTCACAGAAGCCAGAACCCACGTTGAGGTCGCCAATTAAACTTCACCTGAAACAGACAGGAGTCGGGATGCCCTGTGTCTTTAGACCAGGGAGGAAAGATGACACGGGCGGTTTGAACCGCCTGTACCCGAAAATCAGTGAAATGGGGGGTATGGTTGCCCCCAACACCCATTTCTGGGGTAATGTTTTCCTCGCCAATGTTTTTAAAGCTTGTTCAGCTAGTTGCACTTTCTTACCCCTCGTAGGAATGTTTAACAACTAACGACAGGGCTACAAACTGGAAAGTATTTGTAGGTGTCATCACCTTAAAAACTTAGTCAGTTAAGACTTAGGCTGGTCAGCTACCTAAAGTTCTAGGGCTAGATGCCCCATCTCTTTAGAGCGGGGTGCTGACTCTACACTAGAGCATCACCTTCCATCTTAGCAATCTGTTTGCCATTCACTACTCGAAAAAACGGGTTGAGATCCTTGATTTTTGGGATAAACAGGAGATTTGAAGGCTTAATTAGAATTGCCGCCAATCCATCATTGCGCCGCAAGGGCACTACGACGCTGCCTTTTTTAACTAATCCGTGCGGGAAGTCCTGCCCCCTAAGGGTTGAAAAAAGAATCCTGATGGAAAATACTATGCTTCCATCTTGGTTTTGGACGGTATAGAACAGCCAGAACCATCTTTAGGAGTTAAAGCAATAGGGATTGACTTAGGATTGACTCATTTTGCCGTCACTAGCGATGGTTCCAAATATGACAATCATAGACATATTGCTAAACAAGCTATACACCTGAAACGCAAGCAAAAAAACCCAGCCAGGAAGAAGAGCGGATACTGTTGTTGGGAATCAGCGATACTGCCCTTGGAAGGGACATAAGACAACCTGGCAAGATTTCTGTCTTGTCAGATGCAGTCCCCGTTGAATTGGGAAGCCCCCAGTGACGCAAAGCGTGCTGGGGGTCATTCACGCGAGTCCTTCGATCACTGGATGGAAGAAAAAGGCGAGTCCCAAAACGGTATAGGTTGCCAAGAGTAATGCCCCTTCTAGCCAGTCAGAACGGCCATCAGAACTGACGGAATTAGCTAATAAGACAGCAACCGCCACCGCCACCAATTCAAAGGGGTTAAAGTTTAAATCCATGGGCTGATGGAAGATCACCCCTGCTAGCACCAATACTGGGGCAACAAACAGGGCAATTTGCATACTCGAACCCATCGCGACAGAAACGGATAAATCCATTTTATTTTTCATGGCAACGGTCACTGCAGTAGCATGTTCAGCGGCATTTCCAATAATGGGGACTAAAATTACCCCGGTAAACAAGGCGGTCAGTCCTAACTTCGCGGTCGCTTCTTCCAGGCTATCGACCAACAGTTCAGACTCCACCGCCACCGCAATAGTTGCCGCCAGCAGTACCCCTAGCCATAACGGCAAATTCACCTGGGGTTTTTCCCCTGAATGTTCAGCGGCGTGTTCTTCAATTTCCAATTCTGCTACCCCGGCATCATAGAGATAGGTGTGGGTTTTCATGGAAAACAGCAGCGTTAAGAGATAGACCACAATTAACACAATTGCCACCGCCCCAGAGAGGCGCTGCATGGTGCTTTCCTCAATTCCGGCTGAGGTTGCTTGCACCGCCGTGGGGACTAAAATAGCAATCACAGCCAAGTTCATCACCGAAGCATTTAAGCGGGCAACAACGGATTTAAATTCCTGTTCTTTGAACCGTAGCCCCCCGAGCAACATGGATAATCCCATGACTAACAAGAGGTTGCCAATAATTGAACCGGTAATACTGGCTTTGACCACATCCACTAAACCGGCTTTGAGGGCAACAATACCAATAATTAATTCAGTAGCATTGCCGAACGTGGCGTTCATCAGCCCCCCTAAATTTGGCCCTAAAACAACCGCAATTTCTTCAGTGGCGCTTCCCATCCAAGCCGCTAATGGAATAATCGCTAAAGCTGAAGTGATAAAAATGACGGCTGCGCCCCAATCTTGAAACTGAGCGACCACAGAAATCGGAATAAAAATTAAAAGAATCGAAAGAATTGCCTGAGCATTTAGCATCTTAATTTCAACAAAAATTTATAATTACAAACGAACCATTAATTCATCCCTTTTTCTTCTGTTTTCAGCCGGGAAATGAACTCAATGATTAAGGAATACTGACGAATGTTTCAAAGGATAAATTTTCTTAACAAACTCCTTGCCAGAAACTCTGATAAACTATACCATACAAGCTAAACCTACTGACTTTAAATTAATACTTTCATATTCTCTTCAAATTTGAATGGTGATTGAACAGCGTTAAGTCGAGCGGCTGATGTGCCACTGTCTCATCGAATCATAAGTTTTGCAGTATCCAAAGAATTTATCTTTACCCCAACTAAGGTGAACGACCTTGATTGGTTCTTTCTACTGCGTTGTCTTTATTTTAGGTATCAATTCACATGGTTTCAACATCTGATTTCTCACCTGAAACGGGAAACAATCCTACCCTGAAGGCTGCCACCCCAACTGGGGAACAAGGCACTATCAGCGATCCCCGACAAACGGCTACGGGCATTTATGTCACCCTCCATGGTCACTTTTATCAACCGCCTCGGGAAAATCCCAATTTAGGCATCATTGAACGTCAACCCAGTGCCGCCCCTTATCACAACTGGAATGAACGCATTCACCATGAATGCTACCGTCCTAACGCTTTCGCCCGCATTCTCAACCCCCTGGGTAACGTCATGGGGATCATCAATAACTATGAGTTCCTCAGCTTTAATATTGGCCCGACGTTGATGAGTTGGCTGGAACAATATGACATGGAAGTGTACCAGAAAATTCTGGAAGGCGATCGCAATAGTTTTGAACGCCTCAACGGACATGGTAACGCGATCGCCCAGGTGTATAATCACATCATTATGCCGCTGGCTAACGAACGGGATAAATACACTCAAATTCGTTGGGGTAAAGCCGACTTTAAATCCCGATTTGGACGCGATCCCGAAGGAATATGGTTAGCAGAAACCGCAATAGATTATCCCACGGTCGAAGCCCTAATTAACGAAGGCATCCGCTTCACGATTCTTGCCCCTTCCCAAGCCCAACGTTGCCGCCCCTTCCCCACTTCAGAAACACCTGAACCGGAATGGTTAGAAGTCGGCGGTGGCCAAATTGATCCCACTCGCCCCTATCGCTGTTACCTCAAAGATGAAACGGGGGAAACAGACCCATCTCGTTATCTCGATATCTTTTTCTATGACGGCCCGATCTCCCGAGATATGGGCTTTAATGATGTGTTGAGTCATTCTACCCATTTAGCGGGACGGTTAGGGCAAGCTGTTCAAGGGGATCATCGTCCCTCTCAAATTCTTGGCGTTGCTACCGATGGGGAAACCTTTGGTCATCATCGCGGCGGCACAGAAAAATGTCTAGCCTATTGTTTTGCCGCTGAATTTCCCGCCCGAGGTTGGACGGTGACCAACTTTGCCCATTACCTCAGTTTAAATGAACCCGCTTGGGAGGTAGAACTTAAACCCGTAACCGCCTGGAGTTGTTCCCATGGTGTCGGTCGTTGGCAAGAGGACTGTGGTTGCGCCAGTGGGGGCGGATGGCATCAGAAATGGCGGCGACCATTACGCGATAGCCTCAATTGGTTGCGGGATCAACTGATTCCCATTTATGAAGATTATGGCCATCAATTTTTTATTGATCCTTGGGCAGCGCGGGATGATTATATTCAAGTGATTTTAGATCGCTCTCCCGCCTGTCTGGATGCCTTCTTGAACCATCATCAAACCCATGAACTCAGCGAAACGGAACGGACTGACGCGCTACGTTTGTTAGAGATGCAGCGCCATACGTTGTTGATGTTTACCAGTTGTGGCTGGTTCTTTGAGGAACTCTCCCGCCCAGAAGGAACCCAAATTCTTCGTTATGCTAGTCGCGCTATGGAATTAGCCGGAGATGTGGCAGGGATACAACTAGAGTCCGAATTTATCCAACGTATTGCTAAAGCCGACAGTAACGTTGACCTATTTAAAACTGGCGATGAAGTGTATCGACAATTGGTACAAACGGCACAGGTGAGTTTAGAACAGGTTGCGGCTGATTATGCCATTCGTTCTCTGTTTACCACCTATCTACGAGAACAGCAAGTTTATTGTTACAACGCCCAACAGCAAGATTATCATAAGCGGCAGATGGGACGGTTAACCTTGGCGGTCGGTCAGGTGTTGCTGACTTCAGAAATTACCCTAGAAAAAATGCAGTATAACTTCGCCGTGTTGCATTTGGGGGGATGGGACTTCCACTGTTGTCTGCAACCCTTCAGCGGCCGCAGACCCTACACCGAATTAAAACAGCAACTGTTTACGACCTTTGAACAAGCCAGCGCCGCCCAGGTCATTCGGGTGATGGCGGACTCCTTTGGCGATCAATTCTATGGTTTACAGGATTTATTTGCCGAAGAACGTCAACGCATTATGGGAATGCTGACTCAGGAAACCTTAACCCGCCTCGATCAACTCTATACTCAGGTATATCGCGAGAATTACGGCATGATGATGGCATTCCATCGAGATCATACCCCTGTGCCGCAAGAGTTGCAGGTGGCTGCTGAAGTTGCCCTGTCTCACCGCTGCTTAACCACAGTGCGGCAGTTGGAAGCCGAAAGCAGTAATGGACAGATTAACCTCAATTATCTTAGTAATTTAGAGGCGATCGCCACCGAAGCCCAACAGATGCGCTGTCCGATTAAACATCCAGAGATTCAACAGAGTTTAGAACGGTTAATTTTGCGATCGCTACGACTCTTGCTACACGATCTCAATCCCAACCGCGTTGAACAAGAAGTTCCTAGTCTAGAACGCATGATTAAACTGGCTGAACTGCTTCAATCCAACCTTAACCTCAATCCTGCCCAAGAGTTGTATCTCGAACACTTTAGTAGTCACATTGCCCCAATTTGTTTAAACTGGCTACACTGTCAACAGCAACTGGAGTCTGATCCCTATTTAGACACTCAAACCCAATCTTTGTCTGTTGCCGTGGATACAGAATCTCAAACTCAGTGGGAATTGCCGCAAATTCGTAAGTTATTACAATTGGGTCAACTGTTATCAATGGATGTGCAAGAATGGTTGGATCATCTGTAGTGTTGGTCTTTCGTTATTCGTCATTTGTCATTGTTTTTTGTATTTGTTGATGTTAGGGAAGCTTAAATATAGCCCCCAAACCTCCCAGTCTAATTAAAGCGAAGCATCCCCTGGCTTCCCCCTTACCCCCCTTTTTAAGGGGGTATCGAGGGGGGATGGGGGATGGGAGGGGGATCTCAATAGAGGCTTAAATTGGGGAATTATTCATAAATCAAGTAACATTGCTAAAGGTCAGCCAGAAGTCAGAAGCGCAAAGTGCGGTCTTGGGGTCTCCCCAAGTGAAGCAACTTTGCAAGAGAGTCAGAAGTCAGAAGTCATGATTCAAGTTTTTATTTTAATCACTTCCTTATCATTTTTTTTAGGACTCATGAATTCAGAATCGAATCTTCAAGCCTTGGTTCAAAGACAAGCAAACGCTTGGGAAACAGGAGATGTTTCTAGTATTGTTCAGGATTTTGCACCGAATGCAACTTTTAAAGCCGCTGGTTATACATTTCAAGGAATAGAAGCCATTCAAAAAACAGTAGAGGATTATTTTAATGGATTTACAGATGTTAAAATAACTATTAAACGAATGATTATTGAGGGTAATCAAGGTGCTGTAGAATGGGACTGGAGCGATCGTCAGAAGAAAACAGGTGAGTATTCTGAAGCAGAAGATGCCATCATTTTTGAAGTTCAAGATGACGGTAAGATTATTTACTGGCGAGAATATATTGAGAAGAAAAGCTAAATTATTCAGACAACTTACTGGCAAAATATTGATGTTCTTGACTGTCAATTCCCTGCTGTAAAACCGTGAAAACTTTTGCCAAGTTTCCCGCTAACAAGGCACTGACATCTAACCATAAACCGCTATAAATCTCACTTTTAATAATTCCATTTTTATCCGGTTCAAGTTTAATATATTTTCCTTCCTTCAAGCTAAACCAATCCAATTCACAATCATAAACTCGCCAAACTAAATATTCTTGAACTTGGTTACGTTGGTAGGCATTCAACTTATCATGTAAATCAATAGAAACTGTAGAAGCCGCAATTTCTACAATTAATTCGGGTGCACCTTCTACATATCCATCCTCACTAATGATTGATTGTCCATCCTTTTTAATTCTGAGTAAAGCATCCGGTTGAGGTTCATTTTCTCGATCCAATCTAACCGTACAATTATCTCCAGATTGAACACCAGGAGTTGCTGCTTCATATTGGACTAACCAACCAATAATATAAGCATGGGGTGTACCATGTTGGTCTATTCGTAAGGGTGAACCCATGTAAACAATTCCTTCGATTAATTCTGCTTTTTTCAGGTTTGGCATCTTTTCATAACGCCGTTCAAATTCAGTTCGAGTTAATCTATCTCCATTTTCTAAAGGAGGAATTGTAAAATTGGGCTGAATTATGTTTTTAACCATAATGATTAACTCTCAAGAATTGTTTTAATCGTTGATTGATATCCAGAAAACCTAATTTTTTTAATTCCTGTAAATTTTTACATATAATTTTAGCACAGCAGAACTCAAGATTGAGGTTATTTGCCAATTTGATAGCACGATCAATGATATTACCTTTAAAAAGTAATGTATTTTTATGCTATCATTTGAAATAGAGAAATGCTTGATATTCTACTCTAAAATACCCTTGTAAACTTGGAGAGAACAATGCTTCAAAGCTATGAAGCCATTATTGAAAATGGTCAAATTCAATGGTTAACTGATGCACCACAACTATCCAAAGCGCGTGTCATTATAACAATTCTTGCAGATAGTGAACCACCAGTATCACGCCGAACTCCTCCTGCTTCAATTGCTGGTAAAGGTAAAACGTTGGGGGATTTAGTCAGTTCTATAGTTGAAGAACAGGATTGGGAATGTCTCAAGTAATTGTTCTTGATACCCACATTTGGATATGGTTTATTACTCAAGAATTTGAGCGATTTCCAGCCCAATGGCGAGAAATTATCGAAACTTCGGATGTAGTCGGTATTTCACCCGTATCTTGCTATGAAGTTGCTTTAGCACAAAAACGGGGACGATTGCAACTCCCCTGCGCTGCTGAATACTGGCTTCAAGAAGCATTAGAACCATCTGGTATTATGTTGTTTCCTATAACGGCACAAATTGCCAACCAAGCAGTCAACTTATCTCCAATCCATAAAGATCCATTTGACCGTTTGATTATCGCTACAGCACTTGCTTATAAAGCTCAACTAGCCAGTATAGATAGCTTATTTGATCAGTATTCGGAACTCGATACATATTTGATGAGATCAACATCACTATTATAATATCAAATAATAGTCATCAATCAAGGTATGACTGTGAATCTTATATTGAAACATCACTTTGATCAGATGATTAGAGTCAGTTCAAAGTGCAATTATATCCTAAGGAGTATGCACAAAACACTGCTTGACAAATCAAGGATACTAAGCTATATCAAACTATACAAATTATAAAAGCTTTGTAGATCTAGTGAAAACTAAAAGTCAAGCGGTTACGACTCTAGCGACTCAAAACCCTCAAAATTCTCCGGTAATACTCCTGTTATTTACCTTATTTTTTGTGTCGGGTTTTACAGCACTTCTTTATCAAGTCGCTTGGCAACGAATATTAGGCTTATTTTCGGGTTCTGATGTTCGATCAGTGACAATTGTAATCGCTTCTTATCTACTGGGATTAGGATTAGGAAACCTCATCAGTAGTCATTATAGCGATCGCCTCAGTAACCGTCAGTGTGTTCAAGTTTATGGGGCGTGTAATTTAGGAATTGCTGTTTTTGCGATCGCCAGTCGTTTTCTATTCTATGATCTATTATTTCTGAAGCTACGATATTTAGCACAATCTCCTCTATTAATGTTAGGAATTATTTTTATCAGCCTGTTAATTCCTACGACTTTAATGGGATTATCTTTACCCTTATTATCCAAAGCAATTAACCGTAGTCATAAAGAAGCTGCGACTGGTATTGGTTGGTTATATGGAATCAATACATTAGGATCGGGGTTAGGAACATTTATTTCTGGCTGGTATATTGTCGGGAATTTGGGCTATGACGGAACTGTTTATTTAGGAGCAGTATTCAGTGGTTTTGTAGGATTAATTGGCTTAATCATCTCAAAGCAATTTGAAAGCAAATCTTTCAATTTTAAACAAGAGGCTAGTCTGCCGCATCTGACGGCTAACACCAGAGAAACATCAATAAAAGAATGGTATTTATTAGTATTTATTTCAGGATTTGCAGCGATTTCTTGGGAAATTATCTGGTTTCGAGTTTTGGATGTGGCGTTACAGTCCAATGCTTATACCTACGCTCATTTACTCACTTTTATTTTAGTCGGAAATGGATTAGGAAGTATTCTTGGAGCCAAGGCAGTTCGATATATTCGCCAACCCAAAACAGTATTTTTATTGATTCAAGGAATCGTTGCTCTCTATTCAACTCTTGCTATTTTAATAACCGCTATTTTTTGGCAAACTCATCCCAATTTACGTTCAGATATTGGCTATATTGATCTGAATCATATTAATTTTGCAGTTATTTTTAAATATTTAATTCTACCATTAGCTTTAATGATCCTGCCCAGTCTACTCCTCGGCTTCTATTTTCCCATTGTACAAAAAGCAATTCAAAATGATACTCATTTGATTGGGAAACGAGTGGGTCTAATTTTGGTAGCAAATATCCTGGGTAATACAATGGGAAGCTTATTAACAGGTTTAATATTACTCGATCAATTAGGAACTTCAGGCTCTATTAAACTCCTGTGTTGTTTAGGATTAGGATTGATTTTGGCAATTCGTCCGCACTGGATTAGAGGAAAAATAGTAAGTATCTTAACCGTTGTTTTTATCATAACAATAATTATTTTCCCAAATAACAATCGACTGTGGGCGGCTTTACAATCCGTTCATTCTGACGCTTATTTTATTGTAGCAGAAGACTCTACGGGTGTCGCTGCAATTACAGAAACGGATGGTAAAGGGATGTTATTTGCAAGTGGTCAGATACAGGCAAATTTCCCTTATATGGATGTTCATGGACTGTTAGGAACTGTACCTGCTTTGCTTCATCCGCAACCAACTGATATCATGATTATTGGCTTAGGTTCAGGTGGGACACCTCACACAATTGGTGTAAATCCTGCAACGAAAAAAGTTAAAATTGTTGAACTTTTAGGGGCAGAATTAACTGTTTTAAAAGAATATGCTCAAACCCCCATTGGAAAACCACTTAAATACTTATTTCAAGATCCTCGTTATCACATTATTGTCGGAGATGGACGGAGAGAATTAGTCTTAACTGAGGAAAAATTTGATATTATTGAAGCTGATGCTATTCAGCCTTGGCGATCGCGTGCTGGAATGCTTTATTCACAAGAATTCTTTCAAGAAGTTCAAACAAAATTAAAGCCGGGAGGATTTTTTGTAGAGTGGAATGTAGGGGCAGGCACTCAAGAAACGATGCTGAGTGTATTTCCTTACGTCACCAGTGTGGGCTTTGAAAATACGCTTTGGATTTTAATAGGTAGCGATCGCCCTATAGAATTTAATAAAAATCAATTACTCACTCAGCTCAATTTACCTCAAGTTATCAGCTTTTTAGAGAAAGCAAGGGTTAACATTTCAAAAATCCGCGATCAGGTTCAATCTGCTAGTATAACAGTACATTCTCAAGTCCAAGAGGGTATTCCTCAACAGATAAATACCGATCTATTTCCCCGAGGAGAATATTATCTGAATTCTACTTGGGATTAAAAAATAAACTCAAATTGTGTTGAATAGATATGGAGACAAGGATAGCAATTAATTGTCTGTAGCAGGGCTTTATATATTGTAGATAACAAAGTTAATCATGAAGATTAAACCCGATCAGAATTGGCCTACAACAATAGAAGAAGCAACAGCAATTCAACAACAGCTTAGATCACAGGTCATTACCACTGATCAACTTAATTCTGTGCAATGGGTTGCTGGGGTGGATGTCGGTTTCCTACAAAATGATACAATATCTCAAGCAGCCGTTGTGGTCTTAAGTTTTCCCGATTTAAAACTACAAGAATATGCCATTAGCCACCGTCAAACGACATTTCCATACATTCCTGGATTTTTGTCTTTTCGGGAAGTACCCGTGGTGTTAGATGCCCTCACAAAACTAACGATAATACCCGATTTAATTCTCTGTGATGGTCAAGGTATCGCCCATCCAAAACGGTTTGGTTTAGCCTGTCATTTAGGGCTGTTAACCGATCTTCCTACTATTGGTGTTGCTAAATCTCGTTTTATTGGAACTCATGAAGAATTACCCCCAGAAAAAGGCAGTTGGCAGCCGTTGATGGATCGAAGTGAAATTATTGGTGCCGTGGTGCGATCGCGAACAAATGTTAAACCGATTTATGTCTCTATTGGTCATAAAATTAGTTTAGAAACAGCGATTGATTTTGTGTTCCGTTGCCTGTCTCAATATCGTTTACCTGAAACCACTCGTTTAGCAGATCGAATAGCTTCTAATCGAGGTTCATTATAACGGCTATAAATACAATTAAAATGACAGAAATTAACGATTTAATTCACAAAATTGCGGCAGATGAAAAACAGTTATATTCTACTCAATTTATCGTGGAGAGTTACAACAGTTTCGAGATCAAGGCAATTATTGGACAGTGGAATGGACAACCAGTGATGGTCAACGCCATAGTAGTGCCATTTCTAAAGCCAATTTAACGGTGATTGGGGCGGGAATTTGCCTCAGTGGATGCGATCGCGATTTCGATTTACAGTCTTTAGTGGGAGTCATGGAACAGCAATAGTTTTTTGGGGTAGAGACGTTACAGGTAACGCCTCTACCAGAGCTTTAGAGGATTTGGAGAGCCAGGTGGACCCCGGACTAGAACCTCACCTTAAAACGTACTAAAGTTATTTGCATCATTTAAGGTATTGAGGGCGATTCCTTCCAAAATGGCTAAATCTTGACCATTGGCACTGATAACAGTAGCCGTTCCACTTTCAGTAAAGCTGAGGTCATTAAAGCTTAAGCCCCCTGCCAGGAGAATCACATCCTCACCCACGACAAAGTCGGTGATGGTATCTGTACCATTATCCGTGGCAAACAGGATAAAGCGATCGCTACCGCTATTGCCCTGCATCAAGTCATCCCCTTGGTCACCAAACAGCCAGTCTTCGCCGGAACCCCCTTTCAGAGTGTCGGTATTTTCACCACCGTAAAGGGTGTCATTCCCCGCCGTACCGCCGAGGATGTCATCCCCTTTATAGCCAAATAGGACATCATCACCACTACCGCCACAAAGGGTATCATTTCCTGCGGTATCGACTTCATCACCAAAGAGGGTATCGTCTCCTTCGTTACCACAGAGATGATCGTCCCCTAAATCTCCATAGAGGACATCATTACCCAGATCTCCAAATAGAAGATCATTCTCTTGACCGCCGCGAACGGTATCATTGCCAATACCTCCACTGAGGGTATCGTTATCCCGGTTACCTACCATCAAGTCATCACCGGAACCCCCCCACATCAGGTCAGGGCCGTCAATTTCAGGTTGTTCGGGGTCATTGGTATCCCCAAACATCGTGTCATCCCCTTCATCTCCGTAGAGGGTATCTGCCCCGAGATCGCCCCAGATAGCATCATTCCCCAGTCCACCGAAGGAAAAGTCATTTTCTTGACCACTAAAGATGACATCGTCACCAGGGCCACCTTGCATGACATCGTCATTGCGATAACCATACAATGTATCGTTGTCATCAATCGGATTGCCATCTTCATCTCGGGGAATCGCGCCAACTTGACCATTACCGCCAATCACGGTATCGTTACCATCGTCTCCGTGGAGAACATCACTACCGTCATCCCCAAAGATCAGGTCATCATCTTTACCGCCATAAGCAGTATCGTTGCCATCTCCGCCGGTCACAGTATCGTTACTTTCATTGGCAGAGATGAAGTCGTTACCCTCTGCACCGTCAATGGCATCACTACCGGAAACATCCCGAACAAGGGCATCATCTGAAGTATCGCGCGTCAGTGCCGTTTCGAGATCATCGACTCCACCAAAGAGACTATCATCTCCTTCAGCACCTTCAAGGGTGTCACTGCCTAACGCGCCTCGAACCACATCACTGGCTAACGTTCCCAGCAACACATCATCGCTGTCTTCTCCGTCAGTCCGAGGAATGGTGTCAGGGGGAATATCCGCACCAATTTCAACCCGTTCCGGTAAAACTAACCCTTCAAAATCGGGAATGGGAGGACAAGGACAGACATCCTCATCCGGATCTACCCCAGGACCAGAAGGAGGTGCAGCAATATCCAGGGTCACTTGAGCTTCATTAGAAATCGCCCCCTGTTCATCAATGGCAACATAGGAGAAACTGGCTTCGCCGCCTTCTGGGAAACTACCAGGTGTCGGTAAGAAAGTTAACAACTCAGTTTGTTCTGGGGTTAACTGACTCACCTGTTCAAGGCGAGTGACTTCCACGCCATCTAGGAATAAGGTGCCGTTTTCCGGTAACTTTGTAATGCGGTACACTAACCCACTCTCCGGCCCGTCAGGATCAGTGGCTGTTAATGCAGGAACCGGAATAGGATTACCTGTATTTTCTCCTTGAGTGGTCAACTCTTCAGCAACCGGCGGTTGATTTTCAGGAGTGGGTGTGGGTGTAGGAGTGGGAGTTGGAGTCGGAGTCGGAGGAACTACTGGGGGTGCAGTGGTTGTCACTGTTACCGTTGCCGTATCAGTGCCTCCATTGCCATCATCAATCGTGTAGGTAAAGGTATCCGTTCCGATAAATCGTGGGTTGGGAGTATAGGTGATGAAGTCATCACTGGGATCTTCAGGAGTGTTGTTATTGTTGAGGACAGCCGCACCATTCTCTGGGTCAGAGATGCTAGTAATCGTCAATACATCTCCATCGGGGTCTGTGTCATTATCCAGAACATCTATACTCGCTGGGGTATTGACCAAAGTTGTGGTGGTGTTATCCTCTGCAACGGGTGGATTATTGGATAAGTTAACCGTTACTGTGACTGTTGCTGTATCAGTGCCACCGTTACCATCATCGATAGTGTAAGTAAAGGTATCTTCTCCAACAAATTCTTCATTTGGAGTATAGGTAATGAAGTCATCACTGGGATCGTCAGGAGTCCCATTATCATCAATGACTGCGGTGCCATTGGTTGGGGGAGAAACCTCAGTAATGGTTAAGAGATCTCCATCAGGGTCCACATCATTACCTATGACATCGATATTAACTGGTGTTACAGCTTCAGTGGTATCGACATCATCGACTGCATCCGGTGCTGTATTTGTCGGTGGATTAACCGTGACAGTAACCGTTGCTGTATCTGTATTCACCCCATCAGTGACAGTATAAGTAAAGGTATCAACCCCCAAAAACCCGGTAGCTGGAGTATAAATTAACCCGGTTCCATCCGGACTTTCTGTGATGGTTCCGCCATTAGCGGAAGTCTCATCAAAACTGTCAATACTTAGTAAATCATTTTCTGGGTCTGTATCATTCTCCAGAACATTAATAGTGACAGCCGTCTCAGGCGTTGTAGTTTCTTCATCATCAATGGCTTTGGGAACACCTTCCGTCACATTAATGGTGACGGTTGCTGTATCCGTTAGCACTCCATCGGTGACAGTATAAGTAAAGGTATCAACCCCCAAAAATCCGGTAGCTGGAGTATAAATTAACCCGGTTCCATCCGGACTTTCTGTGATGGTTCCCCCATTGGCGGAAGTCTCATCAAAACTGTCAATACTTAGTAAATCATTTTCTGGGTCTGTATCATTCTCAACCACATCAATCGTAACAGGTGTATTAGCTGAAGTGGTATCTTGATCATCGACTGCATCAGGAACCCCTTCAGTGACATCAATGGTCACCGTCGCCGTATCAGTGTTTTCCCCGTCAGTAATGGTGTAAGTAAAGGTATCAGTTCCCGTAAATCCTTCTGCTGGGGTATAAACTAACCCGGTTCCATCTGGACCTTCTGTGATGGTTCCCCCATTGGCTGAAGTGGGGTCAAAGCTGTCAACACTCAGAGGTTGAGGACCGTTATCTGGGTCGGTATCATTCTCCAGAACATTCACCGTGACCGCTGTATTGGCAGCAGTGGTGTTTTGATCATCGACCGCATTGGGTATGGTATCAGCCACATCAATGGTCACCGTCGCCGTATCGGTTTGAACTCCATCGGTGACAACATAAGTAAAGGTATCAACCCCCAAAAATCCGGTAGCTGGAGTATAAACTAAGCCCGTTCCATCTGGACTTTCCGTGATGGTTCCCCCTTTGGCTGAGGTGGGGTCAAAGCTGTCAACACTCAGCGGTTGAGGGCCGTCATCCGGGTCGGTGTCATTCTCCAGAACATTCACCGTAACCGCTGTATTGGGTGTAGTGGTGCGTTCATCATCAACCGCATCGGGGATTGTATCCTCTACCGTGATAGTAACAATCGCTGTATCGGTGTTAACTCCATCTGTAATGGTGTAAGCGAAGGTATCTTCTCCCACAAACCCATCTGCGGGAGTGTAGACCAACGCTGTGCCACTGGGATTTAATGCAATTGTGCCACCGTTGGCGGAAGTGGGGTCAAAGCTGTCAATACTGAGGGGGTTGGGGCCGTTATCTGGGTCAGAGTCATTCTCCAGAACGTTAACTATAACCGCTGTATTGGCAGCAGTAGTATCTCGATCATTGACAGCATTGGGTACATCGCCCACCACATTAATGGTTACGGTGGCTGTATCAGTGTTTTCCCCGTCAGTAATGGTGTAAGTAAAGGTATCAGTTCCCGTAAACCCCTCTGCGGGAGTATAAACCAACGCTGTACCACTGGGATTTGGTGCAATTGTACCTCCCTCGACTGAGGTGAGGTCAAAGCTGTCAATACTCAGAGGTTGAGGGCCGTTATCCGGGTCGGTGTCATTCTCCAGAATCGTGATCGTGACTGCGGTATTGGGTGCAGTCGTGCGGTCATCATCAACTGCTACTGGAATTGTGTTTCCTGGCTCAATTGAGATGATGGCATTAGCAATATTACTATCATTTTCCCCATCATTGACCGTTGCCGTGATCGTGCGATCATCTGTGTTAGGCGTAGCAGAAGTATTGTTATAAACAATCTGGCTAATAGCCGTCTGATAATCGCCAATGGGGGCATCACCCGTTAAAGTAATAGTTCCCGTGGCTGGGTCATAAGCACTCGCTGTAATTCCTGCTGGCAATAGTGCTGGGTCAATGGATAAACTTTCGACATCATCCCCATCTAGACGGTTGGTCAGGGTAATAGTCGCCGATACCATGTTGGGGCTATCAGCATCAGTAATTACCACATCTGTATCCCCAATGGCAACTGGTGCTGCACCTGGGATAAATGTAGTAGTGTAGTCATTGCCCGCAATGGTGCTATTATCCCCATCTAGGTCTAATGTTGGGGGCGCAGTTTCAGCAATACTAATGATCGCATTGGCAATATTACTATCATTTTCCCCATCATTAACAACTGCTGTGACTGTGCGGTCTGTTAAGGTCGGAGTTGGGGAAGTATTGTTATAAACAATCTGACTAATTGCCGTCTGATAATCGCCAATGGGAGCATCACCCGTTAAAGTAATAGTTCCCGTGGCTGGGTCATAAGCACTCGCTGTAATTCCTGCTGGCAATAGTGCTGGGTCAATGGATAAACTTTCAACATCATCCCCATCTAGACGGTTGGTCAGGGTAATAGTCGCTGACTGCATGTTGGGGCTATCAGCATCAGTAATTACCACATCTGTATCCCCAATGGCAACTGGTGCTGCACCTGGGATAAATGTAGTAGTGTAGTCATTGCCAGCGATGGTGCTATTATCCCCATCTAGGTCTAATGTTGGGGGCGCAGTTTCAGCAATAGTAATAATTGCATTGGCAATATTACTATCGCTAGTTCCATCATTAACAATTGCTGTGACTGTGCGGTCTGTTAAGGTCGGAGTTGGGGAAGTATTGTTATAAACAATCTGACTAATTGCCGTCTGATAATCGCCAATGGGAGCATCACCCGTTAAAGTAATAGTTCCCGTGGCTGGGTCATAAGCACTCGCTGTAATTCCTGCTGGCAATAGTGCTGGGTCAATGGATAAACTTTCAACATCATCCCCATCTAGACGGTTGGTCAGGGTAATGGTTGCCGATACCATATTGGTGCTATCGGCATCAGTAATTACCACATCTGTATCCCCAATGGCAACTGGTGCTGCACCTGGGATAAATGTAGTAGTGTAGTCATTGCCAGCAATGGTGCTATTATCCCCATCTAGGTCTAATGTTGGGGGCGCAGTTTCAGCAAAGGTAATAATTGCATTAGCAATATTACTATCGAGAATTCCATCATTGACTGTAACTTCTACAATGCGATCATCTGGTGTTGGATTGGCAGCAGTGTTGTCATAAACAATCTGATTAATTAAGGTTTGATAATCTGCAATTGTTGCAACACCTTCGAGAATGAGGGTTCCAGTAGCTGGGTCGTAAGCACTCGCTGTAACTCCTGCTGGCAATAGTGCCGGGTCAATGGATAAACTTTCAACATCATCCCCATCTAGACGGTTGGTCAGGGTAATAGTCGCCGATACCATGTTGGGGCTATCAGCATCAGTAATTACCACATCTGTATCCCCAACAGGAACAGGATCTCCCGCAAATGCGATAGTAAAGTTGTTTTCTCCAATGGTGCTATCATCACCATCTAAGTCCAGTTGAGGGGGTACTGTGGCTGCGATGGTGTAAACGACACCCCCAGCAATTAAGTCTAAACCGCCATTATCTTCAGGTGTATCTAGAGGAAAATTATCAAAACCAACTGGTGCAGTACCATCTGGATTGGCTGCAACGTCTGCTGGAAAGAGAGAATATCCAAAGAAGTTATCTCCCTGAGCTAAACCTAAATCAGCAAAGCTAAAATAAATTCCTGATACAGCTTGTTGAGTAACAGTGGTAACAAACTCTAACCGATTATCATTTGCATTTTCAAGATCTGCTTCGTCTCGGCGCAACACCTCGGTTGTCACCTGAGTTGAAGACTGTCCCCACTGATTGCCTCCATCCTCTAGTTGTCCGTATGCGGAAGGATTTCCGGCTGCATCCAGTTCTGTGATAACAGCAATTTTAAATGAATCGTTACCACCCCGTTCTAGGATCAAAAATCCAGCATTATCAGGATTAATCGTAACACTTAGAGGATTATCAGAAATGTAATCAACCCGCTCAATGTTATTATTATTTCCTTGCTCATTGCCTGTGTTACTGAAGACATTGTCTGTCCCTCGGTTGATAATGTCTCCAAACAGAGCATCCTCCATGATGTCAGTAAAGGGGACATCTGTATACTGAGGTCTGAGCTGTACGTTTGTTTCTGTGCTTCCTTGTGCTTGTTCAAACCAAACCAGTTGTCGTTGTCCTTGAACCTCCGACCCAGGATCATCTACAAAGGGTCGCCTTAGCTCAAATCGGTCAAGAGTATCCCCCGCTAGAAATTCTTCACCCCCGTTTATGGTAAAACCACCAACGATAATGTTATTACTTCCGTCACTGAAGCTGTAGGTAACGCCATTGAGTTCATAAGTGACTGGCGTTACAGGAGGATCTTCATTCGGGATAACGGCTAAGTCATCAATGGGTGCAGGAAATACACCACTGTAACTCACCTGAACTGCTGGAGTGACTGCCAATTCCGCTACAAAATCATGGGTTGTGACTTCTAACTGCCAGTCTCCCCCTAAACTGGGGTTCCCAGTCCGAGTCGCTGAAGCGGCAATTTCTGCACCCGTTAACCGATGCAGTTTTTCTATGAATTCTGTTCCAGCATCTCCGGCAGCAACGTTACAACCATACAGAAGCAGCGATCTCGATCCCCCTAAATCCCCCTTTCTAAGGGGGACTTTGAACCAATTTTGTAGCTGTTTTGCGTATTTTCCGAGGGTGTCTAAACTCAGTTGGCTGTTGCCTAATTGCAAGCAACCTGGAGAACCGTGAGAAATAATGTGAAGTGATGAAATAGTCGGATTTTGTTTAAGGATTTGGGTAATTTGTGCCACCCCATCCTGATTTGGATTTAATATAACAGCTTTAGCTTGGGGAATAATTCCCTGTAAAAGAACCTCCGCTTTTTCTACCCCTGAATCAATGATCGCTAAGATGTTGGAAGCGGACTGAGTGTCTTGATGCATTGAATAAAGCGGTTGATTTTCCCTAGATTGATTCATAGAACTTAAGACTTGGATAGGATGGCGATCTCTGTAATCTTGCATAGCGTTTTGGATGGTACACATAACCCCGATAGCTCCTCAAACAAGAACCTAGACTGATAAGCGTTTCTACAAGTTTCCGAAAAATGATGATTGGACTGATTTCTGCTGCTCGAAACCAGGGCTAAATCCCCCGAAGAGGGACGATCCCCCGAATTGGTGTGAGGGGACAGATCTCTTGCTTCAACAGCTCAAAAGCCAAAAACAAGTCCTAGCATAACAGACTTTAAGCTATGGCTACTGTATCGACTTATTGGAATCTTCTCAATCATTTGTAGCGAATTTCTGAGACTCCAACAAAATCCCTCAGCGCTGCAAAATTGCCTCTGTTTTTCCGAAGAATATTAACAGGATTGTAATTAATTGATTTAAACACAACAAGACCCCAGTTTCATAATAAAGATGGTAGAAAATCTGGAGACATCAAGCTCTATATTTTCAGACAATAAAATACAATTCTCGCAGAGAAAATCTGGGTTTAATGTTCAGTTGACCTGCCTGATGCTTAGTTGATACTTAACTCTATATAGTAGAGAAACAAGGCTGCTCTTCCCCTTTGTTGTGACTCAACTCTATTGACATCAAGCTTTGTACCTTGCTGTTAGCAACTGGCAATGTACTATCGCCTCTAGTCACCTATTGGCTTAGGCTTGAGGTGTAGTATGCCCCTGATTACCCCAGTACCTTATCTAAAATTGTATTTTTTTACGTTAGTTCATCAGTAGTACCACATAAATGACATATAACCTTGATTTTTGGAATTCCGTGTTTTTTCTTATGCCAGTTATTAAACTGTCAACTTAAAACTTGACAAAATAACATTTTTATTAACTTATAGATGCATATAAAGGAGTAACAATCAAAATTTATATAATGCTGTCTATAGTTTTGCAGGGAACTGAGCAGTGAGCTATCTTAAACTGTCCCTCTACTCTAAAATTTAAATATTTTTTGATTTTATCAATTTAAATTGATAAGTTAGATTCAATAATTTTTTTATGTGTTGATCAAACAAACAAGCAAACAATTTAAGTCAAAACGGTTATGTCCCCAGAGACTAACCACTGTTGTAATGCTTGAATTAAGGCGAGAGTCTGGAGATATGCTTCTTGATTATCCTGCCGAAGAAAGCGTTGAGCCGCTTGATTAAAATCGGTTAATGCTTTGGCATAGAGTGCCTGTTGTTGATATAACTTTCCGCGACTCAAATAAGCTTGTGCATAAAACGGATCTAAACTTAATACGGTGTTAAAATCGTGCATTGCGTTGTCGAAATTACCCTGATGATGACAAGTACAACCTCGATTATAATAAGCTCTAGGATTCATTGGATTTAGAGTAATAGCTTGAGAAAAATCACTCATTGCTTTAGACGGTTTTTGAGTGAATAAGTAGGCTATTCCTCGATCAGTATAAATCTCTGCAAGTTCTGCATCTTCTAATTTTTGAGAAACACTTAATGCTTGGTTATAATCCGAAATTGCTGTTAAATAATCTTGAGTTTCCATCAAAATTAATGCCCGATTATAGTAAGCACGGCTTTCCTGAGGATGTCGTTGAATCAATTGATTATAGACAGCTATTGCCGTATCAAAATTTTTGACTCTATAATAAGAAATTCCTAAATTAAGATATGATTCAATATCGTTATTATTCAAACTAATTGCTTTATCACAATCCTTTAGGGCTTGATCAAAATGGTTGGTTTGGACAGATAACCAACAGCGACTTCGATAGGCATTGGCAAAATTTGGATTGAGTTGAATGGCATGATCAAAAGCTTCAAATGCTTCCGAATAATCATGGAGTTGAATTTGCTCAATCCCCAAGTGAACAAAATCCTGTGCAGTCACTTTCTCGTGAATTATTGTCACCCCCTGCACGGGTGTATTATTCAGAAGCCATAACAGTATCGTGTGGCTGACAAAATAAGCGATATAATTAATATAAATCATGGATTCTTGTACAAGAAAAATCTTAATCGAAATGAATTTATCCCTAAGTTTTAGTCAAGATTTTATATAGAGTAATTAATCCTATCTCAGTTAGAAAAAATCTCACCGTAAAAGGTAACAGAATTAAACAAAAAATTCAATAATATAAATAAAGACTCACGCATTTTTTAGAATGTTTTTTGTGTGAGTCTATGGCAATAATATATGGAAAATGAAGCTGTTTAAAAGGGATTTACCAACCTTTTTTAGCTTGAGCGACAACATAAGCAGCGACGTTTTCAATTTTGTCCGGAGTTAAACGTCCTTTGAAAGCAGGCATGGCACCTTTACCATTAGTAACTTGATAAGCAATTGCTGCTTCAGCGTCTTCACTAAATCCTTTTAAATATTTAGCAAGGGCTGCTTTATCGAGGGTTTTGTCTCTCATAACTGAATTTTTTCCTCCGATATGACAAGCATTACAATTGGCAGCAAAAACCTGAGCGCCTTTAGCTGGATCTCCACTGGCTAAAGCCGGAGACTGGAAAGCAAATGAAAACAAGACAAAACCCAATAATACAATAGAAAGTAACTTCTTCAACGGAATTCTCCTCAAATTCAATCAATCGACAGGATATTTTTTCAAGATCCTGATATACTTGACTAACCTTGTCAAAAGACAGCTTGTCAAACTTAAAGATTGAGTAATAAAATTTAAAATTAATCGTTCCACTCATGGAAGATCAGTATTAATCTCACAAACCCTCTGTAACAAATTATGACTTCTCTGCCTGATTATCGTCCTAAAAAATTGTCAGTTGGCCCCCTAGAACAAGAAATCTTAAATATAATTTGGGAATTAAACGGGGCTACTGCCAAACAAATTCATCAGTACATTTTGACTGATCCAGATCGGGAACTTTCCTATCCCACGGTAACCACAGTCTTGCAACGCTTGACCCAAAAAGGTTGGTTAGCCTGTGATAAAAGCGATCGCGCCTTTGTCTGGAAGCCATTAATTTCTCAGGAAGAAGCCCAACTTCTGCAAGCCCATGAACGCCTCAATCAGTTTCTTGCGGTGACAAACCCGGATATGGTGGCGGCTTTTGCAGATAATTTGGATCAGGGGAGTTTAAATCAACTGGAAGCGATCGCCCAGCGGATACAAGCCATTCGTCAAGCGAGACAGGAGGGAGAATAATGCATTTATTCATGTTAGGCATGGCAATCACCCTAGCTTGGGGGGTACACTTCATTCATCGAGATAATCAACCCACCTGGACACAGCGGCTGCAGCGGTCGCTGATGGGAATCTTAGTCCCTCCCTTATTGCTGACTATTACTGCGATCGCCGTGATTTGGATGGGACCCCAAGGCAAAATGCTAGGACAGCCAACAGGTCAATTGGGTTATGGCTTAGCATGGGGATTTTGTGGATGGGCGCTAATTTTAGCAGGGGTTTTAATCTTACAAGCCGTGCGATCGCTGCAACAGATTCGCCGTTATCCTACGCAACAGATCAACGGAACTATGGTTCGAGTTTTAGATCAACCGATCTTATTTTGTGCTCAAATTGGTTTATGGCATCCTGAATTAGTCGTCACTGATGGTTTTCTCAACACCTTAACTCCTGAACAACAACAGGCGGTTTTAACCCACGAACAAGCCCATCATTATTACCGAGATACCTTTTGGTTCTTTTGGCTAGGTTGGTGTCGCCGCTTAACCCCATGGTTTCCTCACACTAAAACGGATTGGGAAGAATTACTGTTATTAAGGGAATTACGGGCCGATCAATGGGCTGCCCAACGGGTTGATCCATTGCTATTAGCCGAATCATTAGTGTTAATGGTACGGCATCAAACCATCACCGCACCTGCCTATTGTGCCGCATTTAGTGCAGCCACACCTCCAAATCGCTTGGCAGAACGAATTGAGGCATTATTAACAGATGTCGAACCTCCCCAAGCCCATGATTGGGATGTTTGGCATTGGATTGGATTTGTTTTGCTACCGTTACTTACCATTCCATTTCATCACTATTTTTAACCTGAGTTCGGGTTAAGTATTCATCCGGAATTGAGAACAGTTAAACTGAAGATCCAGTTAAGACGAACACCCATTCTCCCTGTGAGCGATAAAATGGAAGGGAACATTGAGTTTAAAAAAATGATTCGGGATCACAACCTGTCCAAGAAGTCAGGCGGATATTTAGGCACAGGCGCAGTCTTACTCGCCATATTGGCGGGAACCATGGCGTTGACAAACCCTCCCAAAGAAGAATATATTGAGTACGCTTCAGGTCAGTTATCAGCAGAATTAAAGGAAAATTATTGCAAAGAGTCGGAAGCCCCTGAAATTTTAGAGAATTTTAACTTATCTAAAACCTTTGCTGATGTTTGTAGTAATTTAGTGACCTCTCAGCGTCCAGCGGTAAGACAATATCTTGATCATAGGACACAGCGGCAGAATTTTGTGATTTTTAGTGTTTACACCACCCGATTGTGGGAGCATCAGTATCGAACCATTGGTGTATTTGGTAACTTTTTGACCTTTTCCTCTGATACTGTCGAGAATGAATTTCCCCCACTTCAAAAAATCTTTACTGAATAAGAAAAGATGGTGAACAGTCTAATTTTCCTTCAACTGTAATTTTTGAAAGCGGGTTGAAGTCAGGGAGTTTCCGGAGGGAGTTTCCGGAGGGAAATGTCTCTCTGAAGTCAAAATTAACCCCAACTGACATCAACGGTTAACGTCGTTGATGTTTTCTGGTGCATATTCATTGCCACTCATACTCAGTCAAAACCCATCCCATACCCCTTCTCAAGTGCTATTCTAGAAAAATAGATTGCAAGAAGTGCTCTGCAAGAATATCAACCTGGGGAATACAGTCCGTGTCACAGTTCCGATTTGACTAAACATTGGACACTGTTGGCAGTGACTGTGAATTGCTAAATCACCAATCAATTAATGATTCTGTTGCAAAGAACTTCTTTCACAAGTTTACCAGGCTGAATGTTAAATATTAGGGTGATCATCTATCATATATAACTCAGCTTATCATTTTTGATTCAGCGACAAAACCCGTTGATCTCAATTGAGAAGGCTGAATCGATGAATACCCATTCCCAATGTTCAATTGACAAGGGAAAAGGGGTGAGAGATAGGATTTAGGCTGCCTTGAGAGCCTAATTATAACTCTTGTAAGTGGCCATTCAGAATGAAACATCATCCGTCTCCCAATTCAAAAACCAACATTCTGGTGGTTGATGATACACCTGAAAATCTTCGTCTTCTCTCCAGAATTTTAACAAAAGAGGGATATCGTATTCAAGGGGTGGAACGGGGAAGTACCGCCTTAAAACTAATTCAGGCAAAACCCCCAGATTTAATCCTTTTAGATATTAAAATTCCTGATATTAGTGGGTATGAGATTTGTCAACAACTCAAAGCTAATCCAGCCACACGTGATATTCCTATTATTTTTATTAGTGTTTTAGATGATGTGGTTGATAAAGTCAAAGCTTTGAATATGGGAGGAATTGATTATATTAGTAAACCGTTTCATATAGCCGAAGTTTTAGCCCGGATTAAAAATCAGTTAAGCTTAGTAGAGGCGAAAGCAGAAATTCGTAAATTGAATGCTGAATTGGAGGTAAGAGTTCGTCAGCGAACGGTTCAACTTGAAGCTGAAATTCTTCAACATAAGCGCACTCAAGAACAACTGAAAGCCAGTAACCGAGAATTAAAACAAGAAACTAAAGAACGTCAGCGGGTACAACGCAAGTTATTACACATGGCTTGGCATGATACTTTAACCGGTTTACCCAATCGAGCCTTATTAATGAGCACGTTAAGTGAGGCAATTGACCGCAAGCAACAGGATAAAAACTATCAGTTTTCACTGTTGTTTTTAGATTTTGATCATTTTAAAGTAGTCAATGATTCTCTGGGACATTTAGTGGGGGATGAGCTGCTTGTGGCTGTTGCTTTCCGCTTGCGATCTTGCCTAAATTACCAGCAAACATTAGCCCGATTAGGCGGCGATGAATTTACTATTTTAGTAGAAGAAGTTGAAGATATTTCTGAAGTGACTAGGATTGCTGAATTGATTTTAGAACAGTTTAGTTATCCATTTTCTTTAAGAAATACTTATGAAATTTTTATTAATGCCAGTATCGGGATTGTGTTTGGTACAGAAGATTATGAGCAACCGGAACAGGTGTTAAGAGATGCTGATGCTGCGATGTATGCTGCTAAAGATGCCGGAAAAGCTTGCTACAAAATCTTTGACCAAACCATGCATACTCGGGCATTAATTCGACTACAATTAGAAACGGATTTACGACTGGCTGTCGAACGTCAAGATTTTGTTTTACACTATCAACCGATTGTCAGTTTAAAAACAGGGAGACTTCTGGGATTTGAGGCTTTGTTACGTTGGAATCATCCAACTCAGGGCTTAATTTATCCAGATTATTTTATTCCAATTGCAGAAGAAACAGGGTTAATTGTTCCCATTGGATCATGGGTGTTTAAAGAAGCATGTGAACAGCTTAATTTTTGGAAAAAAAATAACTTTAATTCGGATAAAAATCGATTTTTTTCTTGCTTAAAATTGAGCGTTAATATTTCTGTTAAACAGTTTATGCAACCGGATTTAGTCAAGGAATTTCAAGGGATTATGCAAGCTCATAATATTCAGGGCAAAAGCTTGAAATTAGAGATAACAGAAAGCTCAATCATGAAAAATATTGAAGATGTTATTGAGATTCTTCAAGAATTTAAGGCTTTAAAAATTCAGTTAAGTATTGATGATTTTGGCAAAGGATATTCATCCTTAAGTTATTTACAGAAATTGCCGATTGATACTTTAAAAATAGATCGATCCTTTGTTAAAAATATGGATGAAAATAAAGATAACCTGCAAATCGTTCAAACGATTGTCACTTTAGCCCATAACTTAGGGGTGGGAGCGATCGCGGAAGGAATTGAAACGAAACAACAGCTTTCTCAATTAAGAACCTTAGGATGTGAATGGGGTCAAGGAAATTTATTTTCTAAACCTTTAAATGGCAACCAAGCTGGACAGTTAATTGCTAGAAACTATTGCTGGTTTTCTCCCCAGTTGAGTCAGGAATAAAGCGCATTATCCCCTCGATAATAATGTAGAAGTTCAATAATTTTATGGAGATGTGAAGTCATCCTCTGGTAGATATGAAGCCCTAAATCGAGACTCTAAGTCGTGTTTTTTAACACTTCTACAGTCTGCCATTCTACAACAATGAACCCAGGCTCAATCGTGAAGACTTAATCTCGTAGCCTGGATTAGCAGATGAATGCTTTAATCAGTCATTATTCATAGATTGAGACCGATACAAACGGATCTCAAGATCAATTAAAAGCCGTTGATTTTAATCTCATGAGATTGAGGGTTTCAACTGTTAAATAGAATCAATTGAATACACAATTCATGTTGTTATCGACCTGTATCTATTCCCTCTCTTTCTCCATCTTCATTGGTTCCCTCATAGTTAAGAGCGATGGGGAACTCATGAGCGGATTGATGGAGAGAAGATTTGGAGGAGGCGATGACTTGTTCATAAACTTGGCTGATTGTCAACCCTGTGGACGCAATGAGTCCGAGTACTACAATAATGTGTTTCATGAGATGAACCCTGAATTTAACAGACTGCTGCTATCTTTCCCAAAAAATTCATGTTAGGATAGACAATTACAGACTTAAAAACGTGTAATCCTCTTAATGGTTAGAAGATGACTACATCGCTTTTGAGAAAAGGGAACAAATTGGATTTGTTCTTAACTATAATCTTCTAACACAAACTACAATTTTGGCGAGTGGGTGCTAACCCATCATGTTCTTCATCCACTCAGGGAGTCTCCCTCAAAATAGCCATAAAAACAGATATCACAGCTTTAAAAAAAAGCTGCGGCTTCTTGCCAAGTTAAGGTGGAAGGATGCATTAGATTCTACTGTTGTAGCGCCTAAATTTTGCCTCCAGTGGCTGCCTAACGGACAACAGCCATAGGTTTTGTTCGTTTCATGAAGGAGGCGGGCTGAAATTCGTTGGGAATGCTTCAAGATCTGGTACGCTCAAGCTAGTCATTCATTTCATCTCCCTCAATTCTGGCAACAGGAGTAACGACCGTGAAGCTCTCGGACTGGATTGGTTTTCTGTGTCTGATTCTTGCCTTAATTATTCTGTGGCAGTTCCGACAAATTGTACTCTTGACGTTTACAGCAATTATATTAGCGATCGCCCTCAACAGTTTAGTCAGGAAACTACAAAAGTTTGGCTGTCAAAGGGGAAGAGCAGTGTTGCTAGCCTTAGTATTAGTCGCCCTATTCGGCATTTTGTTCTTAAGTTTGGTGATGCCACCGTTCTTAACGCAATTTGAACAACTCCTGAAACTCGTCCCCATCGGGTTTGATCAATTTATTCGCTGGGTGGATCGAGTCATGGTTGATCCGCCAGCTTGGCTACCGGATATTGAACTGCAACTTCCCAGTATTTCTGAACTGGCTCAACAAATTGGGCCACTGGCGCAAAACCTTTTGGGTAACTTTTTTGCAATTTTCTCCAATTCCCTAGCAACTCTTTTACAAGTGTTGTTGGTCGTCGTCATCACCTTAATGTTTTTGGTCAACCCCTTAGCTTACCGAAAACTGATCATTCGCTTGTTTCCCTCATTTTATCGTCGCCGCGCTGATGAAATTTTCTCTGAGTGCGAAACCACGCTGTTACAGTGGATGGGGGGCATCGTCATTAACTCGACGTTTATTGCAGTACTTTGTGCCATCGGCTTACTCGCCTTAGGAATTCCGTTTGTCTTAGCCCATGCCTTGCTTGCCGGAGTATTTAATTTTATTCCGAATATTGGTCCGGCTGCCAGTGTGATTTTCCCGGTGTCTGTAGCCTTATTAGATGCACCCTGGAAAGCTTTAATTGTGATTGTGCTTTACGTTGTGGTTCAGAACCTAGAAAGTTATTGGTTTAGTCCGATGATTATGCAAAAACAGGTTTCTCTATTACCGGCTGCCACCTTAATTGCTCAAATTTTCTTTGCTCAATTTTTTGGCTTTTTGGGACTCGTGTTAGCCTTACCCTTAGCGGTGGTTTGCAAAACCTGGATTGAAGAAGCCATCATGAAAGATATTCTCGATCAATGGCAAGGTCATCCCCTTCAGCCTGTGACTAAACCTACCCTAGAAGCAGAAGCCCCTCCGCCCGATCCTCATCCCCCCACTCAAGCCTTAGATTCAACCCTGTGACTCCTCTCCACTTGACAGAATTCCAAAATAATGTGTTATCCTGATTAACAGTTCCAACGGGAACAAAGCCGTAAAGGTAGCAAGGAGGTGATGCCCATGAGTGATAGTAGTAAACGCATGGGTCAGTTTGTTGGAAAATGCCGGCTGTGTGCCGGGGCTGTCCTCTAAAGGTGACTTTGGTTTCAATCTTGGAAGCCAATCTTCCTGGGTGACCGGATTCACTGTAGAGTGTTCCTCCCGGCAGTCAGGTTCCAACGAAATGACCCGCTAGACCGCTCTTACCAATTTGTCTAATAACGCTCAACGTTAATAGATAATTCTTTGGTAGGAGCGGATAGTTTTTTGTAGAAAATGATAAAACTATAACTGTAATGGCAGAAAAACTGAGTGCATCCCAAGTTCAAAGCTTATCCGCGCAAGTTCCAGACTGGACAGTGGAAGGGCAGCAATTGAAACTCGTGAAAACCTTCAAAGACTTCATCGCAGCTATTGATTTTGTCAATCAACTGGTTGAACCCGCCGAAGCGGCTGGACATCATCCAGATCTTGAGATTTCTTACAACAAGGTTACCATTTGCCTCACCACCCATGACGTTGGGGGACTGACTGAGAAAGACTTTGACATAGCAAAAGTGATTTCTAATCTCGGATAGAGGAGAGGCAGAAGTCAGAAGTCAGAAGCGCAAAGTGCGGTCTTGGGGTCTCCCCAAGTGAAGCAACTTTGCAAGAGAGTTAGAAGTCAGTAGTCAGAAGGAAACAGGCACTCCTGCTAGAGTTGATCTCCCTTGTCCCCTTGTCCTCCTTGTCTTCCCCATTTCCCCCACACCCTACTCCCTACTCCCTACCCCCTATTCCCTGTTCCCTGTTCCCTAAGGATTAACAGCGGTTGTTAACCATCCCTGTTGAGGATCATAATAATAACGGTGGCGGTTTTGAGGGCTTCCCCGTAATTCTAGATGATCCACTTGCTGCGGTTGCAATAACAACACACAGAAGGTTTCTGGCGGTTGGTCTGGGATGGGTTGAGGCGGGTCAAAGGCTGCGGTTTCAGCTTTTGGGACGGCAGGTTGGGGCCAGTAAAATTGCGATCGCGCTGCCTCTGATAACTGTTGCCATAGGGTTTGACGCAATTGAGATAATTGATCCTCGGTAGTGTCAATATCAATTATTGTCAACTCACCCAATAAGCGAAACTGTTCCCTTGTTTTGGGGAAATACCAACAAGCCTCCCCCCAGGAACAGTTTGTAATTTGATCGATTTTTTCACTGCGACGGTCTGTAACAAACTGAAGTTGATCTGTGGGGCTATAAAATCCCCGAAACACGACCGTTCGGTTTGCTGGACGACCATCAGAACGTACCGTGGCAAGTTGTAAATAACGGGCATACACTAAACTGCGGTTTCGATGTAATGCGCCAGTAATTTGCGATCGCCACGGTGCTACAGTCATATTAACGGCGGGCTAACTTTGTACTCATTTTCCGTAACCGAATGGACTCTGGGGTCACTTCTACCAGTTCATCCGAGCCGATATATTCTAACGCCCGTTCTAAACTCATGTCTACTGGGGTTTGTAACTGAACCAATTCATCCCCTGTGGCAGAGCGATGGTTGGTTAACTGCTTGGTTTTACAGACATTAATTTCAAGATCTTGAGGGCGGTTATGTTCCCCAATGATCATGCCTTTGTAGACTTTGGTTCCCGGTGAAATAAAGAAAACGCCGCGATCTTCAGCATTTTTCAACGCATAAAACGTACTCACTCCTTCTTCAAAGGCAATCAGTACTCCATTGCGACGGGCTTCAATATCTCCCACTAAAGGACGATAATCAAGGAAGCTATGGTTCATAATCCCTTCTCCCCGTGTCATCCGCATAAATTCACCCCGAAAGCCAATTAAACCCCGCGCGGGTACAACGAATTCTAACTGAGATCGACCATTGGTTCCCACCCGCATATCCTGCATTTCTGCCCGACGCTGGCCCAGACGTTCCATACAGCTTCCCACAGCTTCTTCAGGGACATCTAACACCAAATATTCGTAGGGTTCACAAGGTTGACCCGAAACTTCCCGATAAATCACCTGAGGCTGAGAAACTTGGAATTCATAGCCTTCCCGGCGCATATTTTCAATTAAAATCCCAAGGTGAAGTTCTCCCCGACCGGAAACCGCAAACTTATCAGGAGAGTCGGTTTCTTCCACTCGTAACGCCACATTGGTTTCTAATTCCCGCATCAGTCGATCTCGGACTTGCCGCGAGGTAACATAAGTGCCTTCCTGTCCAGCAAAGGGAGAGTCATTAACGGAGAATGTCATCTGTAACGTGGGTTCATCCACTTTAATTAGCGGTAAGGCTTGGGGTTCATTGGGACAGGTAATGGTTTCCCCAATATTGGCCTCACTAAAACCCGCCACTGCGACTAAATTTCCGGCTGAGGCTTCTTCTAGTTCAATGCGGCTGAGTCCTTCAAACCCCATCAACTTACTGACTTTACTTTTCACCATCTCACCACCTTCTTTAATTAAAGCGGCTTGTTGTCCAGCGGTGATGATACCATTATGAATTTTACCAATGACAATCCGTCCGAGATATTCCGAATAATCTAAGGTAGTGACTTGCAACTGTAGGGGTTTTTTCGGGTCACCCACAGGCGGCGGAACGTGTTCGAGGACATCCTCAAACAGAGATTGCATATCTTTGCCTTCTTCGTCTAAATCTCGTTTAGTATAGCCTTGTAAACCGGATGCAAATAGATAGGGGAATTCACACTGATCATCATCTGCCCCCAATTCTAGGAATAAATCGAGAACTTTATCAATGGCTGCGTAAGGATCAGCGTTAGGACGATCAATTTTATTGATGACAACAATAGGACGCAGTCCTTTTTCTAAGGCTTTTTTCAGGACAAACCGGGTTTGTGGCATCGGCCCTTCATTGGCATCGACGATGAGTAAACAGCCATCTACCATGCCGAGGACTCGTTCTACTTCTCCCCCAAAGTCGGCGTGACCGGGAGTATCGACGATATTAATTAGAGTATCTTTGTAGCGAACTGCAGTATTTTTAGATAAAATGGTAATTCCGCGTTCTCGTTCAATATCGTTAGAGTCCATAACACAATCCGGAACTTCTTCCCCTTCGCGGAAAACACCGGATTGTTTGAGAAGCGCATCAACTAGCGTGGTTTTGCCGTGATCGACGTGAGCAATAATAGCAACGTTGCGAATGGGAAGAGACATAGTTTAAGGTTTGAGTTGGGACGGTTCTGTCGAACAGGACTAGTGTTTATATATCTTCATAATTTTAGCGCATTGGCGATCCAATGTCAGAAGTCAGAAGTCAAAAGTCAAAAGTCAGAAGTTAAATTCCTACATCCTGTTCCCCGTTCCCTCTAACAACAAATAACAAATAACAAATAACGAATCACCAATTTGCTAAGATTTTAGAAACAAATAGAACCCTCTTGTTGCTATGGTTCGCAGAAGTACGACTCCTTGGATTTATCGGCAATCTCGTCTATTAGTGAGTGTAATCGCTACATTAGGCTTATTGGAGACGACGTATCTATCTTGGATGAAACTCTCCGGGGGCACAGTCGCTTGTCCGACTGCCGGGTGTAATGAAGTTCTCGATAGTGCTTATGCCACATTATTTGGGTTACCCATCACGGTCTTTGGGGGTCTGGCTTATGCAACCATGCTGCTACTGGCGAGTATTCCTTTAGCTATCCAGTCTCATCAGGCTACACAGAAACAACAGTCCTCAGCCGTCAATGTCTGGAGTTGGCGGTTGATGTTTATCGTTGCTACTGCCATGGTAATGTGTAGTGCTTATCTGATGTATCTCCTGTTTTTTGAGATTCAAGCCTGGTGTCCTTACTGTATTGCTTCTGCCCTATTCTCTGCCACTTTATTGATAGTAACGATTATGGGTTATCCCTGGGAAGATTGGGGACAACTGGGGTTTAATGGTTTAGTGGTGGCGATGATTACTCTGATCGCCATATTGGGGGTTTATAATGGACTCAGTCCAACATCTACAGATTCAACCACTGGGGCATCCTATCAAATTACCACCCGTTCAGGGCCAGCAGAACTAGAGTTAGCCCGTCATTTGCAAACCATTGGTGTGAAGAAGTACGGTGCTTACTGGTGTCCCCACTGTCAAGAACAAAAGCAATTGTTTGGTCAACCAGCATTTGCTATGATTAACTATATAGAGTGTGATCCGCAAGGGAAAAATCCTCAGCCTCAACTGTGCCAAGCAGCAGGAATTACGGGTTACCCAACTTGGGAAATTCAGGGTGAATTGTATCCAGGCCGGTTATCATTAGAAAAATTAGCGGATCTATCCGACTATTCTGGACGGCGAGACTTTCAAAATTAACACATTTGGGATCAAGGAAAAGTGAGAGACCAACAGAGTCTAGATTCCAATATTCTCTGATCCGTCTATTTCAATTGAGCATATTCAGTTTGCTTTCACAGTATGATTTAAGTGGAGCGAGGGGAATGTTAAAGCGCAGAACATTCCTGAATTTTTAGTCTACCTAAAGTACAACCATAAAATATCAAGTTTTTTCTCAATTCTCACTGGCAATTGTGACTCTGAAAAGTTGATTGGAGTGACTTCCGACATGAACTCAGTGAAATCAGACAATTATTGTTTGACTCCAATTTATCAAACTGTTAAATGGTTCCGTCCAATGTTTAAGAATATAAGCCAGCCCCAAAATGGTTTATTGAAATCTTTCAAAAAATGGCTCTCACAGCAACATCACGTCATCTGGACTTCCTCCAGTGTAGCTGGGCTGATTCTCATGCTGCGAGTGTTTGGGCTGCTGCAAGCCTCAGAATGGGCTGTTTTTGATCTATTTTTCCGCTTTCGTCCCCTAGAACCGATTGACGAACGGATTTTAATTGTAGGTATTGATGAACAAGATTTACAAACCTATGGTTTTCCAATTAAAGACGCTGATTTGGCAGAACTGCTCAAAACCATTGATGCTGCTGAACCTCGGGCGATTGGTTTAGACTTATATCGAGATATACCCAATGAACCGGGGTATGCTGAACTTACCCAAGTGTTTCAAACCTTACCCAATTTAGTGGGGATTGAAAAATTTGAAACCCCTCAGTCTCAAGCAGTCCAGCCCCCTCCTTTCTTAAGAGAACGACAACTGCTGGGGTTTAATAATGTTTTGACCGATAGCGACGATAAAGTTCGCCGAGGCTTACTCTATGGTTGGTATTCGGATGGCACTATTCTTCATAGTTTTGCCCTGAAACTGGCAACGATTTACCTTGAGAATTCAGGAATTCCAGTGTCTGTCAGAAATCCAGCTCAACAACTCCAACTGGGTCAGCAGGTCTTACCTCGATTTCAATCTAATGATGGGGGATACATCAATACTGATGACAGAGGCTTTCAATATCTGATTAATCTTCGAGGCAATACAAAAGCCTTCCCAACTGTGTCAATGAATCAGGTGTTGTCTGGGAAGATCTCTTCAGAGGTTTTTCGCAATCGGATTGTGCTGGTAGGGTCTACCGCCGCTAGTGTGAAGGATTTGCACTATACCTCTTATAGTGGGGGTTTGTTTGAGTCCTCTGAACAAATGTTTGGAGTGGAATTACAAGCCCATTTAATCAGTCAACTGTTAAGTACAGCCCTCGATAGTCGTCCCCCTATTCAGGTGTGGTGGGAACCAATTGAATGGCTTTGGATTATTGGATGGTCTTGGGTGGGAGCCAGTTTATGCTGGAAATTGCGATCGCCTTCTCGTTCTATCCTCTTGATCTTTGTGATTTGTGCCAGTTTAACCACAGGTGCTTACCTCAAGTTTTTAGAAGGTTTATGGATTCCTGTGGTTCCACCATTAATGACATTAGTGGGATCGGCTGTCGTGGTTATGGGGTATCTGGCTCATGTGCAAGAAGAGTGGAAGCGATCGACAGAATTTTTACAAAGTTTAATTAATGCGATTCCCGATCCGGTTTATGTTAAAGATCAATTTCATCAGAAGATAGTTCTCAATCAAGCCTACTGTGATTTAGTCGGTTACCCGATTGATGTATTAATTAGCCGAAGCGATCAAGAATTATTTCCGGCTCATGAAACGGACAGTTTTTTGCTGAAAGATGAGATGGCTTTTCATGGTCTCCACAACAATGAAGATGAGGGAGAAATCACCGATGCTCACGGTAGGAAACGGTATATTGCGACGAAGCGATCGCTTCATCAAGATGCCGCAGGCAATTTATTTTTAGTGGGTGTGATTCGGGATATTACTGCCCATAAGTTGCTGCTAGAAAGCCTCAAGTTAGAAGCTGAACATGATTCCCTCACTGGCTTGCCCAACCGGAAGTTATTTTACAGACGTTTAGGTGAAGCGCTCGAATCAGCTAATCGCAGCAATAATTGTGTGGCTTTATTTTATCTGGATTTAAATGACTTTAAAAAGATTAATGATAATTTAGGACATTACATTGGTGATTTACTGCTTAAAGTTGTTGCAGAACGCCTGAAAGGCTGTTTACGCAGCAGTGATACTGTCTCTCGTTTAGGAGGAGATGAGTTTACAGTGATTTTACCGGAAGTTCCAGGAAAAGCAGGAGCTGCCCGAGTTGCTGAAAAAATTCTGGATACGATTATTCAACCGACCGCGTTAAACCAACATCAAATTTCAATTACAACCAGTATCGGCATTAGTCTTTATCCCCTTGATACAGAAAAAATAGAAGATCTGATTCACAAAGCAGATGATGCCATGTATCGGGCGAAAAAATTGGGTAAAAACCGATATGAATTTTTTAACTCCTAAGATAAAATTAGGTGTTAGGTGTTAGGTTGGGTATTTGTGAGCTATTTTCTGAATTAATAGGGGAATTTATAATATTTTTCACCGATTAACTCAAATATACTTTTTTTTCTGACAGCTAAAACCCAAAACCTAAAACCTAAAACCTTCTTCAAAACTGTTGCCTGTTCCTTGTGGCCTGTTCCATCAAATTAAACAGAAGTGCTGAGGGCTTTTTTCTCATCTTCTTTAGCCAAGAACTTCTCTAACTCTGTTAAGGCATCAGCATCTACCTTGGTTTGCATCGGGCAGAATTTCGGCCCACACATGGAACAGAATTCAGCGGTTTTGTAAATATCAGCAGGTAAGGTTTCATCATGATATTCTCGCGCCCGATCTGGATCGAGGGATAACTCAAACTGACGGTTCCAGTCGAAGTTATAACGAGCCGCAGACAGTTGATCGTCGCGATCGCGTGCTCCCGGACGATGACGGGCAATATCGGCGGCGTGAGCGGCAATTTTATAGGCAATCAGACCGTTTCTGACATCCTCTGCATCCGGCAGTCCCAGGTGTTCTTTAGGAGTCACATAACATAACATCGCCGTCCCATACCATCCCGCCATCGCCGCCCCAATGGCAGAGGTAATGTGATCATAACCAGGTGCAATATCCGTTACTAATGGCCCCAGCACGTAGAAAGGCGCTTCAGAACACTCTTCCATCTGTTTTTTGACGTTGAACTCAATTTGATCCATCGGCACGTGTCCTGGCCCTTCTACCATCACCTGCACGTCATGTTCCCAAGCGCGGCGGGTGAGTTGTCCGAGGGTTTTGAGTTCGGCGAGTTGGGCTTCATCGGAAGCATCATGGGTACAACCCGGACGTAGAGAATCCCCTAAGCTAAAGGAAACATCGTATTTCTTGAAGATCTGAATAATCTCATCAAAGTGAGTGTAGAGGGGATTTTGTTTGTGGTGATGCAGCATCCACCGGGCAATAATACCGCCGCCGCGAGACACAATTCCGGTAATACGACTGCGAACTAAGGGTAAATGTTCGATTAAAATACCCGCATGGATTGTCATGTAGTCTACCCCTTGCTGGGCATGTTTCTCGATGATATGGAGAAAATCATCCGGGGTGAGTTTTTCGATCTTGCCATGAACGCTTTCTAAGGCTTGATAGATGGGAACAGTGCCAATGGGAACGGGAGAAGCTTTGATGATGGCAGTGCGAATTTCATCTAAATTACCACCCCCAGTAGAGAGGTCCATCACCGTATCTGCCCCATATTTAACCGCTAATTTGAGTTTATCAACTTCTTCATCTAAATTGGAAGAGTTGGGAGAAGCACCAATATTGGCATTGACCTTACATTTAGAGGCAATCCCAATACACATGGGTTCTAAATTCGTATGATTAATATTGGCGGGGATAATCATTCGCCCTCGTGCGACTTCATCCCGAATGAACTCGGCCGGAAGATTTTCCCGTTTCGCCACATAATCCATCTCTTCCGTGATCATCCCTTGGCGGGCATAATGCATTTGAGATACATTACTCTGACCCTGGCGTTTGGCAACCCATTCTGTTCGCATCTTCAATTTCCTCTGATGTTAGCTTCCCTACGCCGGTACTAGCCGGACTCAGGTTCCAAGGGTGTCTCTCAGCCTGGACTTGCGGCAGGCACCCCTAGCTTATAAAGTAAAGATAATATCACATTAAATCAGAATTTGGGACAGTAATTTTTAAGAAGTCGTGATAGATTTCAAATTCTCAAGACGCTGGTTGTTAAAGACATTCTACTTCCCCAATCAAAATGTAGTGGTAAAGGCATCTAATGATCGCTACTTTTAATTGAGTCAAATCCAGTTGATTTGAGAGATGGGAGTAGTCCTGTCATTTCTTGATAACAAGAGCTTGAATATATCATAGTTCAGTTATGACTGTACTGAGAGATAATAATTTAGATTTGATCAATGTAGCTTCATCAATCAATAATATTATCCCAATTGCAGGTGATGAAAAAATACGATTGTCTAGCAATATTTTAAGAACATCAATATTCTAGATAGTGAAAAGCTATTGATCATCTATTCCTCTTTTAACTGGTTAGAAGGTGATAAAATTAAAGCCCATGGTAGTGCCAGTGACTACAGTCTCAGCACTTTAAATTGGTTTGGAACCAGTGCTTTGGATACAGGGATTTATTACCAAAGTGATTTGATTGCTGTTACACAAGATCGATCCGGATCTGATATTCTGCTGTCCTATGATTTCAATTTTGTTAGCTAGAAGAGTGGATGCTAGAGATTTACATCTAAGTTGACTCTCTTGATTATTAAAATGGCTTAAGTCAACACCAAAAAGGAGAGATGTTTTTTCTCTCCTAATTTTTTATATACTGAAAATTCTCCGGCATTGGCAAGCCTCACAATTTAGGTTACGATGATTTTTTAGAATATAATTTTCATGCTGTTTTCATGAAACCTCTCCATTTCATAACTCCTTTGATTCTGGGATCACTTTCTCTATTATCAGGCTTTAAACTTCTCATTTTCAATGATCATGTAATAGCTGATCATCTTAACCCTAGGTCTGATCATGCCATTGTTCCGCTTCAAGATCTCAAGATTCCTCCTGCAAGGGTGACGGGGGAAACAAGCATTAATTTACAACGTTTAGAAAATAGTCACGTATTTACCATTCCCTTAAAAGTGGGTAATGTTTCGTGTCACTTTTTATTGGATACGGGTGCATCTACCACCATGGTTTCTTCTGCATTAGTTCAACAGCTTGGGTTAGTTGGCACACCGATCAGCAGTGAAAAATTGACCTCAGCCGTTGCCGGAGATGATTGTGAAGATATGAGTGCAATGTTACATCAACTCCCAAAAATCACAATCAATCAAGTTGAGGTCAAACAACTACAAGCCTTAGAATTTACTAATACAATTATCCCTCAAAATTTATCGGGTGTATTAGGGATGGATGTTTTAAGAAATTTTGATCTGAAAATTAATCCTCAAACCCAACAGTTAAGTTTATTAAAACATTCTTCCCTACCCGATTATCAACAAAAAGATGCAATTTATCTACAAGAAAAACTAGGCGTAATGCTGGCTTCTGTCAAAATCAATCATCAAGGTGATTTTACTTTTATGTTAGATACGGGAGCCGATTTAATTTTTATTTCTCAACAGTTAGCTCAACAATTAAACCTAATTAAATCAGAAATTCAGCCCATTCAAGTTCAGGGATTTTGTGGATTAGAAGAGGCTCATTATTCGGTTTTAGAACAAGTTCAACTCAGTCAATTTAAACAAGAAAATTTAGGAGTAGTGATTTTAAATTCTCCGTCTGTTTTAGACTTATTAGGGGTTGATGGAATTCTCGGTCAAAACTTCTTGCAATTTTATCAACAACATTGGCGCTTCAATTCTAATTCAAACTCTGATGAAATTTCCGGGAGTTTAATATTAAAGCCAATTGATTAATATAATATTTTATTCAGAATAACTATATTGTATTATAAAAAACTCGTAGAGCAGAAATTGACCAAGCTACAGTAATCGTACTGTAAACCCCTATTTTAATACTTTTATCGGAAAGTAGAGGATTAAAACAGCGGCTGAGAAGCCGTTTAATAAATTGACCTTGTTGTTGTTTTTTATTTGAAGAAACATCTTGTAAAGCGTTTTCTATATTCGTTAAAATACAAGTTCCTTGATTCAGTTGCCATTGCAAAATCATTAAAGGAATTAAAATTAAATGGATTTTACATAAAAGTAATTTGGGAGAAAATCCGCCTAAAATAACAAAAATCAGAAGACTGAGATGTAATACTTTAAGAATTTGAACTAAAATTTTTTTATAAAGCATTCATCAATGGATTATTTGAATCACTTAACTTTTGACTTGCAGACTTGCAGACTTGCTGACTTCTAACTTCTAAGTGACCCCCCTAACTAACTACAAGAAAGTAAGGGGGGGCTAAATAAAAAGGCTTAAAGCTTAGTACCACATTCATGACAGAAGTTACTGCTACCGACATTTTTTGTACCGCAGCTACTGCAATAAATGAGTTCTGTCGCCTTTTCTAATTTTTTTTGTTCTGGCAGTCCTAACATTTGAGCATTGTTCTTACCGGGAGCCACCATGGGATAGCAGTTTTCTTCTCGATGAACCACAACATCCATCAATACTGGCCCATCATGGGCAAGCATTTCAGAGATCGCATCTTTGAGTTCTTCTCGGCGAGTCACCTGTATGCCCTTCACGCCGTAGGCTTCAGCTAATTTCACAAAGTCTGGCATTCCCACTTCCATATTAGAAGCAGAATAGCGTTCACCGTAGAAAGCTTGTTGCCACTGACGCACCATTCCTTGCCAACCATTATTAATGATCACGGTTTTCACGGCAATCCCATACTGAGCCAAAGTTCCTAACTCTTGGATATTCATTTGTATACTGGCATCCCCAGCAATACAAATCACTTGATGTTCAGGCATGGCAACTTTCACCCCCATCGCCGCTGGCACCCCATATCCCATAGTGCCTAACCCAGCGCTGGAAATCCACTGACGCGGCCCATTTTTGAGGAATTGTGCTGCCCACATCTGATGCTGACCCACATCCGTTGTATAGTAAGCCTCAGGAGCCATCTCACTGAGGGTAACAATCACCTCTTGGGGAGAGAGTTGCTCCGGATATTGGGGAACTTGTAAAGGATAATCTTCTCGCCACCGATTAATCCGTTCTAACCATAGTTTAGTCTGAGTTGGATTGGCTCCATCTCCTAATTCTCGACAGCGACGCATTAAGTCTACTAAGACTTGACGCACATCTCCGACAATGGGAACTTCAGGGACACGGTTTTTACCCACTTCTGCCGGATCGATATCAATATGAATTACTTTGGCGCGGGAGGCAAATTCATCCAATTTCCCGGTCACCCGGTCATCAAACCGAGCACCCACGGCAATGAGTAAATCACATTCACTCACGGAGAAGTTAGCATAAGCGGTGCCATGCATTCCCAACATTCCCAACGATAGCGAATGATGTTCATCAAATGCTCCTTTACCCATTAATGTAGTGGTCACGGGAACATTAAAATGTTCTGCCAGTTCTTTGACTTCAGCGTGTGCTCCGGCTGCGATCGCCCCTCCCCCCACATAGAGTAAAGGACGTTCTGCCTCTTGAATTAATTTAATCGCTTGATTAATTTGACGTAGATGACCTTTAACTGTAGGACGATATCCCGGTAAAGTAATTTCTCCAGGGTTAACAGGAATATAATCAAACTCCTCTAAACCCACATCTTTGGGAATATCAATTAAAACTGGCCCCGGACGACCGCTACTGGCAATATGAAACGCCTCTGCCACGATCCGCCCCATATCTTTTGGATCGCGCACCACATAAGAGTGTTTGACAATGGGTAAAGTAATGCCAAAAATATCGGTTTCTTGAAACGCATCTGTCCCAATTGCCGGACGAGGAACCTGTCCTGTGATCACCACGATCGGAATTGAGTCCATGTGAGCGGTGGCAATTCCAGTCACTAAATTGGTGGCTCCTGGGCCAGATGTACCGAAACAGACCCCCACTCGCCCTGTTGCCCTAGCATAACCATCCGCCGCATGGCTTGCCCCTTGTTCATGTCGGACTAAAATATGTTGAATTTCTCCAGTGGCTTCTGCTTGATACAGGGCATCATAAATTGGCAAAATTGCCCCACCTGGATACCCAAAAATATGCTGCACACCATGACGGATGAGACTATCGATCAGAGCGAATGCACCAGTAGCACGTTTAGCAGAGACTTTAGTTTTTTGTTGCACAGGAGTTCCTCTTAAGTACTATCAATATATTTTTTAAATTTTAGCTAAGGATTTTATTCTATATTTACAAGAAAGTTGACGGGTTTCCAAATTGGCTAGTTTTAACAACACTTTACAATTTGGGGAGCGATCGCCTTTGATACTCTCCTTGGCAAAGGGCTAGACTCAATCCTGTATCCCTGTTGATGGGAAAGCTGGCTCAAGGTTGACAAGCTCCAAGTTGTTAGGGCAGTCTGTACCTCAAGCTATCGCATCAGAGATGCTGAAGAGGGGTTTCTCATCTGGCGGTAATTTTTGATGAATAACATCAATAACATTAGATTTTCTACTCTCTAGCATTTCCTCATCTATTTTGTGATTCTGAGAAGGTTCAGGGATTGGTTGACCAACACTTTTTTAACAATCGTGGATATTGTAGTACAATTAAATTAATACTTTGCAGTTATAATTTAGAGAATCAATGGAACGAAATCAAGTTTTGTCCATTATTGCCAATCATCAACTCACCCTAAAAAAATTAGGTGTGAGGTCTCTCGAATTATTTGGTTCTGTGGCTAGAAATGAAGCCCATACAGAGAGCGATGTTGATTTTTTGGTAGAATTTTCAACTGAAGCTGGGTTATTTGAATTATTTAAAGTCAAGCACTATTTAGAAGACATTTTGGGTTGTAAAGTAGATTTGGGGACAAGAGAAGCGTTACGAGAACATTTACGAAAACCCGTCTTACAAGAATCGATTCGTGCCTTCTAGAAACTGGTTATTGCGGATTCAAGATATTATCAATGCTGCTCATAGCATTTCAGATTATTCAGCAGAAATAACGTTCGATGAATTTAGAAAAAATACAGTCTTGATTAAAGCAATTCTTTATGATTTGGTCGTGATCGGTGAAGCCGCGATTCATATTCCGACTGAAGTAAAATCTCGTTATCCGCAAATTCCGTGGCGGCTAATGGGTGATATGCGAAATATCATCGCTCATGAATACTTTCAAGTCGATTTAAAAATAATTTGGAATACAATTCAAAATAATCTGCCTAGCTTGGTGGCTCAGCTGTATGAATTATTACGCACTAAGGCTGATTCCAACAATGAATGATGGTGATGTTCAAGATTGACTGACCCTATTTTTGCAGTATTTCAATTGCAAGGCTAGGATAACTAAACATCAGTTTTTAGACTGACTCACACAGGACAAGCCCTTAATCAACTCAATATTTCTTGAAGGAGTCTCTTTCCGGAATGGGCTGCGTTGGTATACCATTGTGATGACCCCTTGCAACAGATGTATCATACACTACAAATTAGTTTTGCTGAGCGGTGATATCAAAAGGTGTCACGCTTTATGGCGGAGTAAATAAGATTGTAAGCGTTAGGAGTGAAACTCTTGAAAAAGATTGAAGCGATTATCCGGCCCTTCAAACTCGATGAGGTTAAAATTGCCCTCGTCAATGCAGGAATTGTCGGAATGACCGTCTCTGAGGTTAGAGGATTTGGTCGTCAGAAAGGGCAAACTGAACGTTATCGAGGTTCAGAATATACCGTTGAGTTCCTCCAAAAACTCAAAGTTGAAATTGTAGTTGAAAACGATCAGGTTGATATGGTGATCGATAAAATCATTGCGGCTTCTCGAACCGGAGAAATCGGTGATGGTAAGATCTTTATCTCTCCAGTCAATGAAATTGTCCGCATTCGCACAGGAGAACGGGATCAAGAAGCCATTTAAACTGAGGCGTTGAAGGAGTTCGAGGGGTTACAGGAGAGTCAAGCCTGCAACTTCTGAACTCCCTGGGTTTCTCAGGATTGACTGTTGCTTAATCCAACAATCCTGGCAATTGGGGTAACAACTGCTTAAAGGCTTCTCCCCGATGAGAGATGATATGTTTTCGTGACCGTGACATTTGAGCAAAGGTTTTTTGCTCAGCCGGAACATAAAAAATCGGATCATACCCAAAGCCGCCCTCACCTTGAGGACTGCTGAGTATTTCTCCTGGACAATACCCTTCCACTTGCACTGCAATGGAACCATCCGGACGGGCAATGGCGATCGCACAAACAAACTGAGCACGACGGTTGGGGTTTTCCCCTAACTCTCGTAACACCCTGTCAATTCGTTCTCTATCGGTTGAACCATAGCGAGCCGAATACAGTCCCGGTGCGCCGCCTAAGGCTTCCACACTTAAGCCGGAATCATCCGCGATTGCCCATTTCCCGGTCTTCTGAGCGACGACAGCGGCTTTCAAGGCTGAATTTTCCAAAAAAGTCGTTCCGGTCTCCTCAACGTCAATTTCCGAGGGCTTGAGTTGCAGTTGGAGATCGAAGTCTGAGAGATAAGCCTGCATCTCTTCCAGTTTGCCAGGGTTCCCCGTTGCCACCACTAAAGTTTTGATCATGCTACTTGTGTTGCCCAATCTTTGGCCCAAGATAAGGTTTGATGCACTTGTTTCAGATCAGCGGCTTCACAGTACAGTCGCAAAACCGGTTCTGTGCCACTAAAGCGAATCAGCAACCATCGATCATCAGCTAAACGGAATTTGTAACCATCTACAGTCAGACAATCTACCACTTTCTGACCATCAATTTCTTGAATCGGATGATTTTGTAATTGTTCCAATAAACGTCCACGAACTTCCATATTTGCTAAGGGTAAATCAATCCGATCATAAGCGGAAGTAAAGCCCACTTGTTGTTGTAAACGGGCGTAAATGGCGCTGAGATCTTCTCCCGATTTAACCACGGCTTCTAAAAGGAATAAAGCGGATAATAACGCATCCCGTTCAGGGATATGAATACCATAACCAATTCCGCCCGATTCTTCCCCACCGATTAAGACATCTGACGACAACATCCGATCGGCAATATATTTATAACCAATCGGCGTTTCATATAAAGATAAATTGTACAATTTCGCAATTCGAGGAATCAAATCTGAGCCACTGACAGTTTTTACAATTTCTCCGGTTAAACCCCGCCGGGTTGCCAAATGTTCAATAAAAATGGGAATTAAAATCTGAGAACTGAGGAAATTCCCTGCGCCATCGACTGCTGCAATGCGATCGCTATCTCCATCAAATACTAATCCAACCGTTAAACCTTTCCCACTATTTTTATGGCTTTTAATTTGACGGAATAATTCAGGGATATACTTGGGTAAAGGTTCGGGCGCACCGCCCCCAAACAACGGATCGCGATCGCTATTAATTTCAATAATGCCATCCCCTAAAATCTTCGCCAGTCCCCCCGTTGCCGCACCATGCATCACATCTGCAAATACAGTGAGTTTACCACTATTAATCGCCCCTTGAATCGCTGCTAAATCAACTTTCGCCCTCAGGGTTTCACAATAACCCGGCCAGGGGTTAAACGATTCTAATTGACCCGGAGTTTCTGCTTGAGGTTGACCTTGATCCACTAAGGCTTCAATTTGTTTCGTTACTTCCGGACTGACGGAACCCCCAAATGCACCTTTAACTTTTAATCCTAAATATTTACCGGGATTATGACTGGCTGTAATCACAATCGCCCCTAAAGTTTGCTGTTGATGAGCCACTAAACTAAACGCCGGGGTTGGGGCGTAAGTTTCACTCAACAATACATCATATCCCGCTTTTTGAATCGCTTCTGCAGCAATAGCAGCAAATTCTTCCGCTAAAAACCGTCGATCGTATCCTACGATCACAGTTCGACTTTTAGCCGCTTGACCATAAGCCTTCTCTAAAACTTGAGCTGCCAGCGGTGCCACTAACGCTACGCGCTCAAACGTAAAATTATCTGCGATCACGCCTCGCCAACCATCTGTCCCAAACTTAATCGGTTGAGTCATAGTCAATAAGATTGTCAATTGTGCCTTGGTGATTTGGGAGTGATTGATGATGGGTCATTTGTTAGGGCAGGCAAGCAGTGAACCTCCCAGAACAAATAACTTACCCTCCTTCCCAAACTCACCTTAGCTCAAGTTGAGGAGCATACGCCAGTCTTGACGATAGGTTCATGAGTTCAGGTTAAGATGAATTTAGCTAAATCAAAAAGAAGCCTCTCGCCTGCCCGAAGGGAGGCGACGAGATGAATTTTTGGGTGATGACGAATTGCCCCATAAACGAATCAATCCGCAGGATTGACAGTGCAATGGGTCGATGAGGAATCACCGCTTTCCGGACTGTTTTGATTCTCAATATAATTATGTGCGATTCGTTTAACCTAAATAAGCAGAAATGCTTAGGGACGGTTAGCTGGTCTCATTAGCCAGATAACTGAATGACCTTGTAGGTGAGAATCCTACCGCTCAGGTGCTGGGTTGAAAGCGTCACCCCTACGGTAGCGACTAGCCATCAATCCGTAAAGCGGGGTGAAAAAGTGGCACTGCTAGTAGCCTAATCTGGCATCCATCGAGCAAAGTACCCATGAGTAACATAAGTGAAGATGCGTCCGAACCGCCGTGAATTGAAACCAGCGAAATCAGGCTTTTTGCGCTGGAACCAAAAGGTAAAGGATATGGGATGGGCAGTTATGGTTCTGACCCATAGGCACTCCCAATAAACCCGGTGGAAAGTATCGCTCTAAAGGTACATAGTATGGTCATTCGGAACGAAATAACCTCTCACTTGCTCTCAGGTGGTCGAATCCCTGAGTAGGTGCTAACCGTATGCATTGAGTAGGAAAGATTGAGAAAGAAGCGAATGCCTTGAATAACATCAAGGATATGCTGACGTTCTCACGATGATGTGGTAAATAAAGTTTCTATTAAGAGTAAAAATGTCTAATACGAGTTTAAAGACTACGGTGGAATGGCATAAGATTAACTGGCGCAAGCTAGAGCGTCGAGTGTATAAGCTCCAAAAGAGAAGTGCGACCTGAACTGGTCGTCTGAACTGAGGTAAAACCTCTCTAGGTTTTCTACCCTAGACCCACAGATAGTAATCCGTCATGAACGGTACGTCACATCTAAAGTAAGTAATGAAATAGGTGGAGTGCAGACGCTAAATGTAACCAAAACTGGTAGGAACTAACTGGTGAGGTGCTAGTGGGAGAAGTAGAAGGATGAACGTAAGTAAAGCTATTGTTTAAACTGCGTCATTGGAGAACAGGCTAAATTGTTCCTGACAAGCCTGAACCAAAACGGTAAGTGGGTGGCTTTTAGGCTTTCGCTTCCTAAAAGAGTAGAAACACAAATCCCACCGCAGAAAAGATAGCCATCCTCACTATTTCATAAATTCAGACGATACAACAGGGTAAGCCCTACAGAGTCTAGGAAGAAGGTCGAAACTTTCTAGTAAGCGACGAGTAATCAAAGCCGAACTCTCTGGAGGGTAAAGGATGAGTGAAAAAGCGAACGCCCATTAGTAATAAATGGGATAAGGGTTCAAAATTTGCCCTTGACCGAAAGGAATAGCAGAATTCACTTGGGTCACACACGAAACAGAAACTTATCTACTGGAATGAACTTGATGAAAAGTTGGATACATCACACCGATGTAAATGGACAAAGAGAACAGCTAACCGACTGGAATCAGATTAACTGGAAGAAAGTCAAAAAGCTGATGAATTCCCTGAGAAAGCGGATATTTCGTGCCCGAAAACTCGGTCAGTGGAAGCAGTTAAGACGACTGCAAAAACTGATGAACAAGTCGTATGCCAACCTATTGCTTGCTACCCGACAAATTACCCAAAATAATAAGGGTAAATCAACAGCAGGAATTGACCGTCAAACTGTCAATACTCCCTCACAAAGAGTGGAATTTGTCCAAAACTGGCAACAAGAAAAAGCGAATCCCACCAAGAGAGTCTATATACCCAAAACCAACGGGAAACAACGACCTTTGGGGATTCCTACCATTAAAGACAGGGTACAGCAAGCAATGGTCAAAAACTCCCTAGAACCCGAATGGGAAGCCGTTTTTGAAGCTAATTCCTATGGATTTAGACCAGGAAGAAGCTGTCAAGACGCTATCGCCCAATGCTTCCTCAACCTCAAACAAGGGAGAGACACTTGGGTTCTGGACGCTGACATCAAAGGATTCTTTGATAACGTTAGCCATGAAGCAGTCTTAAGACTGATTGACTCCCATCCGTCTCGAAATCAAATTCAACAAGGGTTGGAGGCAGGATATGTAGAAAAAGGACGACTTTACCCAACCTCAACAGGGACACCTCAAGGTGGGGTAATTAGTCCACTCCTTGCCAACATCGGATTACATGGGCTAGAAGAACTGATAAAATCCGTTAAACTCCCCAGAGGAAAATGGAATAATCGGCCCAAACTAGGCATTATCCGATACGCTGATGATTTTATCGTCACAGCTAAAGATAAGGAAACCCTAGAGTCAGTCCTAGACTTGATTAAAGAATGGCTAACTGAAAGAGGACTAGAATTAAGCGAGGAGAAAACACGAATCGTCCCTATCGAAGAAGGATTTAACTTCTTAGGGTTTAATCTCCGACACTATGACGGAAAACTACTGATTAAACCCCAAAAAGAAAAAGTTCTCCAATTCTGCCAAGAAATCGACAGAACCATCAAAGCTTGTGCTACATGGAAACAGGAGAATCTAATCACCAAGTTAAATCCAATTCTCAGAGGTTTTGCTAATTACTATTTATTTGTTATCTACCAGAACTAAGGGATAACCCTGAATATTTTGGACAAAAAAGAACACTTCCTCAACTTAAAGAAACACATCCACATTACAAGGATATTTACTCTGATGTTTTGCAAGATGTAGTTAAGAGAGTCAAGGTAACTTTGAGCGCTGGGGCATCCCGTTCTTAAAGCCAAGAGTCTCCTAAGCAATAGCCGGACTCGCAGAGTCAGTGTAAGAGTATGTCACTATAGGGGAAATGGCAAAGAGAGTTTTTGGGTGTTGAGAAATTGACTATCATGGGGAGAGACAAACGCATGAGTATATTTCCGGAAGCCCATCCTGCTTCAATTCTCATCGTTGAAGCCGATGAGTTGTTGGCTCAACACGTCAGCTTAGATCTCGAGGAAGCGGGCTATTATGCAATCATCGCACCAAATACCACTCTAGCGCTCCATCAAGTGACTGAACTGCAACCCGCGTTAATTGTTGTCGATCGGGTTGTGGGGGGAGAGTCTGGCCTAAACTTCTGTCGTCATCTCAGAAACTTAGGGCATCAAACCCCCCTGTTGGTGTTTATGTCCCGTGATAGCGTGGAAGACCGGGTAGCCTGTTTAGAGTCGGGGGCGGATGACTATTTTGTGAAACCGTATCGAACGGAAGGATTTTTGCAACAGGTACGATTGTACCTTCAGCCGGATCAAACCAATCGTCAACAACTTCGATTTAGTGATTTAATTTTAGATTTAGGCAGTCGTCGGGTTTTTCGCAATGGCCGCACCATTGAACTGACGATGAAAGAGTTTGAGTTACTTAAATACATGATGGAAAATCCTCGGGAAGTCCTCACCCGCGAACAAATTCTTGAAAATGTTTGGGGATATGATTTTTTAGGGGAATCTAACGTGATTGAAGTTTACATTCGCTATCTGCGGCTCAAAATTGAGGAAGAAGGAGAAAAGCGACTCATTCAAACCGTTCGCGGTGTAGGCTATGTCTTACGAGAACCTTAATGGATCATTGTTTTGCTTTGTGACGCTAATGATTTATCGTTTAACTGTGATGGGATGGGGGACTACGGTATTGGGTCTGGCCTTGTTATTACTTCTAACAGGGATCACAGAACGCCACTTCACGCCTCCTCTAATGGCTCAACCCTCTTCCCAGGAAGTGAAAGGTCAAATGTTACCGATCGCCGCTGAAGCCGAGATTGGATCGCAGCTCATTCAGCTTGAAGTGGCTCAAACGCCTCGACAGCAGGCTCTTGGATTGATGTTTAGAACGTCTCTCGCCCCAAATCGAGGGATGCTGTTTCCCTTTGATCGTCCCCGTGTGGTGGGGTTTTGGATGAAAAACTGTAAGATTTCTTTAGATATGATTTTTTTACGCAATGGGATTGTGCAAGGGATTGAAGCTGAAGTTCCCCCTTGTCTGACTGATTCCTGTCCGTCTTATGGCCCTAATGTGCCTGTAGATCAAGTGATTGAATTACGGGGGGGGCGAGCACAGGAACTGGGGCTGCAAATGGGCGATCGCATCTCTGTTCAGCCGTTATCCCAGTGATTTTCACAATACTTTGTAAAAGTTTATTAAATTTACTACAATTCTCAGATTAAGGGATACACAATCAGCCAAAAGTTTGCTAGGCTATCAATCCGAGCATCTAAATTTAGATTCTGAACTGTTGGTGTGAAGTGAGCGTAAACTCTTGAGATCCCTCTATAAAAAGGAGATCCAGCTTGACATGGATTTGCTGCCGATAGGAGTGACCGATAAACAGCATAATCACGCTGAGAAGTCGGGGATTTCAGGATCTGTCTTCTGACTTGTGGACGTTTCTATCTAATACCAGATTCAGAGTAACAAGCTGTTTGTTCTCTGAAGGATCAATTTCAGCATCACATCTTATAGGGTCTTGCTGTAACGGAAATCCCGTCATCATCTGAATTGATGACACTTCTTTATGACTTGCAGCTCTTAGCTGGAACTCAGTCAGGAAAAAAATTGTTCTCCGGAAGAGATAACTCAGTCAGTGTAGATGCCTAAACCCTACAATTGCCTGAGCCAATGACCTCAGTTTAAGATCCGCAGATTTTCCATGCGGTCAATTAACGCTGAAATTATGACTATAGACAGATAACAATCTGGCTCATTGCTAATTTTTTAGGAGCCGTTGATCTTACAAAATGGTGTCCAACTCAAAGGAGGTGAACTCAATCATGACACCGACGACCTATTCTCAATTTATCCGGTTTTTACAAGAAGAATTATCCATTTCTCCAGCTTCCATTGCATTTGCAGAAAAAGCTCAAGATCCAGTTCATTCACTGTACGAACAATATAAATATCTTGATCCCAATCCGCTATCGATGACGTTGTGGCAGTATGGACTAGTGACATTGGAACAGTTAGATAAAATCTTCGACTGGCTCAAAACAGCCTATTAAAGGGGGATGAAGAAGATAGAATGGAGATAGGCATTGGATGCTTTCCTTTCAAACTCTTCATCCTTTGAGTCCCTAAGCCTAATGTCGATTTAAGATTCGGCTAACAATCGAGTGGCTGCGGCTACACCTGAACCAGGAGTTGCCCCTTCATATCCCAATTCTCGAAGTGTGGCTTCTAAAGCGGTAATGGCTGTCAGTACATCTCGTTCTGTGACAAATCCTAAGTGACCAATGCGAAAGATCTTGCCCTTGAGATGATCTTGTCCGCCGGCTAAGGCAATATCAAACTGCTTTTTCATCACACTCCGCACTTGTTCGGCTTCCACAGCGTCTGGATGAACGGCTGTCACCGCATTACTGGCAAATTCATCGGGTGCTAACAAGGGTAAATTTAACCCCGCCACCGCTGCCCGTGCCATCTTTGTTAAGCGTTGATGGCGTGCAAAAATATGTTCTAACCCCTCCTGCTTCATCATCTTTAAAGTAGTTTGCAGGGCAAAAAACAGGTTAACGGGAGGGGTAAATGGATTAGTATTTTTCGCCGCTGCTTTGCGATACAAGCCTAAATCCAGATAATAACGGGGTAAGTCCGCTGATTTATAGGCTTCCCAGGCTTTGGGACTGACGGCAACAAATCCTAATCCCGGCGGAATCATATAGCCTTTCTGAGAACCTGAAGCCACTACATCCAGTCCCCATTCATCTACAGGAACAGAGGTCGCCCCTAAACTGGTCACCGTATCCACGATAATTAAGGCTTCACCATGGGCTTTAACGTGGCGGTTAATGGTTTCGAGATCGTTCAATACTCCCGTAGAAGTTTCGCTATGGGTGAAAATCACCGCCTTAATTTGCTTTTCGGTATCGGCTTCGAGTTTCTCGCGAAATTGTTCGGGATCTAAGGGTTGTCCCCATTCGGCGGAAATCACTTCTACATCTAAGCCATAGGCTGTTGCCACTTCCGCCCAGCGTTCGCCAAATTTACCATTACAACCACACAAAACGCGATCACCGCGACTGAGGAAGTTAATGATTCCCGCTTCCATTGCCCCTGTCCCACTGGCGGTTAAAATGAGAACATCGTTTTGGGTTTGGTGCAACCATTTCAGGTTTTCTGTCACCTCCGCCATAATTTGACTAAAATCACCACTGCGGTGGCCGATGGGGTGTTTTGCCATCGCCAGCAAGGCTTGTTCAGGAACCGGAGTCGGCCCCGGAATCATCAGCATTAACTTATCGTCCATAGTATGTTCGAGGTAACAGATCATTCTGTATTTTATCAATGAACGATAGGGGTCTATCGAATCGATCCAGATTGGTTAATGATCACAAATCTGACTTGGTTTTCGTAATTTCAATTTGAATCGAACCGCTAAAATCAGGAAGAGGAGGCGTAAGCTTGCGTAACTGGACTTGAACCTGTTGGACTTTCGACTGTTGCAACACTGTCTCTGCAATATCAGTTGCCAGTCGTTCAATTAAAGTATCATAAACGTTGTACGTAAATGTAGTCAAATGTAGCCAAATGTAGTCAAATGCCGTCAAATCTGTCATGAGTTTCTGTAGCAAACTTTGCTGGAAAATTCCGTTAAAACTTAGTGACTTCGCTCTCAAGTTTAATGGTACAATAAGCATCAAGAAAAATTGG